>Ga0209358_10000168_pt1 | contig 61092 bp, 55 predicted proteins | sample LauGreFa1BDMLBSN_2_FD_187574 | JGI IMG/M metagenome (GOLD analysis project Ga0209358, IMG submission 187574) | Freshwater lake microbial communities from Lake Michigan, USA - Fa13.BD.MLB.SN (SPAdes) (version 2) | ecosystem: Environmental > Aquatic > Freshwater > Lake | place: Lake Michigan, USA... | reverse complement strand
AGCGCCGAGCAAGCGATTGCTCTAGCCCATAGCAGCGCTCCCGCAGCGTTGCCAGCATCGGATGTGTTTCAAGACGACCATGGCATTGCCCTGGGCTCCATGGTGTCGGTTGCCGCCGAAACCTTCGGACAGGAGCCGACGCAAGGCGTTTTGCTAGCCGCCACACGCACCCGCTATACCTTGCGCCGCGAAGACCCGCGCGCAGGCACAGTGCATGTGCACTTCCCGCGCATTGGTTACGTGCTGCGCGCAGTCGCCGTATAAATTTTTTAACTTTACGGATAGGACAGATTGACATGATTTCGGACTTTCGCAATAAGACGGCGGTACTCACCGGTGCCGGTTCCGGCTTTGGCTTGGAATGCGCGCGGATCGGTGCCAAACTGGGTATGAATTTGGTACTGGCCGACGTGCAGCAAGATGCGCTGGACCGCGCCTTAGCTGAAATGGAGGCTGCGGGTGCGCAAGTGCTTGGTATGCGCGTAGATGTGTCCAAGGCGGACCAAATGGAGGCGCTGGGCGCCGCCACACTGGCGCGTTTTGGTGCCCCCCACCTGGTCTTTAACAACGCGGGTGTCGGATCGGGCGGTCTGATTTGGGAGAACAGTTTGCAAGATTGGGAGTGGGTCATCGGCGTGAACCTGATGGGCGTAGCCCACGGCATACGCGTATTCACCCCCATGATGCTGGCTGCCGCCGAAAAAGACGCTGCTTTTCAGGGTCATATCGTCAACACCGCCAGCATGGCCGGTTTGCTCAACGCGCCCAATATGGGTATTTACAACGTCAGCAAGCACGCGGTGGTAAGCATGAGCGAAACCTTGTACCAGGATTTGGCGCTGGTCACCGACCAGATAAGCGCCAGCGTGCTATGCCCGTTTTTTGTGCCCACTGGCATAACAGAAAGCCATCGCAACCGGCCCGATTCAGTGAAGGCAGATCGGCCCACGCGCAGCCAAATGATCAGCCAAGCCATGAGCCAGAAAGCCGTAAGTAGCGGCAAAGTGTCCGCTGCCGAAGTGTCGCAAAAAGTGTTTGATGCGGTAGCAGCTAATCAGTTTTACATCTACAGCCATCCCAAATTTATTGGTTCAGTGCAGGTTCGTATGGAAGACGTATTGCTCTCACGCAACCCCACCGACCCCTTTGCGCATAAGCCAGAACTGGGCGTGGAACTGCGAAAAGCACTGCGCGCCTAGGCCGCCGGCAGGGCTCCGCAAAAAAGTGGTCAAATACAGCATCTTGTTTTTTATTTATCAGGAAAGATTCTCATGGGCAATTCCATCGTTACCGAAGCAGACCGTAAAGCCACCCCCGCACCCAAACCCCCATCCGGCATGAGCTCGCGGACCGGCGGACACGGTCAACGCGTCAGCCTGGAGCGCGGCGTCTCCACCCGTAGCAAGAAAAACCCCGGCAAGCGGGCGAAAAAAGGCGGCTAAAGCCAGCGGCGATTTGCGCTACCTGACAATAGTCCAATCAAATGGGCTGTTAGTGCCACCCAAGGGAAACCGGGGTGGTATTTTTTTGACTGAAATTTAGCGATGGCATCTTCAAGGTCTGCCTGGACCTAAAAAAGCGACTTCGTCCTCCAGCTAAGCTTGGCGACCTCGCGCTTACCACCAATGCTTAAAAGTCCAAGGCTTTAACCATTAACCATCACCAATTTCCCCATCACCCCCCGCGATCCCATGTGGGCGTAGGCGGCTTTGAGTTCGGACATGGGCATAGTGCGGTCGATCACAGGCTTGATCTTGCCTTGGGCGTACCACTGGGCCAGTTCCGCCATAGCGGCCATGCTTTTTTGCGGTTCGCGTTTGGTGAAGTCACCCCAGAACACGCCCACGATGGAAGCGCCTTTGAGCAGCGCCAGGTTCAGGGGCAGGGCGGGGATGGGTCCGGCGGCAAAGCCGATCACCAGGTAGCGCCCGCGCCAAGCGATGGAGCGAAAGGCAGGTTCAGCAAAGTCGCCGCCTACCGGGTCGTAAATCACATCTGGGCCTTTTCCACCGGTCAGGGTTTTGATGGCTTCTCGCAGGTTTTCGGTGCTGTAGTTGATCGTTTCGTCGGCACCAATGCTGCGGCATAGCGCGCATTTTTCGTCGGTAGAGGCGGCGGCTATGACGCGCGCGCCTGCGGCTTTGGCGATTTGAATGGCTGAGGTTCCCACGCCACCTGCGGCGCCCAGTACCAAAACAGTTTCGCCCGCTTTAAGTGCGGCGCGGTCGATCAAAGCGTGGTGCGAGGTGGCGTAAATCATGATGAAGGCGGCGGCATCCACCATGGGAAAGCCTGGGGGCAGGGGCATGCACAACATGGCTGGCGCGATGGTGTGGGTGCCAAATCCGCCGGTGCCGCTAAGGCAAGCCACTGCCTGGCCGACTTTCAGGTGCTTGACGCCTTCGCCAACGGCTTCGATAGTGCCAGCGTACTCCGAGCCAGGCACAAAGGGCAGCGGTGGCTTCATCTGATACTTGTTTTGCACGATCAGCAGGTCCGGAAAGTTCAGGCTGGCGGCTTCAATGCGAATCAGTACTTCACCCGTCTTGGGAGTCGGGGTGGGTAGTTCTTTCCAGGTGAGGGCATCGACACCGATGGGGTTTTCGCAAAGCCAAGCGTGCATACAGATATCTCCGATAAAACGCGGATGATAGAGGGCCTCGTAGTGCTGGGTGGCAGGAGCCTTGTCCCTCACGCGACGGAGGTCCGCGCGCATGCAGCATCTGGCTATGCGAGCCACCTATGGGATGGCTGTACCTTTAGGCGCGCACCTACAATCACCTACCCATGAAAATACTTATTTCCAATGACGATGGCTTCCAGGCTGCAGGCCTGGTCGCTTTGTACGAAGCGCTAAAGGACGTAGCCCAGGTCGAGGTGATCGCGCCCGAGGTGAACAACAGCGCTAAATCCAACGCACTGACCTTGAATGCGCCCTTATATGTGCACCGCGCGGCCAATGGCTTTCGCTATGTAAATGGCACCCCGGCGGACTGCGTTCATATTGCGCTGTCGGGTCTGCTCGAGTACCGACCCGACTTAGTGGTATCCGGTATCAATAACGGCGCCAATATGGGCGACGACACGATTTATTCCGGAACCGTGGGGGCGGCCATGGAGGGTTATCTTTTTGGTATCCCGGCTATTGCCTTTTCGCAAGTGGACAAGGATTGGGTGGAGTTGGCGTCTGCCGCGCGCAAAGCGCGTGAGTTAGTGCTCTCCATGCAGGCGAACAAGTTGATCACCAGCGCGCCCTGGCTACTTAATGTGAATATTCCCAACCGGCCTTATGCCGACATCGGCGGCGCCAAGCTATGCCGTCTGGGCAAGCGCCATGCGGCTGAGCCCGTAATTACCCAGAAAAGCCCGCGCGGCGAGACCATGTACTGGATTGGCGCTGCAGGACCTGCCAAGGACGAGGCGCCGGGCACCGATTTCCATGCCACCCAACATGGCCATATGGCGATCACGCCATTGTCGGTGGATCTGACGGATCACCAAGCCCTGACCTATTGGGCACAAAGCATGGCCCACATGGGCGGCGCATGAAGGAGCGGCCCAGCTTTCCGGCCCGTATGCCGGCCAGCGTGCCGGTCAAAAAAACGAAGCCCGTCGCAGCGCCCAATGTGCCGCAGGGCTTGGGTATGGATTCGAGCGCAGTGCGTCGTCGCATGGTAGAAAAGTTGACGGCCCAGGGCCTGTGTGACCCCTTGGTGCAGCAGGCGATGGGTGCCGTGGAGCGGCACCGTTTTGTCGATAGCGGTTTGGTCAATCAAGCCTATGAGGACACCAGCCTGCCCATCGGCCTAGGCCAGACGATCTCCAAGCCCAGCGTGGTGGCGCGCATGATCGAGCTCCTGCGTAAGGGCGTGGACGGGCGTATGGGCCGGGTGCTCGAGATCGGTACCGGCTGCGGCTACCAAGCGGCGGTGCTCAGCCATCTGGCCACGGAGGTCTACAGCATCGAGCGTTTGCGCGGCCTGCACGACAAGGCGCGAGAGAATCTGCGCCCCTTTCGTTTGGGTACGGTTCATTTGCTGTTTGGCGATGGTATGTTGGGCTATGCGGCCGGCGCGCCTTATGCGGCGATTATTGCCGCGGCGGGTGGCGAGGCGATTCCCCAGGCTTGGATTGACCAGTTGGCGGTGGGTGGACGCTTGATTGCGCCGGTCTTAGGTAAACCGGAACCGGCGGGCACCAAAGCCGGCATCCCGATTGGACAATCGTTGATGGTTCTAGACAAAACGGCCCAGGGCGTGCGCCAGACGGTGCTGGAGGCGGTGCATTTCGTGCCCTTAAAATCCGGTGTCGCATAAGCTGCGATAAAGAGAGTAAGCCTATGTTTTTCAATAAGTTAAATGTAAAAATTAAAGTTTTTTGTTTGCTTAGCATGGCCTTAGCGATTGGCGTTCTGTCTGCCTGCGGCGGCAAGCCACTGCGGCCCGCGCCGGTGGAAGATCGCACCGCGCCTGCCAAGCACAACCAAGCCGCAGAAAGCAAAGAGGCCTTACCTGCCTCGAAGGCTACTCAAAGCCATGATGCGAATTCTTCGTCAGGTGCCACAAGCGTTTCAGCTGCACCGACCGGTGCCGACAATGCAGGCAAGCCCGGTTATTACACCGTCAAACAAGGCGACACGCTTGCCCGAATTGGTCTGGAGTCAGGCCAGAATTACCGCGATATTGCGCGGTGGAACAACGTGGAAAACCCTAACAAGATCGACACGGGACAGGTGTTGCGGGTGATTCCTCCAGGTAGTCCTGAGGATGGCACGGTAAGCCGGGCGGTCGCGGCTTCGAAAATACCGGCAACGCCTTTGGGTGCTGCTGCTGACAAACCGGCCCCACCAGCTAGCGCTGCGCAAGCGACTTCGCAAGTGCCAACATCTGCACCGGCAGTCAATGCCATCGTGGTGGAAGACGCCGTTGGTTTTGTCTGGCCGGCGCGTGGGACCATTGTGGCTGGGTTTGATGAAAGCAAGAACCGCAAAGGGCTGGACATCAGCGGAGCGGCCGGAGATGCAGTACTTGCGGCGGCAGATGGCAAAGTGGTCTACGCGGGCGCCGGTTTGCGGGGCTATGGAAACTTGATCATCCTCAAGCACAGCAACACTTACCTGACAGCCTATGCCCATAATCAAGCGCTATTGGTGAAAGAAGAGCAAACCGTCAAGCAAGGCCAAAAAATTGCCGAAATGGGTAACACGGACGCCGATCAGGTCAAGCTGCATTTTGAGGTTCGTAAGCTGGGCAAACCTGTGGATCCGGTTAAGTACCTTCCCGCGCGCTAAGCCAAGGGCTGTGCGGGCCGTCCTATTTTTCCAACGACTCCTATGCCTAACCCGTCATCGCCAGCGTCCGCTTCGCCAGCAATCTCTATGCCTCCCGAAAGCGAGCCCTATGCCGCCAGGCTGGACGCGCCGGCGATTGCGACTGCGCCAAGTGGCGATGGCCAATTGACGGTTCGCAGTCTGGATCTGGAAGGTCAAGGCGTTGCCCACCGCGAGGATGGAAAGGTAGTGTTTATTGACGGCGCCTTACCCTATGAAGTCGTGAGTGCCCGTGTGCATCGCAGCAAAGCCAGTTTCGACAAAGGCACTTTGACTGTGGTGCATCAGGAGTCAGCCCAGAGGGTGCGCCCCCTGTGTCCGCATTTCGGCCTGCACGAGGGCGCGTGCGGCGGCTGCAAGATGCAGCATCTGCACCCGGCGGCCCAGGTGGCGGTGAAACAGCGGGCGATGGAGGACCAGTTTCTGCATATTGGCAAACTGCGTCCCGAGCGCATCTTGCGGGCGATTGAAGGTCCGGCCTGGGGCTACCGGTACCGGGCGCGTTTATCCGTGCGTTTCGTAAGAAAAAAGGGTGCGGTTCTCATTGGCTTTCATGAACGCAAGAGCCATTTTGTGGCGGACATGAAGCAGTGCCCGGTTTTGCCCGTTCACATGAGCGCCATGTTGCTGCCTTTGCGGGCCCTGATCGAATCGATGGACGCGGTGCAGCACATTCCCCAAATCGAAATGGCCATTGGTGACCGTGGCGGCCCTTTGGTGGAGCGAGGGCATGGCGATGTGACTGCGCTGGTGTTGCGACATTTGCTACCTTTGAGCGAATCGGACCTTCAGCGTTTGCGTGCCTTCGCGATGGCCCACCCGGGGTTGCAGTGGTGGTTGCAAGCCAAAGGGCCCGATGCAATTGTGCCGCTCGAAGTGCCGGCAGCACAGCGGACGGGTGCGTTGGCCTATAGCCTGCCCGAATTCGGGATCACGATGCCCTTTAGGCCCACTGATTTCACACAAGTGAACCCGCATATCAATCGCGTATTGGTGGCACGTGCCTTGTCGCTATTGGACGTACAAAGAAGCGAGCGCGTGATTGACTGGTTTTGTGGTCTGGGCAATTTCACGCTTCCCTTGGCCACGCGGGCGCGAGAGGTTTTAGGTGTAGAAGGCGCGCAGGCTTTGGTGACGCGTTCGCAGGAAAATTACCAGATGAATCAATTGGCGCGGGGTAGTTTAGGCGCGCTCGCACCGACGCTTTTTGTGGCCCGCAACTTATTCGAGATAAGCCCTCAAGCCCTGATTGCTGACGGCGCTGCGGAAAAGTGGCTGGTGGATCCACCGCGTGAGGGAGCGTATGCATTGGTGCAGGCGCTGGCCGAGGCGATAGGAGAAGGTGCCGTGACGGGGGCCTGGGTCGCGCCGCAGCGGATTGTGTACGTGAGTTGCAATCCGGCTACTTTGGCCCGCGACGCGGCTGTATTGGTATCTGCCGGTTATCGTTGCAGTGCTGCGGGGGTGGTCAATATGTTTGCGCATACGGCCCACGTCGAAAGTATCGCTGTCTTTGATCGGCCCGCTCTGTAGGGCATTGCAAAACGACTCTTATTTGCGTTGCATGACCCATATTGCGATGGAACTGTCCGTCGGATGGTTGACCAAAGCTTTCGGTGTCCATTCCTGAAGATTGGTGCTAGCAGGTAGGCTTAAGCCAGGTCCGGGGGCGATGATCATCCAAGGGCAGGATGTGCCCTTGGATGCATCTTGCACTGGCAATTTGGCAATCCAGCGCAGCGCGGCCAGTTGTCCAATATCGAGTTTTTCGGTCCTTATGCAGCTGCTGTCGCTGATTTGCGAAGCCACTGAGGCGGCCCATCGGTCGTAGCTTTGGGTGTAATCAAACAAAGAGATGCCCACCGTCATCATCAATGTCCAGCACCAGGCGATGCCAAGTGCTGGTAACACCAAGCTGCGCCAAAGTTCCCGGCGATGTCTTCCCACCCGCCAGTGCACTAGCTGTGCCCAAGCAACTGTGGCAAAAGCCGCAATGACAACAGCAAACCAGGATACCTCGGCCTGAAATCCTGGCGCCAATCGCGCAATGTTGGCCGCGGGGTTGGCAGGAATACCGAAATGCATAGCAATGAAGTGGACCCACAGAACTAGCCCCCAACCTGTGAAAAAAAGCAATGTAAACCAATCAACGAGCGATGCAACCTGGCGTTTGAGCGTAGGCAGAGCGAAGGCGGCGAGACTGGCAACGGCCGGCAGCCCCAACAGTAAAACACGGTCAGATGCGTCCAGGCACCAAGTGGCGATCAACACGACTACCAGTAGCCAGAGAGGAAGTGCCAGGTGCCGACTGATGGACATGCGCCATATTTGCCGACGCCATACCCACAGGGTCCATAGCGCCAGCGGCCAAGCCGGCCAGGTAAACCACAACAACAATTCGCTATAGCCTTGCCAGGAGGACGCGAGATGCAGCGGGCCGTGGAGTTTCCACCGCCAAAGATCCAGGACGCTTGCAAGCGTTGCGCAAGTGCCGCTGGAGATCAAGAGGACCCCAATGCCAATTGCACTGCTGCGCCGCTGCTCGGTAGTCGCCGTTGCCTTAGCGACCTGGTAGATTTCAAAGCCTGCAACGCCCAGCCCGAACACCAAGGAAAGTGTGGGCGCGCCACTGAGACTCAGGCCCAACATGCCGATAGCAATAGCCGCGTAGGCCCGGATTGGCCTAAAGGGCAATGCACTAGCACCAGCAAAGAAAAGCGAGGTGAAACCGAGTTGAACCAGCTCCGGGGACGTCTCATGCGCCATGGGAGCAAGGCCTAGGCAAGCGATAAAGGCCAGAAGACCGCCATCGGCAATCGAGCGGGCGTAGTCGACGGGGCTGGCTTGCCCGCCAAACGCAAACTCTACGGGTTGGGCCTTAGGGTTGCGGGCAAGATAGTAGGTGCCATACCAGTGGGATGCCATGGCCAGCGCCAGCATACAGGCGAAGGGAAGTCGCATCAACCAATGTGCAAGTACACCATCCGGCAAAAAATGCAGCATCCATGCGCCTAGCCAATAGGGGAGCAATGCGCCCTGCGCGGAAGGTGTGCCTATGAGGGTCGGGTGCCACCAGTCAGCCGTTCCCCAAGCTAATTCGGCCATATAGCCGACGGAACCCATGTCTTCGACTTTCCATGCGTTTCGACCCAAAAAGCCGGCCGCGACATAGACGACGCACAAGGCTAGCAGAGCCCAGCGGGGCAGTCGCGCGGCGCCGGCATGGGTGACGATGGCAGGAGTGGTATTCAATGCACGCAACTGTATGAAAAAAAGGCAGCTCGGTGATCCGGGCTGCCTTTGTTACGGTGTCTCAGGCTCGGGCCTGCACTTACTTACTTGGCGCTAGTTTTGCCAAAGCGGTTGCGGAATTTTTCCACGCGTCCGCCCATGTTATCTACCGATTTCTGCGTGCCGGTATAAAAGGGATGCGACTCGCTGGAGGTGTCAAGTTTGTAAAGAGGCAGTTCACGCCCATCTTCCATCTTGATCATTTCTTTGGTGTTAGCGCAGGAGCGTGTCACGAACTTAAAGTTGTTGGACAAGTCCACAAAGCATACGTCGCGGTAGTTAGGGTGAATTCCAGCTTTCATAATCAATCCATCAAGCGCAGCAGCCGCAAAAGGCCCTCGGACAAACCTTTGCCCAATCCAAAACCCATCGTACTTGCCACAAAACCCTGCGATTCTAGCCCAAAGCGTATACCCGCCTTCCATGCTGTGCCGACTTCAAAGTGCGGCGGTGTCTGATTGAATCATTCGACGGGGCGGCTAGCTGACCATGGGTAGCCCCCAATAGGTCAGCAGTTCATTCAGGCGCTTGGGCTCGGCTTGCGGCCCTCCTTGGTTTATCCGGTCAGCGCTGAGGGCTTGTAAAAACGGCCCCGAACAGGGCCTTTATCCGGGCAAATGCGGCACGGCGCCTAGGCGCCGATGTGTATCGGGGGGGAACTCAGTCGCGCTCGCCACCGAAAATGCCCAACAGTGCCAGTAGGCTTTGGAACACGTTGATGATGTCCAGGTACAGCGCCAGGGTGGCAGTGATGTAGTTGGTTTCGCCGCCATCGATGATTCGCTTGATGTCATACAGCATGTAGGCGCTGAAAATAGCAATCGAAACCATGGACAAGACCATCATGCCCACGGTGGAGCCGACAAACATATTGATGATGCTGCCCACCAAAAGTACGATGACGCCAACAAACAGCCATTGGTTCATGCCAGAAAGGTCGCGTTTAATGACGGTGGCCAACGTCGCCATGACCAGGAAAACGCCTGCCGTGCCACCAAAGGCGGTCATGATCAGGTCTGGGCCGTTCTTAAAGCCCAACACGGACTCGATGAGGCGGGACATCATCAGACCCATGAAGAAAGTGAAACCCAGCAAAACAGGCACGCCTGCAGCCGAATCCTTTGTCCTGTTGATCGCATAGATAAAACCAAAAGCGATACCGAGAAACAACACCAAGCCCAATGCGCCACTAAAAAGCTGCCCCAAACCAAAAGCCACACCGGCCCAAGCGCCTAGTACCGTGGGTACGAGACTAAGGGCTAGCAGCCAATAGGTGTTGCGCAAAACTTTGTTGCGCTGCTCAAGGCTTACGCCGTAGTCGAGGCCCTGTTCCAAAAAGGAAGCTTGTTCATTCATAGTCCATCTCCTAAAGTTACCTGTGGCAGATGGCGTTATTTTAGGCGTATGCAAGGGCTAGTGCCGCATGCGGCAGGCGTATTAGCCCGAAATTTGGCAGGGTTGCATAGTGTGCAGGTGGCTAAATTAGGTCGGTCAGAGCGGTTATGCTGGTATTTTTCCATTCCCTGACTCCTTCATTGAAAGTATTTATGAAAACCAAAGCCACTCTTGAACTCGCAGATTTGAAAACCATGGCCGCGGCGGCTGAGGCCGAAGCCCTCAAACATGGGTGGGCCGTGTGCATCGCCATCGTGGATGATGGTGGCAACCTGATGTGGTTCCAACGCCTTGACGGCGTAGCCCCGATTTCAGCGTATATCGCACCGGCAAAAGCCCGCACTTCGGCGCTAGGAATGCGGGAGAGCAAGATTTACGAGGAAATGATCAATGGCGGCCGGATGTCCTTCCTCAGTGCGCCGGGCCTCGATGGGATGCTAGAAGGCGGCGTGCCGATCATGAAGGACGGCCAGTGCATAGGCGCAGTGGGCGTCAGTGGTGTCAAATCCAGCGAAGACGCTCAGGTGGCCCGAGCCGGGATTGCTGCCATCGGCCTATAAATCAGGCGCTCGACGTGCCCCGCCTTCGGGGCGCGGTACGCCGGCCTACCACGCGCGCGTTGGGACCACTGGTGGTGCGAACCCATGCGAGGGCGAGGATCCACCTGGCGCATGGTCAGCCTAGCAGCCGGTTAAAACCTGGTAGCGGGGTGAGGTGCCGCCTATTTGCGCCCTAACTAACGCAAGAAAACGTTAATACGTCAGTCGATCAGGCTGCAATTCCTGAAGAATGGTGGTTGCAATTTCCTCGATCGATTTGGTGGTGGTCGAGAGCCAACGTATGCCGGCACGGCGCATCATGCTTTCGGCTTCATGCACCTCCATGCGACAGTTATCCAGAGAGGCATATTTTGAGTTGGGGCGCCGCTCATAGCGGATCTCGCTCAGGCGCTCCGGTTGGATGCTCAGGCCAAAAATTTTTTTCTTGTGAGGCACTAGTGCCACCGGTAACTGGCGTCGCTCGAAGTCCTCTGGTATCAAGGGATAGTTGGAAGCTTTCATGCCGTACTGCATAGCCAGGTAGAGGGAGGTCGGCGTTTTGCCGCTACGACTGACCCCAACCAATATAACGTCGGACTGTTCTAAATCTCGGTTGCTTTGTCCGTCGTCATGGGCGAGGGAAAAGTTGATCGCCTCAATCCGGGCCTGGTATTCCTGGCTCTTGCTGGCGTCGCTGAAGCGACCGATACGGTGGTTGGAGGTGAGTTGCAACTCTTGTTCAAGGGGGTGCACAAAGGTACCGAACATGTCCAAGAGCATGCCTTGGCAATGGGTTTGAATGACTTTGAGTACCTCCATATTGACCAAGGTACTGAAAACGATAGGTGTTTGGCCGTCCTGCGCCCCTGCGTGGTTGATTTGACGCACCGCCTGATGGGCCTTGTCCACCGTGTCAATAAAGGGCAGCCGCACAGAGCGGGTGCGCACTTCAAACTGGGCCAAAATGGCTTTTCCGAATGTTTCGGCGGTGATACCGGTTCCGTCAGAGACAAAAAAAACGCTGCGATGGGGCATAGGGCATGTTTTGAAAGGGTAAGGGCCACCCGAGCGCGGCGCCCTCGGGCCCTTCATTGTCGGGCATGCGCAGCTAGCGCTCTGCGGTCTCAGAGCGCATACCCAACCCTACAATTGGGCACCGCCGGATCTGCAAGCCCGCGCACCGACTCTAGAACGATCAATCCATCGAGTTCGTGCCCGCCTGCCCGCTCCGCCAAACTGATTGCGTACGCGCCCTGTCGGTTTGACTAGTTTTTAACTTTGGAGTTCCTATGTCTGCACTTTTTAGCGACACCGCCTGGGTCGTTCCCTTTGAGCATTTGCGCATGACTGACGTGGAGGCCGTGGGTGGCAAAAACGCCAGCTTGGGCGAAATGATTTCCCAATTGCCAGGCGGGGTGAAAGTCCCTGACGGTTTTGCCACGACGGCGTTCGCGTTCCGAGAGTTCTTGAAGCACCAGGACTTGGCCGAGCGTATCAGCCAGCGACTTACGGCCTTAGATGTGGAGGACGTACGCGCCCTGGCCAAGGCAGGCGCCGAAATCCGCGCCATGGTGGAAGGACAGCCTTTTCCAGCCGAGCTTGAAAAACAGATCCGCCAGGCCTTCGCACAGTTGCAGGCAGGGTCACCCCCCGTGTCTTTTGCGGTGCGCTCTTCGGCGACCGCAGAGGATTTGCCCGATGCGTCTTTTGCTGGCCAGCAGGAAACGTTTCTCAATGTAGTGGGCATTGAAGATGTTTTGCACAAAATTCGCGAAGTCTTTGCTTCGCTATACAACGACCGTGCCATCAGCTACCGCGTGCACAAGGGCTTTGCGCATGACAACGTGGCGTTGAGCGCAGGCGTGCAGCGCATGGTCCGCTCGGACTTGGGCGCTGCGGGCGTTATGTTTACCCTGGACACAGAGTCGGGTTTCAAGGAGGTGGTTTTTATAACGTCCAGCTACGGTTTGGGCGAAACCGTGGTCCAAGGAGCCGTCAACCCCGACGAGTTTTATGTGCATAAACCCATGTTGCGCGCAGGCAAGCGCGCCGTCATCCGCCGCAGCCTCGGATCCAAATTGTTGCAAATGGGATTTACCAACGCCGCCGAGCAGGCCGCAGGCGCCAAGCTGGTCAAGATCACGGATGTGCCCACCGAACTGCGTAACCGCTATTCCTTGAGTGAGGCGGACATCGAGCAATTGGCGCGCTATGCATTGGTCATCGAAGACCACTATGGCCGACCCATGGATATTGAATGGGGTAAAGACGGTGTGGACGGGGAGCTCTATATTTTGCAAGCGCGCCCCGAAACGGTGAAAAGTCAAGCCGGCAATTCCGTGGAATACCGCTATCAGCTCAAGGGTAAGGGTTCTGTGCTCGCTGAAGGCCGGGCTATCGGTCAAAAAATCGGTACTGGTCCGGTTCGGATCGCGCACCACATCAGCGATATGGATACGGTGCAAGCCGGCGACGTGCTGGTTACCGACATGACCGATCCCAACTGGGAACCTGTCATGAAGCGGGCCTCGGCCATCGTGACCAACCGGGGCGGGCGTACGTGCCACGCTGCCATCATTGCGCGTGAATTGGGTATTCCTGCGGTGGTGGGCTGCGGCGATGCGACGGAGCGCTTAAAAGAGGGTGCGCTGGTAACCGTAGTCTGCTCCGAGGGTGATACCGGATTTGTTTACGATGGTTTACTCGAGACCGACATCTCCGAAGTCCAACGCGGCCTGATGCCCGAAGTCCCGGTCAAGATCATGATGAACGTGGGTAACCCGCAGCTCGCCTTTGACTTCTGCCAGTTGCCCAACGAGGGCGTAGGCTTGGCTCGACTGGAGTTCATCATCAATAACAACATTGGCGTACATCCTAAAGCGATTTTGGACTATCCCAATGTCGATGCGGATCTAAAAAAGGCCGTGGAATCCGTGGCCCGCGGGCATGCCTCGCCCCGTGCCTTTTATGTGGACCGGGTCGCTGATGGTGTAGCCACCATCGCAGCAGCTTTCTGGCCCAAGCCGGTGATCGTGCGCTTGTCCGATTTCAAATCGAATGAATACCGCAAACTCATTGGCGGTAGCCGCTATGAGCCGGAGGAAGAGAATCCCATGCTTGGCTTTCGTGGCGCTGCTCGCTATGTCAGTGCCGATTTTGGCGAGGCTTTTGCGATGGAATGCGAGGCGCTCAAGCGGGTACGCCAGGAGATGGGACTAAGCAATGTGCAAATCATGGTGCCATTTGTGCGAACGCTGGAGCAAGCACGCAAAGTCACCGAGCTGCTGGCGCGCCAGGGTCTGGAGCGCGGTAAGGACGGTTTACAACTGGTCATGATGTGCGAAATTCCCAGTAACGCTATTTTGGCTACGGAGTTTTTGCAGTATTTTGATGGCTTTTCCATCGGGTCGAACGACTTGACGCAACTAACCTTGGGCCTGGACCGCGACTCTGGCATGGAGTTGTTGGCGGCGGATTTTGACGAGCGCGACCCAGCGGTACAAGCGATGATTCGCATGTCCATCAAGGCCTGCCTGGCGCAAGGAAAGTATGTGGGTATTTGCGGGCAGGGTCCAAGCGACCATCCGGACTTTGCCCGCTGGTTGGTGGACGAGGGCATCTCCTCGATTTCGCTCAACCCGGACTCAGTCATTGCCACTTGGCAGGAACTCGCCAAAGCATGAGTAGTGCGCAAACCACAGTGCGCTGGCCGCTGCATGCGGTCTTGCTAAGCCTGTGGTTTGCAGCCTCCTTCGGTGTCGTTTTTTTTGCCCGAGACCTAGACATGGTGGTGGCCGGTTGGCCAGTAGGCTTTTGGTTTGCTGCACAAGGGTCTGTGTTGGCATTTATCGCCATCGTGGTGGTGTTTGCTTGGCGACAGAACCGCACCGACCATCTCCTTGCAGCACGGTCTCTAACGCCGAACTCGTCCAGCGGCCTGCACCGCCGATTTGCCGTCTATTTGCTTGGCGTATTTTCGTGCTTGGTCGGCTTGGGCCTTGCCCAGTATGCGGGCTTGTCCAAGCCGTGGATCGCGGGAATTTTCCTGTCGCTCACCTTGGTGCTGTACGCCGCGATTGGCGTCTCTGGGCGAACCACCAATGTGGACCAGTACTACGTCGCAGGCCGCCGCATTCCTGCGGTCTATAACGGAATGGCTACCGCGGCCGATTGGATGAGTGCCGCCTCGTTCATCAGTCTGTCCGGTGGTTTGTACTTGCAAGGATTCTCTGGCATGGGGGATCAGCCTGGGGGCTTAGCCTACGTGCTCGGCTGGACCGGTGGTTTTTGTCTTTTAGCTTTGCTGGTGGCGCCCTATTTACGCCAGTGCAATATTTACACTTTGCCGGACTTTTTTGCCTTGCGTTTTGGCGGAAAGTGGCCGCGTCGCATTGCTGCATTGGCGGCTATTTTGTGTTCTTTTACCTATGTGGTGGCGCAAATTTACGGGGTTGGTCTGATCACATCTCGCTTGACCGGGTTGCATTTTGAAATTGGTATTTTGTTAGGTTTGGGCGGTGTTCTAGTTTGTTCCTTTTTGGGAGGCATGCGCGCGGTGACTTGGACGCAGGCGACACAATACGTTCTGCTGATTCTGGCTTTTCTCCTACCAGTGAGTTGGTTGTCGTACCAGCAAACGGGCAATCCATTGGCGGCAGTCGCGTATGGCCAGCAATTGGCCAAAATCTCGGCTTTGGAAGCGAAAATTCAGGCCTCTCCCGTAGAAGCAGAAGTTATTGGTCTGTACCGCGAACGGGCCCAAAAATTGCAAGAAAAACTAAAGGATGTTGACGCCACATTAAAGGCAGAGCGACGTGCCTTGCGGGCTCAATTGCAAGCGCTTGATGATGCGCCGGCCCAACAGGCGGCCGTGACCCGCGTGCGAAAAGAGCTTTCGGCCTTACCAAAAGATGCCGATGCTGCCCGCGCGCTGTGGACGCGGCAAATTAGCGAATATTTGGATAGAGCCCAAGCCTTATCCGGCCTGAATCCTCACACCCGCGCTTTTACCGGCGACCCGCATGGTACGGAGCAAGAGGCTGCGCTATTTGATAGTTCACGCGCTAATTTTCTGGCGCTGATGTTTTGCCTAATGGTGGGTACGGCCGGTTTGCCGCATTTGCTGACTCGTTTTTTTACGACTCCCACGGTGAGCGAAGCGCGTACCTCGGTAGCTTGGTCCTTGGTTTTTATTGCCTTGCTTTATTTGTGCGCACCTGCCCTAGCCGTTTTGGTGAAGTACGAAGTGATGGCCCACCTAGTGGGACAGCCAATGGATGCGCTGCCCGCTTGGATGGCGCAATGGTCCAAGGACCCCAGTCTTTTGTCGTTTTCTGATGTCAATGGCGATGGAATTTTGCAATTTGCCGAGCTGCATGTCGGTGCTGACCTGATTATGCTGGCAAGTCCAGAAATCGGCGGCCTACCTTATGTCTTTTCCGTCTTGGTCGCCGCCGGGGGCTTGGCGGCCGCCTTGTCCACGGCGGACGGGCTGCTGCTCACTATCGGCAATGCGCTAGCGCATGACTTGGCATTCGAAGGTCAGACCGATCCGGTCAAAGCCATGCGTACTGTCATGTGGTCCAAGTTTGCGCTTTTAGTGGTCGCTTTATTGGCTGCTTATGCCGCCGCGCAACGCCCCGCAGGCATTCTGTACTTGGTCGCCGCGTCGTTTTCGCTGGCTGGCGCCGGCCTGGTGCCAGCCATGGTGCTGGGTATTTTCTGGCGCGGCACCACCCGTGCCGGGGTGGTCGCAGGCATGTTGACCGGGCTAAGTATCACCTTGTATTACATGCTGAGTAATTTGCCTGCTTTCAGAGACGCGTTGGGTTTGAGCCCTGCCACGGGGCTTTGGGGTGGCATTCAGCCAGTTTCGGCGGGTGTTTTCGGCGTACCGGCCGGCTTTATTGCAACCTTGGTAATCAGCGCCTTGACCGGGCACAAGGGCGTTTCAGCATCAAACTTGCGTGCCTGAGTGGGGTAACGCACGCGCGCCGTCTTGGCTGCCGATGCCGGCTATAATTGTGGGCTTTTCGCCTTGCTGCACCCCGATTAGACGCCGGGGGTAGCTTTTTCCGGCCCCCATGGGGCCATCCACAAGGAGTATCCATGCGTCATTACGAAATCATCCTCATGATCCATCCGGATCAGAGCGAGCAAGTTCCAGCCATGTTGGAACGCTACAAAGGCATGATCACCGCCGGCGGCGGAAAAGTGCACCGCGTTGAAGACTGGGGCCGTCGTCAGATGGTCTACATGATCAACAAACTCGCCAAAGCCCATTACTTGTGCGTGAACATTGAAGCTGATCAGGTCGTCATGGCCGAACTCGAGCACGCATTCAAGTTCAATGACGCCGTGTTGCGTCACCTGACCGTGTCCAAGAAGAAAGCCGACACCGGTCCTTCTTCGATGATGAAGACCGTGGAGCGTGAAGACGCCCGCAAAACCCAACAGGCTGAATACCAGGCCTGAACGCGCTTTTCAGAACATCGACGCATCGACAGGAGTGTCCGCCAACGCAGTTGTTTTGACCGCTTGTATCGCCGAGGTGCAGACCTTGCGTTACACCCCAGCCGGTATCCCAGCGCTGCAACTGGTGCTGGAGCACCAGTCCGAAGTGCAGGATGTACAGGGCAAGCGGCAGGTCAAGATGTTGCTCAAGGCAATGGCCTTTGGTGCGCTGGCTGAAAGGCTGGCAAGCCAGGCGGTAGGCAGTAACTGGAAATTCCAGGGCTACCTCAGCAACGCCCGGGCCGGTAAATCGGTTGTTTTGCAGATACAGGATTTTTCGCAAGATTTGTTATAGGAGGCTTTATGGCCACGTTCAAGAAGTTCAACAAAGACAAGCGCCCCAAGCGCAACACCCAATCGTTGCTGTTCAAGCGCAAGCGCTTTTGCCGCTTTACCGTGACAGGCGTAGAAGAGATCGACTACAAGGACATTGACACCTTGCGCGATTTCATCGCTGAAAACGGCAAAATCATTCCGGCCCGTTTGACCGGCACCCGCGCGATTTTCCAGCGCCAACTCAACACCGCTATCAAGCGCGCACGCTTTCTGGCGCTGCTGCCCTATAGCGATCAACACAAGATCTAAGGAGTCCGACCATGCAAATTATTCTGCTCGACAAGGTCGTCAACCTGGGTAATCTAGGCGAGATCGTTAAAGTCAAAGACGGCTATGCCCGTAATTTCCTGATCCCTTCTGGCCGCGCACGCCGCGCTACCGAGTCGGCCAAAGCCGAATTTGAAGCACGCCGCGCCGAATTGGAAAAAGCCGCTGCTGCCAAACTGGCTGTGAGCCAGGCACTGGGTGAGAAGCTAGGCGGCACCACCATCAAACTGACCCAAAAAGCCGGTGTCGATGGACGCTTGTTTGGCTCGGTTACCAATGCGGACATTGCCGAAGAGTTGGTTAAAGGCGGCTACGAAGTCGTTAAATCCAACGTTCGTATGCCCAATGGCCCCATCAAAGTAGTTGGCGACACCCAAGTCAGCGTGTCTTTGCATACCGATGTGGTGGTGGATATCACTGTGTCGGTTTACGGCGAATCGGCCTGATCGATTCCGGTCGCGTTCAGGTTAAGCTGTAGGGCTTCGGCCCCGCGACACCTGGCTCCAAAAGCCGCCTGGGCTAGCCCTCGCGGCTTTTTTAATGGAATCCGGAATCGTTGGAACAGGGCTAATCGGCTCTCGACGTTGGTAAACAAAAGGATGGATGCATGTCTGAAGACGGTTTAGAGCCGGACGATGTGGTGCCCGACAGGCAACTGGCGCAACTGCGCATTCCGCCGCACTCTATTGAAGGTGAGTCCAGCGTGCTGGGCGGCTTGCTCTTGGACAACAATGCCTGGGACCGCGTGAGCGATGTGGTGCAGGAGGGTGATTTTTACCGTTACGAGCACAAACTGGTGTTTGCCGCCATTGGCTCTCTGATCAATAGCAGTCGCCCGGCCGACGTCATCACGGTATACGAACATTTGCAAAGCCAGGGCCATGGTGATGACATTGGTGGCATGATCTATCTCAATTCGCTGGCGCAGTACGTGCCCAGCGCCGCCAATATCCGGCGCTATGCAGAAATTGTGCGGGACCGGTCTATTTTGCGAAAGCTGGTGACAGCCAGCGACGATATCGCTACCAGCGCCTTCAACACCCAAGGGCGGGCCGTCTCCGATATCGTGGACCAGGCCGAGCAAAAAATATTCAATATCGGCGAACAGGGTAAGCGCAACAGCGACGGCTTTCAGGCCATGGAGAGCCTGGTCGTCAAGCTGATGGACCGTGTGCAGGAGATGGCTGATAACCCCAATGATGTTACTGGAGTGCCTACCGGTTTTTACGATCTAGACCGTATGACCGCTGGTCTGCAAGCCGGTGACTTGGTGGTGCTCGCCGCCCGACCGTCGATGGGGAAGACCGCACTTGCGATCAATATTGCCGAACATGTTGCCCTCAATGAAGGCCTGCCCGTCGCGGTGTTTTCTATGGAGATGGGCGCAGCGCAATTGGCGGTGCGTATCGTGGGTTCTATCGGCCGTATTGATCAAAGCCACTTGCGCACCGGAAAACTGACCGAGGAGGAGTGGCCGAGGCTTGCGGAAACTATCGAAAAATTACGCAATATTTCCCTGCATATCGACGAGAGCGCGGGTTTAAGTTCTAGTGACTTGCGCTCGAGCGCCCGCCGCTTGTCGCGTAGCTGCGGGCAACTCGGACTGATCGTAGTGGACTATCTGCAACTTATGAACGGAAGCAGCGACGGAGAAAACCGCGCTACCGAATTGGGCGAAATTTCTCGCGGCCTGAAGATGCTGGCGCGTGAACTCAAATGCCCCGTACTGGCCTTGTCACAGCTTAACCGTAGCGTAGAGCAGCGACCCGACAAGCGCCCCATGATGAGCGATTTGCGCGAGTCCGGTGCGATTGAACAGGATGCTGACATCATCATGTTTATTTACCGCGACGAGTACTACACCAAAGAGGCATGCAAAGAGCCGGGCGTCGCCGAGATCATCATCGCCAAGCAGCGTAACGGCCCTACCGGCACCGTCAAGCTGGCCTTCCTGCGCAATATCACCAAGTTTGAAAACCTGGCGCACGGCGGCGGTGGGGACTTTTAGGTAGCAGGCCTACAGCACGTCGCTGGCGAAATCCGCCAGGCGCGAGCGCTCACCGCGCGCTAAGGTGATGTGCCCGCCATGCGGCCAACCTTTGAAGCGGTCTACCGCGAAAGTCAAGCCCGATGAGCCCTCCGTCAGGTAAGGTGTATCGATTTGCGCCAAATTACCCATGCATACGATTTTGGTGCCGGGTCCAGCGCGGGTGATCAAGGTCTTCATTTGCTTGGGCGTCAGGTTTTGCGCCTCGTCGATGATGACGTACTTATTTAAGAACGTGCGCCCTCGCATGAAGTTCATGCTTTTGATTTTGATGCGGCTACGGATCAGCTCCGACGTGGCAGCACGGCCCCATTCGCCAGCGCTGCTGTCGGTTTTGCCTAGCACCTCTAAGTTGTCGTCCAGCGCACCCATCCAGGGGCCCATTTTTTCCTCCTCGGTCCCCGGAAGGAAGCCGATGTCCTCGCCCACGCTGACGGTGGCGCGGGTGACGATGATTTCAGTGTAGCGCCGATCGTCCAGCACTTGCGTGAGACCGGCGGCCAAGGCCATCAAGGTCTTGCCGGTACCAGCAGTTCCAGTCAACGTGACAAAGTCCACATCCGGATCGGTGAGCAAATTCATTGCAAAATTTTGCTCGCGGTTGCGCGTGGTTACGCCCCAGACTGCGTTCTTCAAATGGTTGAAATCGCGCAGGGTTTTGAGCACTGCCGTATTTCCACGGATTTCTGTGACGCGGGCATACAGGCTAGGTTCGCCGGGCGACTCGAAATACACAAACTGGTTGATCAACATCTGCGGCACGGTAGGGCCATCGATTTTGTAAAAAGTGTGTTGGCCTTGCTGCCAGCTCTCAATTTTCTGTCCGTGGGTGGCCCAAAAATCGAGCGGTAAGGCCATGGCGCCGGAATACAGCAAATCGCCATCTTCCAGCGTTTTGTCGTTCTGGTAATCGTCGGTGGCCAGCCCCAGCGCACGGGCCTTGACCCGCATATTGATGTCTTTGGACACCAGCACCACTTCGCGCGGCGCATATTGGGTGCGCAGGGCGGCTACCACGCCCAATATCTGGTTGTCCGCCTTGCCCTGCGGCAAACTGCCCGGTAGGCTGTAGTCCAGCGCCAGGGTTTGGAACATGAGCTTGCCCTTGGCTTCGCGCTGGCCGGTGCTATCGAGTTTGAAGCCACTGCTGATGTCGGCGCCCGGTGTGCCCGCCAATGCGTCCAAAGTGCGGCTGGTTTGCCGCGCATTGCGCGCCACCTCGGTCATGCCTTTTTTGTGCCCGTCTAGTTCCTCCAGCACAATCATTGGCAGGAAAATATCGTGCTCCTCGAAGCGGAACAAGCACATCGGGTCGTGCAGCAGGACGTTGGTGTCCAGTACGAATAACTTGGCCGGACCGGTTCGCCGTGTTTTTTTCTCTCCACGGGCACCTGCTTTGCCCACCGCTTTGGTGGCGGCCGACGGTCCGTTGGCCGGCTGGATTCGCGCTTCGATCTGCGGCGCGCGCGCTTGCGTGTTGCCGCTGCCAGGCAGTGCTGCCGTGATGGGAATCACTTGGGCCACCATGGCGGGGGCGGCTTGTTGCTCCAGTCGCGCGATACGCGCTGGCGCTCTGGCCTCTAGTTCGCTTGCTGCGGCGGGACGTTTAGGACTTGCAGGCTTGCCCTGTGGGCCTGACTTGGAGAAAGCAGATGGGGAGAGTTTGTCAGCGGGCTTGGTCGGCGCGGGTGGCAATGGCATGTCGTAGAACTCGGGAAATAAAAATCAGGTGGCGATCATCGTCGGACACAAAAAAGGCCACCTTGGTATGAGGCGGCCTCTGTCGGGGAAGAATTCATTCGCTGGCATTGAGCCATTATGCATGAGGCCTATTGCAGGAAAATGAAGTGGAGAAGCGGAAGAAAAAGGCGTTCAAGCCTTGGCGTTGAGCGATTTGACCGCCTGCAAAACCTCTTCTACATGTCCCGGTACTTTCAGGCCGCGCCATTCTTCTTTGACCAGCCCATCGGGGCCGATCAGAAAGGTGCTGCGTTCGATACCCTTGACCTTTTTGCCATACATGATCTTGTTTTTGACCACGCCAAACATATGGCACATTTTCTCTTCGGTATCGGCTATCAACTCAAAAGGCAACTCCAGGCGGGCTTTGAACTCGTCATGGGATTTCATGTTGTCGCGCGACACGCCAAAAACCTGGCTGCCGGCCTTCACAAAATCCACATAATGGTCGCGGAACTGCATGGCTTCGGTGGTGCAGCCGGGCGTATTGTCTTTGGGGTAAAAATACAGCACCAGGGTCTTGCCCACGTGCGAGTTGTTGGTTACCCGTACGCCACCAGTGGCGTTGGCTTCAAATTCGGGTAGGGGTTTGTTGACAACGATCGCCATAGGGTATTGAATCTCGCGTGCAGAATGTGTCAGGCAAGCCGTTGCGCTGTGGATAAAACTTATCGCGCGGCGGCGTCAACCCGTTATTTTACGCTGAAAAAACGTGGGGCCTTTCCCATCCGGGGAGTGTGCTTGCACTACACCAGTAAAGCAGCAACCACCTTGCGGCCTTCTGCAGCCAGAAAATTGAAAGTGCGACAGGCCGCCGGGGTGTCCATGGTTTCCACCCCGATGCGCTGCGCGTAAAGGCTGGTCAGCCACTGCGCTTGTGGGAAGCGAAGGCGCTCGCCGCTGCCAAAAAGCACCAGTTCGGCGCCCCAATCGGCCAGGCAGTCAAACTGCGCTGCGCTTAGCCTTGCAAAATCCTCGCAGCCCCAGGCCTGCCGGTGGCCCATACTGCTGAGCAGCATGCTGTGCATCACCTTTTCGCCGTTAATGGCGATCCAGCCCGGTCCGTAGCCGGTGAGACTGGGGCCCTGAGCCTGGTCTGCTTGAAGTTTCATGTTGGATGAATACGAGCCCGAAGGCCGGCCTGTGCCGAGTAAAAGTGCTGAACTGTGGTCAAATTATAGGTTTCGCCCTTTAGTGTGTTTGCATCGGAGTGACATTGAAAACCATTCAAAAATCCGCCAAATTAGCCAACGTCTGTTATGACATTCGCGGCCCCATCATGGACCGCGCGCGGCAAATGGAAGACGACGGGCAAAAAATCATCAAGCTCAATATCGGCAACCTGGCGGTTTTTGGTTTTGATGCGCCCGAGGAAATCCAGCAGGACATGATCCGCAATTTGCCCAATTCGTCCGGCTATTCGGATAGCAAAGGCATTTTTGCGGCGCGCAAAGCGGTCATGCACGAAACCCAGAAACAGGGCATCAAGGGCGTGACTTTGGATGATATTTACCTGGGAAACGGTGCCAGCGAACTTATTGTGATGGCGACCAACGGTCTGCTGGATGACGGCGATGAACTTCTGCTGCCCGCACCCGATTACCCTTTGTGGACTGCTGCGGCCAGCCTGTCTGGGGGGACGCCAGTGCATTACCGCTGCGACGAGTCCAAGGGCTGGATGCCCGATGTGGCCGATATCCGCGCCAAGATCACGTCGCGCACCAAAGGCATAGTGGTCATCAACCCCAACAACCCGACCGGCGCGCTTTATTCCGACGCGCTGTTGCTTGAGATCGTGGCGATTGCCCGCGAATATGGTTTGGTGTTGTTTGCCGACGAGGTGTACGACAAAGTACTGTACGACGGTGTGCACCATACCGCGATCGGCTCGCTGAGCCACGATGTGTTGACGCTGACTTTCAATTCGCTTTCCAAAAGCTACCGCTCCTGCGGTTACCGGGCGGGCTGGTTGGCATTGTCCGGCGACAAGCGCTATGCCAAAGACTACATCGAGGGCTTGAACATGCTTTCGAATATGCGCTTGTGCGCCAACGTGCCGGGGCAGTATGCGATTCAAACCGCACTGGGCGGCTACCAAAGTATTGACGATTTAGTGTGCGAAGGTGGACGCCTGCGCCGCCAGCGCGATTTGGCGTATGAGCTGATCACCGCCATTCCCGGTGTCAGCTGCGTCAAACCGCGTGCGGCCTTGTATATGTTTCCGCGCCTGGACCCCAAGATGTACCCAATTGCCGATGACCAGCAATTTTTCCTTGATGTATTGCAAGAAACCCGCGTGATGCTGGTGCAGGGCACTGGTTTCAACTGGGAAGCACCGGACCATTTTCGGATTGTATTTTTGCCGCATGAGGATGATTTGCGTGAAGCTATTGGGCGCTTGGCGCGGTTTTTGGAGCGGTATCGCTTGAGCCATGCAATTGCATGACTGAGCGCCCCGGCAGTTTTCGATTTGATAGTGTGATTTTTATAAGAGCGATATGAAACCCATTCAAGTAGGTCTCCTTGGCATCGGTGTGGTAGGCACCGGAACATTCAATGTACTCAAGCGTAATCAAGCGGAAATCCAACGGCGTGCGGGACGAGGGATTGAAATCACCATGGTGGCGGACTTGGATACGGAGCGTGCGCGGTCCATTGTGGGCGCAGATGTTGCTGTGGTGGACGATGCCCGTGCGGTTCTGGCTAACCCTAATATTGACATCGTCATTGAGCTAATCGGTGGTTACGGTATTGCCAAGACGCTGGTTCTGGAAGCCATAGCGGCTGGAAAACATGTGGTGACGGCCAACAAAGCTTTACTAGCGGTGCATGGGACTGAGATTTTTGCAGCTGCGTCGGCCAACGGCGTGATAGTGGCATTCGAAGCTGCAGTTGCTGGCGGTATCCCTATTATCAAAGCCTTGCGTGAGGGCTTGACCGCCAATCGTATCGAGTGGATTGCGGGGATCATTAACGGAACTACCAATTTCATCTTATCGGAAATGCGTAGTAAAGGTCTTGATTTTGCAGACGTGCTTAAAGAAGCGCAACGTCTGGGCTATGCCGAGGCGGATCCGACCTTTGACATAGAAGGCATTGATGCCGGTCACAAAGCGACCATCATGTCTGCCATCGCGTTTGGCGTACCCGTGCAGTTCGACAAGGCCTACGTCGAAGGCATTACCAAACTATCTGCGCAAGACATTCGCTATGCAGAGCAATTGGGTTACCGCATTAAGTTGCTGGGTATCGCCAAGCGTCGCCCCGAAGGTATCGAGCTGCGGATCCATCCAAGTTTGGTGCCATCTAAGCGATTGATTGCGAATGTGGAGGGCGCCATGAACGCAGTGGTGGTTCAGGGCGATGCGGTTGGCACCACTTTGTATTACGGCAAGGGAGCAGGTTCCGAGCCCACTGCCAGCGCCGTCATCGCCGATCTGGTCGACGTAACCCGCTTGCACACTGCCGATCCCGCCCAGCGCGTGCCGCATCTGGCCTTCCAGCCCAATGCGATGAGCGATTTGCCTATTCTCCCCATGAGCCAGGTCGTCACCAGCTACTACCTGCGTTTGCGTGTGGCTGACCAGGCTGGCGTGCTGGCCAAAGTGACTGGCATATTGGCCGAGGCTGATATCAGCATCGATGCGGTGTTGCAGCGCGAAGCCGACGAAGTCGATAGCGACAGTGCCAGCCAGACCGACTTGATCATCCTCACCCACGAATGCCAGGAAGCGCGTATGGACGCAGCGCTGGCGCGTATGCAGGCGCTTCCCACCGTGCTGCAAAACATCGTGCGCATTCGCAAGGAAGAGTTGGCCTGATGCAGTACATCTCCACCCGCGCCGCAAAAGGCCAGGCAGATCCCAAACGCTTTTGCGAGATATTGCTCGAAGGCCTGTCGCCCGATGGCGGCCTGTACTTACCGATGCACTACCCGCAGGTCGATAGTGCTACCTTAACGCGCTGGCGCGGTTTGCCCTATGCGGACTTGGCTTTTGAAATTTTGTCCTTGTATGTGGACGATATCCCTGCCGCTGATTTGCGTACCTTGTGCCGCAAAACCTATACCTCAGAAGTCTTTGGCAGCGAGGCGATAGTGCCGCTTAAGCGGCTGCAAGAGGGCCTCTACCTAGAGGCTTTGTCCAACGGCCCGACGCTGGCTTTCAAAGACATGGCCATGCAGCTCTTGGGCAATTTGTTTGAATACGAATTGGCGCGGCGCGGCGAAGAGCTGAATATTTTTGGCGCTACCAGTGGCGATACCGGAAGCGCTGCCGAATATGCGATGCGGGGCAAAAAAGGCGTTCGCGTCTTTATGACCAGCCCGGACGGACGGATGAGCCCATTTCAGCAGGCGCAGATGTTTAGCCTGCTCGATGACAACATCCACAACATTGCTGTACGCGGCGTGTTTGACGATTGCCAGGACATGGTGAAAGCCGTCTCCAATGACTTGGCCTTCAAGCAGCGCTACAAAATTGGTACCGTCAATTCGATCAACTGGGCGCGCCTGATGGCGCAAGTGGTCTATTACTTTGCCGGTTATTTCCAGGCCACTACTGCCAACACCGAGCGGGTATCTTTTTGTGTACCCAGCGGAAACTTCGGCAACGTGTGCGCCGGCCATGTGGCGCGCATGATGGGTTTGCCTATCGACAAATTGGTAGTTGCCACCAACGAAAACGATGTGCTGGACGAATTTTTTCGTACCGGTGTGTACCGCGTGCGAGGGAGTGCGGATACGCATGAAACGTCTAGCCCTTCCATGGATATTTCCAAGGCCAGCAACTTTGAGCGCTTTGTGTTCGATTTGCTGGGGCGCGATAGCGCACGTGTGGCGGACTTGTTTGGCGCCGGACTGGCGCGCACCGGCGCTTTCGATTTGTATGCCGACCCGCTTTTTGCGCAGGCTGCAAATGTTTACGGTTTTGTCAGTGGCAAAAGCACGCATGCCGACCGCATCGCCACTATCCGCGACACCTGGCAGCGCTTTGGCATGATGGTCGACACCCACACTGCCGATGGCCTCAAAGTCGCGCAGCAAGTCCGCCAGGCCGGTATTCCTATGGTGGTACTCGAAACTGCTTTGCCTATCAAATTTGCCTCCACGATTGTGGAAGCGCTGGGCCGCGAGCCGGAGCGCCCGGTCAAATTTTTAGGCATAGAGGCTTTGCCCAAACGGGTTCGAGTGATGGATGCCGATGTGAACGCACTTAAAGCCTATATCGCTTCGGCGTGCGACTAACCCATCAATATGTCAGTGCCGCCACGCAGCCCGCTCTTGCCACTGGAAACCGCGTTGGCGCAATTGCTCGCGGCCTTGGAAGGCAGGCAGTTGCGCACCGAAATGTGCAGCACCTTGCAGGCCGATGGCCGGGTGCTGGCGCAGCCGGTAGTGTCGGCGTTGGAAGTGCCGCCGCAGGACAACAGTTCCATGGATGGCTACGCCTTGCGGGGCGCCGATGTGGCGCCGGGGCGCGCATTGCCGGTATCGCAACGCATCCCCGCCGGTAGCCAAGGCGCGCCGCTTCAAGCGGGTACGGTAGCCCGCATCTTCACCGGCGCACCGATTCCGCCAGGCGCGGACGCGGTGGTCATGCAGGAAGATTGTCAGGAAGTGCAGGGCGCGGACACGTCAAGCCCCGCGATACAAGTGCAGACCCAGCCCCAAGTTGGTCAATGGATACGCCGCCGTGGTGAGGACGTGACCCTTGGCGCTACTATTTTGCAGGCTGGTTCGCGCCTGGGCCCGGCCGCGCTAGGCATGGCTGCCAGCGTAGGCTTGGCGCAGTTGCAGGTGGCTTGCAAGCCGCGCGTCGCCTTGTTTTCCACCGGCGACGAACTGGTAATGCCGGGAACGGTGGCGCCGCAGGACATGCCGCCGGGCTCCATCTATAACTCCAACCGTTTTTTCCTGGCGGCCTTACTGCGACGCATGGGCTGCGAAGTGACGGATTTAGGCATCGTGCCCGACCGCCTAGACGCCACGGTTCAAGCCTTGCGTGATGCTGCGCAGGCGCATGATGTGGTGCTGACTAGCGGTGGCGTCTCGGTGGGCGAAGAAGACCATATCAAACCAGCGGTGCAGCAATTGGGCCAACTGGACCTGTGGCAAATCGCCATCAAACCGGGCAAGCCTTTCGCGCATGGGCGGGTGGACGCGGCCCACTTTATGGGGCTGCCGGGCAACCCAGTATCTAGTTTTGTAACCTTTTTGCTGCTGGTACGTCCGTTTTTGTTGCGCATGCAGGGCGTTCAGGATGTGGCTTTGCCCAGCCAGCCAATCCGCGCAGACTTTGATTGGCCGCGCGCTGACCGGCGGCAAGAGTTTTTGCGTGTCAAGCGCAACGCGCAAGGTGGCCTGGACCTGTTCCCTAACCAGAGTTCGGGTGTGCTGACCTCGGTGGTCTGGGGCGACGGTTTGCTGGACAACCCGCCGGGCCGCACGATCGCGCGCGGGGATACGGTGCAATTCATCAGCCTCGGCGATTTACTGGGCTGAGCAGGTCAGGCGCCTAAAGTCATTTATATGCAAATCAACCTTAAATACTTTGCCAGCATCCGCGAGACCATGGGTAGCAGCGGCCAGGCCTACGAAACGCAGGCGAGAACCCTGGGCCAGTTGCGTGATGAATTGGTGCAAGCCGGTGGCCCAGCGGCCCAGGCGCTTGGGCGTGACCGGGTCTTGCGCATGGCGCTGAACCAAACCTTGTGCGACGAAGGCACGGCCTTAATACCTGGCGCCGAGGTTGCATTTTTCCCGCCGGTGACGGGAGGCTGAGCATGTTCTTGTGCTTTCCGGTTCGCGTGGCGCCGTTATGAGCCAGACGTCTGTCCTATCAGGCACTGGCGCCGCTGCCCGTGTGCGGATCCAAACCGCGCAGTTTGACGTGTCCGAAGAAATCGCCGCCCTGCAGCAAAACGACCCCCGCATTGGCGCAGTCTGTACTTTTTTGGGTACGGTGCGCGACCGCAATGTGCATGGCGCAGAGCATGCTGGCAGCGTGCAGACCTTAGAGCTGGAGCACTACCCCGGCATGACCGAGAAATCCATAGAAGCGATGATTGACGAGGCCCATACGCGCTTTGATATTTACGGCGTGCGGGTAGTGCATCGCGTCGGGGTGATGTACCCTACGGAGCCGGTTGTCCTGGTGGCTGCCGCTTCGGCCCACCGTGGGGAGAGTTTTAAAGCCTGCGAGTTCGTCATGGACTACCTCAAGACCCAAGCCCCTTTTTGGAAAAAAGAACAAACCGCCCAAGGTGCGCAGTGGGTTGACGCACGCGTTTCTGATGATAGGGCGCTAGCGCGTTGGGGCATCGACAAGCGCAACGCCTGAGCGGCTATTGCTTCAATCCCCGCTCACTTCAGTGGGTGTAAACCTTTTTTTGACTGCGTCGCATAGATGCCGAGTCAGAAGTCCCATCATCGCTGTTAGGGGGGTCAATCGGTTCGAGCCATTGGGAACGGTGCACCGCTTGCTGCAACAAATGCAATAGCCCATGCACCATGAACGATTGCATATTCAGCGTGCAGCTGCGTGGCTCTTGCAATTCATCGCCCGCGTCCTTGATGACCAATTGCGTCATGCCATTGGCGTGCACATGTATGGTGACCTCGGTTACCAGCATGGGTAGCGCGCCCATGGGCAGCTCGCTGTTTTCCTCAGCATACGGGGTTTGCAAGTCGGCCTTCTTTAAAAAGTCTTCTTGCTTGAGGTGTACCAAAATTTTGCGTGATTCTTCGTCCGCGAGTGTGACCGAAGGGTCCAGTGATTCAATACGTGCCACCGTAGTTTGCAGGGGCTCGACCAACTTGACGCCTATACGCCGGGTCAGCCAAAGCCGGATTTCTTGCTCTTGTACTGTTTTGATGCGCACCAGCAGACGGTCGTGGCGCTCGTCGTATTGCACATTAAGCTGGTGGATGTTCATCTGCTTGATTTTAGACAAGGCTGAGGCGCGCTAGCGCCTTGAAAATACAGGCCGGACCCCAAGCTAGCTTCAAATCGAGGAATTGCAATGCGAATCGACAAATTAACGACCAAGTTTCAAGAGGCGCTGGGTGAGGCGCAAAGCGCAGCGCTGGCGCATGACCATGCCTACATCGAACCGGCGCATGTGCTCGGGGCCATGCTGCGTCAGGATGACGGCCCCAAGGCCTTGCTCCAGCGCGCGGGGGTCAATGTCCCCTCCCTACTGACCATGGCCGATGCTGCCGCCCACAAGCTGCCGCAGGTCCAGGGTCAGGACCAAGTGCAAGTGGGGCGCGATATGGTCAGCCTCTTGCAGGCCTGCGAAAAAGAAGCTATGAAACGCGGCGACCAATATGTTGCCAGCGAGCTGTTTCTTGTGGCCCTAAGCGAAGCGAAGTCGGACTTCGCCAAGCAGGCACAGGCCCTGGGCTTGAGCCGCAAAAGCTTGGACGCGGCCATTTCGGCAGTGCGTGGCGGGCAGGGCGTGGATAGCGCCGACGCCGAAGACCAGCGCGAATCCCTGAAAAAATACTGTGTAGACCTGACAGAGCGCGCCCGCGCTGGCAAGCTCGACCCAGTAATTGGCCGGGACGACGAAATCCGCCGCGCCATCCAGGTACTTCAACGCCGCACCAAAAATAACCCGGTGCTCATTGGCGAGCCTGGGGTCGGTAAGACGGCGATTGTGGAAGGCCTAGCCCAGCGTATCGTGGCGGGCGAAGTCCCCGACTCCCTCAAAGGCAAACGCGTGCTGTCGCTGGACATGGCCTCGTTATTGGCAGGGGCCAAATTCCGGGGCGAGTTCGAAGAACGCCTAAAAAACGTATTGAAAGATCTAGCCAAGGACGAAGGCCAGACCATCGTGTTTATTGATGAATTGCACACCATGGTGGGCGCCGGCAAAGCCGAAGGCGCCATGGACGCGGGCAATATGCTCAAGCCAGCCTTGGCGCGTGGTGAACTCCATTGTGTGGGTGCCACGACGCTGGACGAGTACCGCAAATACATCGAAAAAGACGCTGCTTTGGAACGCCGTTTTCAGAAAATTCTGGTTGGTGAACCTACGGTCGAGGCGACTGTGGCGATTTTGCGAGGACTCAAGGAGCGTTACCAGGTTCACCACGGCGTCAACATTACTGATCCGGCCATCGTGGCCGCAGCAGAACTGAGCCACCGCTATATCACCGACCGCTTTTTGCCGGATAAGGCGATTGACCTGATTGACGAAGCGGCCGCCAAAATCAAGATTGAACTCGATTCCAAACCAGAGGTGATGGATAAGCTCGATCGCCGTCTCATTCAGTTGCAGATTGAGCGCGAAGCGGTGAAGAAGGAAAAAGACGAAGCCTCTATCAAGCGCTTCGAACTGATCAACGAGGAAATCAGCACCTTGCAACGGGAAATCGCCGACCTTGATGAGATCTGGAAGGCGGAAAAAGCCACAGCCCAAGGGAGCGCCCAGATTCGTGCTGAGATTGACGTCCTGCGCCAGCAAATCGAAACCCTCACGCGCAAGGGCGACCTCACCAAAGTGGCTGAATTGCAGTACGGTACCTTGCCAGGCCTAGAAAAGCGCCTGAAAGAGGCCCAAGACACTGAGGCGGGCCGCGCCAAAGGCGGCGAGGGTGCGCCGCCGCAATTGCTGCGTACGCAAGTGGGCGCTGAAGAGATTGCCGAAGTGGTAGCGCGTGCCACCGGCATTCCTATCGCCAAACTGATGCAAGGCGATCGCGAAAAGCTGCTGCTGATGGAAGAGCGTCTGCACCAACGCGTGGTCGGCCAAGATGAGGCGATCGGCGCCGTAGCCAATGCGATTCGCCGTTCCCGCTCGGGTCTGTCGGACCCGAATCGCCCGACCGGCTCCTTCCTGTTTTTGGGGCCAACCGGGGTGGGCAAGACGGAATTGTGTAAAGCTTTGGCAGGCTTCTTGTTTGACAGCGAAGACCACTTAATTCGCATCGATATGAGCGAGTTCATGGAGAAGCATTCGGTGGCGCGTTTGATTGGCGCACCTCCCGGCTATGTAGGTTACGAGGAGGGTGGTTACCTGACCGAAGCGGTGCGCCGCAAACCCTATAGCGTGCTATTGCTGGACGAGGTGGAGAAAGCACACGCGGACGTATTTAATGTGCTCCTGCAAGTGCTGGACGATGGCCGCCTGACCGATGGCCAGGGCCGTACGGTTGACTTTAAAAACACCATCATCGTGATGACCAGCAATATCGGCTCGCAACTGATCCAAAGCATGGTGGGCCAGGACCGCGAGGACATCAAAGACGCAGTGACCGGCGAATTGAAGAACCATTTCCGGCCAGAATTTATCAACCGGATTGACGAGACCGTCGTCTTTCACGCCCTAGACGCCAGCCATATTGCTAATATTGCCAAGATTCAGTTGCAAACCTTGATGGACCGTTTGGCGCGTATGGAATATGTGCTGGAGGTGTCGGACGCGGCAGTGGCCGAGTTGGCTAAAGTGGGTTTTGACCCGGTGTATGGCGCTAGGCCGCTCAAGCGTGCCATCCAACAGCGCCTGGAAAACCCGCTGTCTAAACTGCTTTTGGAAGGGCGCTTTGTGCCGAAAGACACCATCCATGTGGGCGTGGACCCGATACGCAATCCGGGCCAGTTTTCGTTTAGCGCGAACTAGCGTTTAGCGATTAGGGGTTTGCGGCGCTGCCGGTTTGCACGCGGCGGGCTCCGTTGTAACGGCGTGCCCAATAAGACAGACCCATGTCTTCGACCCGCACCTCGGCGCCGGGTTTAGGTGAATGGATAAATTTGCCGTTACCGACGTAAATGCCTACGTGGCTGAAAGCACGGCGCATGGTGTTGAAAAACACCAAGTCGCCGGGCCTCAACTCCGATTTATCGATGGTTTGGGTGGCTGCGGCTTGCTGCGCTGCGCTGCGCGGCAAAACCAGGCCGATGGTTTGCTCGTACATGGCTTTGACGAAGCCGCTGCAATCAAAGCCGCTTTCGGCGCTGTTACCGCCCCGGCGGTAGGGCACGCCCAAGAATCCCATCGCGCCAACCACCAGATCGGAGGCCTGATTTTGCACCTGGTTTCCCGCATCGCTGATACGGTTGAGCAGGCCCTTTTCGGCCAAGAATTTACCCATTTCGTCGTTGGCTGGCGTAGTTTGCGCGGTGCTAATGCCGCAGGCAAAAACCAATAAAAGGGCGAGGCGGGATGGTAAATGCATAGCCGCACTGTAGCCGACTAGCGAGGGTGCGTCAAGTGAAATTTACATGAAGTAAATTACTTAAGTAATTGATTTATATAAATAATTAATCTTAAAAATTGGCGTTAAACGAATATTAGGTGGCATATGTGCGGTATCGCATAGCCCTAAGAAGCCGTCTTATTCCACCAGGAATGACTGCACCCATATCCTGCACGCCACATCTTGCCGACTGGTTATGCTCTGCGCTTTTAGCCATCGGAAAGATTACCCATGTTGCTTGATGTCGAGGAAAGCCAGCTGGTGCTGGTGGACTACCAGGCGCGCCTTATGCCTGTCTTGTTGGATGCGCCACAGGTGATGGCCAATGCGGTGCGTCTGGCCCGCTTGGCTGCAATGCTGCAAGTGCCTACCGTGTTGCTTGAGCAAAGCCCAGATCGGCTGGGGCCGACCGCCGAGCCATTGCTGGAGGCAATGCAGGCGCTGACCGCCGCGCGCCTTTTGCGCAGCCTGCAAAAAACCCATTTCAGTGGCGTGGAAGATGGCTTGTCCGAGCTTTTGCGCCCGCCGGTCAAACCCGCAGGTGGCAATGCGCGCAGCCTTCCCAAGCATTTGCAAAAACCGGCGCCAGAGCAAAGCCTGCGCCCGTCCATTGTGCTGGCCGGTTGCGAAGCCCACGTCTGTCTGATGCAAACCGCGCTGGCTTTGCTGGAGGACGAGTTCGAGGTCTGGGTGGTGACCGACGCTTGCAGTTCGCGCACTGAGCGTAACCGCGATGCCGCCTTTGACCGCCTGGCCGGTGCCGGTGCTGAACTGCTGACGACCGAAATGGTGGCTTTTGAATGGCTGCGCCATGCCGACCATCCCCAGTTTCGCGCGGTACAGGCGCTGATTAAGTAAGTGCTTTCATGGGGTTGATGCGCTTGCCCTAGTCAGCCACTAGCAAGTTGCATGTTCATAATCTGCCCAGCTACGCGGCCCCGGCGTAGAACATTATGTGGAGTCCGATGTGCCCGATTACCAAGCCTTTTACCGCCGTTCTATCGATGACCGCGACGCCTTCTGGGCAGAGCAGGCACAGCGCATCGATTGGCAGACCCAGCCCAAGACGATTTGCGACTACAGCAACCCACCGTTTGCGCGCTGGTTTGAAGGCGGCACCACCAATCTGTGCCACAACGCGGTGGACCGCCACCTCAAAGACCGGCCTGACCAGACCGCTCTGATCGCCGTATCCACCGAAACCGATACCGAGCAGACCTATACCTTCCGACAACTCCATGCCCATGTGCAAACCATGGCCGCTGCCTTACTGGACCTGGGCGTGCGCAAAGGCGACCGCGTGCTCATTTACATGCCCATGGTGGCCGAGGCGGCATTTGCCATGTTGGCCTGTGCCCGTATCGGGGCGATTCACTCGGTCGTGTTTGGTGGTTTTGCCTCCGTGTCCCTGGCCTCGCGGATTGAAGACGCCTCTCCGGTGGTGGTAGTCAGTGCGGATGCGGGCTCGCGCGGCGGCAAAGTGGTGCCTTACAAGCCTTTGCTGGACGAGGCGCTGGCTTTATCCAGCCACAAGCCGCAAGCGGTGTTGCTGGTGGATCGCCAATTGGCACCCATGGCCATGACAGCCGGGCGGGACCATAGCTGGGCCAGCCTACAAGGCAAACACCACAATGCCGTCGTGCCCTGCGAATGGGTCGATGCCACGCACCCCAGCTACACCTTGTACACCAGCGGCACCACCGGTAAACCCAAAGGCGTGCAGCGCGATACCGGGGGCTATGCCGTGGCCCTGGCTGCGAGCATGGAAACCATTTTTTGCGGCAAAGCAGGTGAGACCTATTTTTCCACCAGCGATATCGGGTGGGTGGTAGGTCATAGCTATATTGTTTATGGCCCCTTGATTGCCGGTATGGCCACCATCATGTATGAAGGCCTGCCCATCCGGCCCGACGGCGGCATCTGGTGGAGCTTGGTGGAAAAGTACAAAGTTACCGTGATGTTCAGTGCGCCCACGGCCATCCGCGTGCTCAAAAAACAAGACCCGGCATTGCTCAAACGCTACGACCTCAGCAGCCTGCGCACCCTGTTTTTGGCCGGTGAGCCATTGGACGAACCCACCGCGCAATGGATCAGTGACGGTTTGGGCAAGGACATCATCGACAACTATTGGCAGACGGAGAGCGGCTGGCCCATACTGACAATTGCCAACGGCGTGGAAAAAGCCCCTAGTAAATTCGGCAGCCCCGGTATCGCCATGTATGGTTACGACGTCAAGCTATTGGACGAGTCCACGGGCGAGGAGCTCCACGGTGCCGCTCAAAAAGGCGTGCTGGTGATCGAAGGCCCCTTGCCACCGGGCTGCATGCAAACCGTTTGGCAAGACGATGCCCGCTTTGTGAATACCTACTGGAAAAGCGTTCCCGGTAAATTGGTGTACAGCACCTTTGACTGGGCCACGCGCGACAAAGACGGCTACTACTTCATCCTGGGTCGCACCGACGACGTGATCAACGTGGCCGGCCACCGCCTAGGCACCCGCGAGATTGAGGAATGCATTTCCGGCCACCCCAATGTGTCTGAAGTGGCGGTGGTGGGTGTGGCCGACACGCTAAAAGGGCAGGTGGCCATGGCGTTTGCGGTGGTCAAAGACGCCAGTGGGCTGGTCGATGACAGGGCGCGATTTGCGCTGGAAGGTGAAATCATGAAGCTGGTAGACCAGTCGATTGGCGCCATCGGCCGACCGGCGCGGGTGCGTTTTGTTTCCGTCCTGCCCAAAACCCGCAGCGGCAAGCTGCTGCGCCGCGCCATCCAGGCGGTCTGCGAGGGCCGCGATCCCGGTGACCTGACCACCATGGAAGACCCCACGGCCTTGCAACAAATCCGGGATTTGATGTAGTTGCGCACCGGGCCAAGCGCCTTTACCACTAAGTGTCTTGGGCGAGCAGGCCCGGTTTCGATGGCACAATGCGCGCTGTTACCAAGGCGCCCAGCGCCAACGTCGCATCCGCCATCCGGTCAAGCCGTACAGCGGAAGGGCTTTTAACCAACTTATGTTTCCCCGGAGGGAAACGGAGGTCAGCGAAAAATGAGTACGAGTTCGTCCGTCTATTCAGCCTATCTGGGCAACACTTTTCTCTTCGGCGGCAATGCGCCCTATGTCGAAGAGATGTATGAAAACTACCTCGACAACCCCGGCAGCGTGCCTGACACTTGGCGCGATTACTTCGACGCCTTGCAGCATGTACCGGCCTCTGATGGCAGCAACGCACGCGATGTGGCGCATCTGCCGGTGGTCAATGCCTTTGCCCAGCGTGCCAAGTCTGGCGGCACCCGTGTGGTGCTGGCCAGCGCCGACGCCGAAATGGGCCGCAAGCGCACTGCTGTACAGCAACTGATTGCCGCCTACCGCAACGTCGGTCAACGCTGGGCCGATCTGGATCCGCTCAAGCGCACCGAGCGTCCGCACATCCCCGACCTAGACCCCGCGTTTTACGGGTTTGGCGATGCCGATCAGGAAACCGTGTTTGACACTAGCAACACCTTCTTCGGCAAAAACAGCATGTCGCTGCGCGAATTGCTCAATGCCTTGCGCGAGACCTATTGCGGCACCTTGGGCGCCGAGTTCATGTACGCCACCGACCAGGACGAAAAACGCTGGTGGCAGCAAAAGCTGGAAGCTGTGCGCAGCAAACCCAATTTCAACGCCGACAAGAAAAAGCATATCCTGGGCCGCCTGACCGCCGCTGAAGGCCTGGAGCGTTTTCTGCACACCAAATACGTCGGCCAAAAGCGCTTTTCGCTAGAAGGCGGCGAGAGTTTTATTGCTGCCATGGACGAATTGATTCAGGCTGCAGGCAGCCAGGGCGTGCAAGAGATCGTGATTGGCATGGCGCACCGGGGCCGCCTCAACGTGCTGGTCAATACCATGGGCAAGCAGCCCAAGGACTTGTTTGCTGAATTCGACCATACCGCACCAGAAGAGCTGACCTCGGGTGACGTGAAATACCACCAAGGCTTTAGCTCAGACATGAGCACGCCTGGCGGCCCGGTGCATTTGTCGCTGGCCTTTAACCCCTCGCACCTGGAGATCGTCAACCCCGTGGTCCAAGGCTCGGTGCGTGCGCGCATGGACCGGCGCTCCGACCCCCAAGGCAAGCAAGTGCTGCCGGTGCTGGTGCATGGCGACGCAGCGTTCGGCGGCCAGGGTGTGAACCAAGAAACTTTGGCACTGGCCCAAACCCGTGGTTACACCACCGGCGGCACGGTGCACATCATCATCAACAACCAGATCGGCTTTACCACCTCGGACCCGCGCGATATGCGCTCCAGCGCGTTTTGCACCGACATCGTCAAGATGGTGGAAGCGCCGGTGCTGCACGTCAATGCCGATGACCCCGAGGCCGTCGTGCTGGCCACACAGTTCGCTCTTGAATACCGCATGAAGTTCCGCAAGGACGTGGTGGTGGACATTATTTGCTTTCGCAAACTCGGCCACAACGAGCAGGACACCCCGAGCCTGACGCAGCCCTTGATGTACAAAAAAATCGGCGCGCATCCAGGCACCCGCAAGATCTTTGCGGACAAGCTGAGCGCGCAAGGCCTGGGCGAAACCTTGGGCGATGACATGGCCAAAGCCTACCGCGCGGCATTGGACGAAGGGCGCCATGCGGCCGATCCGGTGCTGTCTAATTTCAAGACCAAGTTCACTGTGGACTGGGCACCGTTTTTAGGCAAAAAGTGGACAGATGTGGGTGACACCGCGCTGCCTTTGAGCGAATGGAAGCGCTTGGCAGAACGCCTGACCACGATTCCCACCACCGTGACGCCGCACCAATTGGTGCGCAAGGTCTATGACGACCGCGCCGCCATGGGGCGAGGCGATATTCCGGTGGATTGGGGCATGGGCGAGCACATGGCCTTGGCCTCCCTGGTGGCCAGCGGCTACCCGGTGCGCCTGTCTGGCGAAGACAGCGGACGCGGCACCTTTACCCACCGTCACGCCGTTATTCACGACCAAAACCGCGAAAAATGGGATGTGGGCACCTATGTGCCCCTGCAAAACGTCGCCGATGGGCAAGCGCCATTTGTGGTGATTGACTCGATCCTGTCCGAAGAAGCGGTGCTGGGCTTTGAGTACGGCTACGCATCTAACGACCCCAACACCATGGTGATCTGGGAAGCACAATTTGGCGACTTTGCCAACGGCGCGCAAGTGGTAATCGACCAGTTCATCGCCTCAGGCGAAGTCAAATGGGGCCGCGTCAATGGCCTGACCTTGATGCTGCCACACGGCTATGAAGGCCAGGGCCCGGAGCACAGCTCAGCGCGTCTAGAGCGTTTTATGCAATTGGCGGCGGACACCAATATGCAGATCGTGCAGCCCACCACCGCCAGCCAAATTTTCCATGTGCTGCGCCGCCAAATGGTGCGCAACGTGCGCAAGCCTCTGGTCATCATGACGCCCAAGTCGCTCCTGCGTAACAAAGACGCTACTTCGCCCTTGAGTGAGTTCACCCGTGGTGGCTTCCAGACGGTGATCGGCGAGGTCAAGGAAATCAAGGCCGACAAGGTCAAGCGCATCGTCGTGTGCTCGGGCAAGGTCTACTACGACCTGGTGAAAAAGCGCGAAGAGCGCGGCTCAGACGATGTCGCCATTGTGCGCATCGAGCAGCTGTATCCGTTTGCGCACAAGGCGTTTGCCAACGAAATTAAAAAATACCCGAACGCCACCGAAATCGTTTGGACCCAGGACGAACCGCAAAACCAGGGCGCGTGGTTTTTTGTGCAGCATTACATCCACGAAAACATGCTGGATGGGCAAAAACTCGGCTATGCCGGTCGCGCCGCTTCGGCTTCGCCGGCGGTGGGCTATTCGCATCTGCACCAGGAGCAACAAAAAGCACTTGTCGATGGCGCATTTGGCAAGCTCAAAGGCGTGGTGTTGACCAAGTAAGGCACCCCCCGACACGCAAACTCATTGAAAGAATCGTATGGCCATCGTAGAAGTAAAAGTTCCCCAATTGTCGGAATCCGTGGCAGAAGCCACGATGCTCCAGTGGAAGAAAAAAGTGGGCGACAGCGTCGCCGCAGATGAAACCCTGATCGAGATCGAGACCGATAAGGTGGTGCTCGAAGTACCGGCCCCCTCGGCGGGTGTGCTGGCAGAAATCCTGGTGCTTGACGGCGGCATGGTCAAGGCCGAACAGTTGATCGCTCGCATCGATACCGATGGCAAAGTTGCGGCAGCACCGGCACCTGCCGTTTCAGCGCCTTCGGCACGCGCCGCTGCGGCAGTCGCACCAGCTGCCAGCAAAGCCGACGTCTTGATGCCCGCCGCAGCCAAGCTGATGGCCGACAATCAATTAGCCGCTGGCGCGGTGTCCGGCACTGGTAAAGATGGCCGCGTCACCAAAGGCGACGTTTTGCAAGCCTTGCAAACGCCCGCGCCCGCAGCGCTTATCCCTACCGGGGTTCCACAAACCACATTGCCGCAAGTGTCGGCCCCTAGCAGCGTGGGTCTGGGTGATCGCCCGGAGCAGCGCGTGCCCATGAGCCGCCTACGCGCCCGCGTGGCCGAGCGTTTGCTGCAATCGCAAGCCACCAACGCCATCCTCACCACCTTCAATGAAATCAACATGGCCCCGGTCATGGAGATGCGCAAAAGATTCCAAGAGCGCTTTGAAAAAGAGCACGGCATCAAGCTCGGCTTTATGAGCTTTTTTGTGAAGGCAGCGGTGCATGCCTTAAAGAAATACCCGGTGCTCAACGCCTCGGTCGATGGCAATGACATCGTATACCACGGCTACTTTGACATCGGCATCGCCGTGGGCTCGCCGCGTGGCTTGGTAGTACCTATTTTGCGCAATGCCGACCAAATGAGTTTTTCCGATATTGAGAAAAAAATTGCTGAGTTCGGCGCCAAAGCGCGTGACGGCAAGCTGGGAATGGACGACATGACAGGCGGCACTTTCTCGATATCCAATGGCGGCACCTTTGGCTCCATGCTGTCCACGCCCATCATTAACCCGCCGCAATCGGCGATTCTGGGTGTGCATGCCACCAAAGACCGCGCCGTGGTCGAAAACGGCCAGGTCGTGGTGCGCCCCATGAACTACTTTGCCATGAGCTACGACCACCGGATCATCGATGGCCGCGAAGCGGTGTTGGGTCTGGTAGCGATCAAAGAGGCGATGGAAGATCCGTCGCGCCTCTTGTTTGATATCTGATCGGACGCACCATGAGCACAGAATTTGACGTCGTCGTTATCGGCGCCGGCCCTGGCGGCTATATCGCGGCCATCCGCGCAGCCCAGTTGGGCTTTAAGGTGGCTTGCATCGACGAATGGAAAAACGCCAAGGGCGGCCCGGCACCCGGCGGTACCTGTACCAATGTCGGATGCATTCCGTCCAAGGCCTTGTTGCAGTCCAGCGAACACTTCGACCACGCGTTGCACCATTTTGCGGACCACGGTATCAGCGCCACCGGCGTGGCCATGGATGTCACGCAAATGCTGGCCCGCAAAGACGCGGTAGTCCAGCAAAACAACGATGGCATTTTGTATTTGTTTAAGAAAAACAAAGTCACGTTTTTCCATGGACGCGGCGCCTTAGCCGCATCGCAAAATGGACTGCATACCGTGGAGGTCAGCGGCGCCGATGCGCAAAGCCTGGCGGCCAAGCACGTCATCATCGCAACCGGTTCCAACGCGCGGCCATTGGCAGGTACGCCGTTTGATGAAGTCAACATCCTGTCTAACGACGGTGCGCTGCGTGTGGGCGCTGTGCCCAAAAAATTGGCGCTGATCGGCTCTGGCGTGATCGGCCTGGAAATGGGCTCCGTCTGGCGCCGTCTGGGTGCGCAGGTGACCATTCTGGAAGGTCTGCCCACCTTCTTGGGCGCAGTGGATCAGCAAATCGCCAAAGAGGCGAAAAAAGCTTTTGACAAGCAGGGCTTGCACATCGAGCTGGGCGTCCAAGTGGGCGAGATCAAGTCGGGCAAAAAAGGCGTTTCCATCGCTTACACCAACGCCAAAGGCGAAGCGCAAACGCTGGACGTGGACAAGCTGATTGTGTCCATTGGCCGCGTGCCCAATACCACCGGTCTGAACGCGCAAGCAGTAGGCCTGGCGCTTGACGAGCGCGGCGCTATCGTGGTGGACGCCGATTGCAAAACCAATGTACCTGGCATTTGGGCGGTGGGCGATGTCGTGCGCGGCCCCATGCTGGCGCACAAAGCGGAAGAAGAGGGCGTGGCCGTGGCCGAGCGCATCGCCGGTCAGCACGGGCATGTCAACTTCAACACGATTCCCTGGGTGATTTACACCAGCCCCGAAATCGCTTGGGTGGGCCGTACCGAGCAGCAACTCAAAGCCGATGGCGTGGCCTACAAGGCGGGTACTTTTCCCTTCTTGGCCAACGGCCGCGCCCGCGCGCTGGGCGATACCACCGGCATGGTGAAGTTTTTGGCCGATGCCGTGACCGATGAAATCCTGGGGGTGCACATGGTGGGCCCGCAGGTGTCCGAGTTAATCGCAGAGGCCGTCGTTGCGATGGAGTTCAGAGCCAGCGCCGAAGATATCGCCCGCATTTGCCATGCGCATCCGTCACTCAGCGAGGCCACCAAGGAAGCGGCACTGGCGGTGGACAAGCGCACGCTGAACTTTTAGGCCATTTCGTTTTCGCCTTCGGGACCCGCTACGCGGTGGCGGCCCCGGTGTTTGGCGCGGTACAAAGCCGCATCCGCCTCCTGTACCAACCCGGCCGGCTTGGAGCCGCGGTGCGGGTAGGCCGTGGCTACGCCAATGCTGACTGAAACGCGGCCAAAAGGCGATGCCGTGTTATCTAAGCCCAAGGCAAACACTTCCTGGCACAAGTAGCTCGCGATGGTGTTGATACCGTTGAGGTCCGTGTCCGGGGCAATGAGCACAAATTCTTCCCCCCCGTAACGGGCGATCAAATCGCCGCTACGCATTACACCGGCCTCAAACACGCGGGCCAACTGACGCAGGCATTCATCGCCCGCCGGATGACCGTAGGCATCGTTGTATGCCTTGAACCAGTCCACATCAATCAAAGCCAACGAGAGCGGGCGCTTGTCCCGCGCTGCGCGACCCCATTCCACCGGTAGGGTCTCGTCAAACCGGCGCCGGTTGGCAATTCCGGTCATGCCGTCAATGCTGCTCAGGCTCTCTAGGCGGCGCGCTGCCAGGGCTAGCTCCTGCGTGCGCAGTGAAACCTGGGCCTCCAAATCAAACTCGGATTGGCGCCCTTTTTCCAATGCTAAATTTTGTTCTTGCAACAGGGTACGCAATTCCCGCAGATGGACTTGTCGCTTGCGCACCTCTTGAAAAGCCACCGCGCCGGCTAACACCAGCAGCCCCTGCACCAAGGCACGGTCCAGGGTGTAGCTCGCCATACTCAGTTCATCACCCGACACCATGTCGGACAGGTGTTGCAGATACATACTGATAGCAGGAGTTAGCAAAGCAATGCCGTACCAGATAAATGGTCGATCACCGCTCACGGCCTGGGCAAAGCTCAGAAGAAGCAGCAATACGTAAGCGATAGGCATTCCGTAGTGCAGGGTTGCAGCAGCTAGCGTTGGCCAGAACAAAAGGCCCGGTGTTAGCAGGCTGAAAACGGCCAAGGCCCCAAGCAGGTAGCCAAGCGCGCCACTTTTCATATCTTTGGAAATTGCGTTGTACAAAAGGGCTACGGTAAAAAATAGCAGTGACGCGCCCGCCACGGCGTGGGACAGTGTGGCCACGGCATGCCCACTCCACGAAAGCAAGGCTGGCATTAGGCCGCTGTTCTCGGCTATACACCAGCCGCCCGCGAGCACCAAGCCCAGGAAGAGCCCAAAGGTTTTTTGCCCGGTTGCGCCCCATAGAAACGCAAACACCAAAACCAATGCTGCACACAAGCCGCCAAGCCAGCCGTAGCGCATGGCGTCTTGCCCTTGGGCCATTTGAAATGCGGCGCTATCCCAAATCTGCGCAGACACATCAACGCCCATCCTGCTATGCACGTGCATCCAAACCGTTTGTCCTTCGCGCGCGCCTAAGTCCAAGGGAATGACAAGCAATCGATGCGGATAAGAACGACTTTCATAGGCCAATGCGTGCCCAGTCTTGGTGCTGCGCAGGGAGCCGTCTGGCGCTTCATAAAAAACCCCGACTATTTCCAGCAGGGGGTTTGACATAACCAGCAGTCGCTTGGCTGTCGCATTGCCCGAATTGACGATGCGCAGCTTGACCCAAAACGTTGAGGTACTTCGCCCAAAGTCCGGGTTCCAAGCGCCACCGGGGACATTTTCAAAGGTAAGCGGACCTTTTTCGGCGCGAACCTGGTCAAACGTGAGTTGTCCTGTTCGATCTTCAGCCCAACTAGCGTATTCGTTCAAGTTGAGTGTGCTGGAGCCCACCTTAGCGAAATCCAGTTCTCCAGCAGAAATCGGTCCACTGAAGAAAAGGAATGAAATCAACAGGGAACCCCAGAAACCGGGTTTATCTGCCCAAACTGACTTCATGCCAAAGCTTTGTAGGCATTTTTTCAAAAACCAAAAGCCTAGGCGGCACGCTCGGTGCGCGTGCTGGCTCCGCACCATTGCAATGCCTTTAGGGCCTAAACCGTTCGCTAGGGCTAAATCAGCAGGCTGGGTTGTCACAATGTATTGCTGGGTTGAGATGCATGGAAATAACGTTTAGTGTAATTATATTTAATTTGAAAAAATCGAATAAAAGGTGATTTTTAACAAATATGTTTTTCAAAGTCTATTCCTGCGCTGCTGGGCGCCTCATTCTCGCCTTAGACCGGTTCGGGTCCCCGACTCGGTATGTCATTCACCGCCAAGCGCTACTTTCAATGGTGAATTGCAGGCGACTGATGTGGTGTTAAAGTCAGCCGATATTTCAGAAAGATTAACTTGGCCACTCCCAACTACGGTTACGAAAAACGCCAGAAAGAACTGGCTAAAAAACGTAAAAAAGAAGACAAGCTGAAGAACAAGACCGAGCGCAAAGAGTCGGGTGACCTTCCCGAGTCCGACAGCCAAGAGGCCGTTGACCACGACAAACCCTCTGGCGACTCGGGGTCCGGCTTAGCCACCACTTAAACAAGCGATCGTGCCGTGAGGTGCATAGATGGCATGCTTCGGTTCTGAAGCGTGATGTGAGTGGCGGAGCCAAATTTCACAAAGTTCCGCTCTATGGATTGCAAGTAGACCGGGTCGTAATGGTCAATGAGCAAGGAGCGAACCACACTGGCAAAGTCACCCTGGGCCACCAACTCTTTCCATTCCTGCACCGTGGCCTTGCCGCGCTGGGCAGTCAGTGCTTCAAGGCGCTGACAAAAGTGATCTGGATTGTCCAGAAAATACTGGTAATCCTCCAGCAACAGCGCCACACGCTCTTCCAGCGCTAATTCGATCAACACACAAGCACTGTTGCGCATGGCCTCCAAGAGTCCGGTGTGTACCGCTACATTGCCTACCTTCTTGCTCTCGCTTTCCACAAAAACGGGACGCAAGGGGTTAAAACCGCGCAAGGCGTCCCAGACCAGTGTGTCAAATCGCTTTTGGCTAGGCTGCGGCTGGCCGGGGATCGACCCTAATACCGAGCTTCGGTGCTGTGCCAGGTCTTCAAGATCAAGCACCTGGGCGCCTTCCGCTGATAAAGCTTGCAAAAGCCGGGTCTTACCAGAACCCGTCGTGCCGCAAATGACTGTGAATTGCAGTTGCCCCGCAATGCGCTCCATGTCCAGCAGCATTTCGGCACGAAAGGCTTTGTAGCCGCCTTCAATCAGGCTCACCCGAAATCCGATCTGGTCCAGGATGAGCGACAGCGCGCCACTGCGCTTGCCGCCGCGCCAGCAATAGGCCAGCGGAGCCCAATCGCGCGGCTTGTCCAACACATGGGCTTCGATATGCGCAGCAATGTTGCGCGCTGCCAAGGCCGCGCCGCGTTTTTTGGCTTCAAAGGCATTCACCTGCTTGTATAGGGTGCCGATGGCCTGGCGCTCGTCGTCATGGAGCGTGGGCCAGTTCAGCGCGCCGGGGAGGTGGTCCAGAGCGTGTTCAGATTCACTGCGCGCGTCTATTACCGTGTCAAATTGCGCGTAGCGGTCAATCACCTCGCGGGGGCTGATCAATTGCAAACTCATGGCAACAGCTTGCGCAGCGCCGGCCACACATTGCCCAGCATGATCGGATGCGCAGCTTCCACCGGGTGGATGCGATCGCTTTGAAACATCGCGTCCGCATTGTCAACATCTGCCACGCCTTTCAGAAAAAACGCCACCAGGCCGGTCTTGTGGCGCTTGGCCACTTCGGCGTACATGGTGCTGAATTCGGCGGCGTACTGCGCCCCGTAATTAGGCGGCACTTGCATGCCCAGCAGTAGCACCTTGGCGCCTTGGCTTTGCGCCGCCTTGACCATGGTTTCCAAATTCTCCTGACTGGTTTTGAGGGGCAGGCCGCGCAAGGCATCATTGCCACCTAGCTCAATGATGAGCACCTGTGGGCGATGTTGTTCCAGTAGCGCAGGCAGTCGAGATCGACCGCCAGAGGTCGTGTCGCCGCTGATGCTGGCATTGACCACCGTCACCGCACGACCGTCCTGCCGCAAACGCTTGTCCAACAGCGCTACCCAGCCGGTACCCCGCTTGAGCCCGTACTCGGCGCTGAGCGAATCGCCCAATACCAGCAAGGTGCTAGCGGCCTTGGCCTGTGTGGCAAAGCCTGCCCATAGCATCAGGCTAATGGCGCTTACGTTAAAGTGCCTGCGATTCATTGAAAGTTCCATGTCTGATTCAATTATCGCGCTAGCGCAAGTCTGCAAGTCAGTGACCGACTCCACCGGCACCCTGCAAATCCTCCATAACATCGATTTTTCGCTTCAATCGCGCGAGGCCGTCGCCATTGTGGGCGCGTCAGGGTCCGGCAAAAGCACGCTTTTGTCCATCATCGCGGGTTTGGACACCCCCACCAGTGGTACGGTGCATATCGCCGGAGAAAGCCTATTTAGCTTGGACGAAGACGCCCGCGCGGCCCTGCGGGGACGGAAAATCGGCTTTGTGTTTCAAAGCTTTCAGTTGTTAGGCAATTTGACGGCGCTGGAAAACGTGATGTTGCCCTTGGAACTATCGGGGCGCAAAGACGCCCGTAAGACCGCAGCCGCCATGCTGGAACGCGTCGGTCTCTTGCAGCGCCTGCAGGCCTACCCCAAGGTGCTGAGCGGCGGCGAACAGCAGCGCGTGGCACTGGCCCGTGCTTTCGTTGTGCAACCGGCCGTTCTGCTGGCCGACGAGCCCACCGGCAGCTTGGACTTCGCTACCGGTGAGACCATCATGGAACTGATGTTTGAGCTCAACCGCGAGTTGGGCACGACGCTGGTCTTGGTCACGCATGATCGCGCCATTGCCCAGCGCTGCCAGCGCTGCCTGACGATCGAAGCCGGTCGGCTGGCGTCCGATGTCAGCACGGCGGCGTCCGTAGGCTGACTAGGCCGGATTACCGGGCAGCCTGCCGCGATAATTGGGCGATGTCCGTTTCCCACATTCTTTTCGGTTTTCATGCGCTCGGTGTGCGCCTGAAAATTGCCCCGCACTCGATTGTTGAGCTGTATTACGAACCCACCCGGCGTGACGCCCGTATGCGGCAGTTTTTGGAGAAAGCCCAGGAGGCGGGTGTGCGACTGATTGAGGCGGACGGTATGCGTCTGTCTAAACTCTGCGGCAGCCACGGCCACCAAGGTGTTGCGGCGCGCACACGGCCTTTGCCGCAGGCCCGCTCGCTGGATACGCTGCTCGAAGACCTGGAGTCCTCGCAAGCTGCGTTGCCTGCTTCTGAAAGGCAACAGCCCTTGTTACTCGTGCTTGATGGCGTTACCGATCCGCACAATCTGGGCGCTTGTTTGCGCGTGGCCGACGGTGCGGGGGCGCATGCCGTGATCGCGCCTAAAGACCATGCGGCGGGTATCAACGCAACGGTCGCGAAAGTGGCCAGCGGTGCCGCCGAAACCGTGCCTTACTTCATGGTGACCAATTTGGCGCGTACGCTGACGGAGCTCAAAGAGCGCAATATCTGGATAACAGGCACCAGCGACGCCGCGCCACGTACTTTGTACCAGGCGGATTTCCGTGGTCCGACTGCGCTCGTGCTGGGTGCAGAAGGGGACGGCATGCGTCAGCTCACCGCCAAAACCTGCGACCAATTGGTGAGTCTGCCGATGCGCGGCGCGGTGGAAAGTCTGAATGTGTCGGTTGCAAGCGGCATTTGCTTGTACGAAGTGCTGCGCCAGCGCAGCGGTTTGACCAATATTCCCGGAGGCAAATCATGAAGAACGTTGTCAGACCCAAAGGCTTGGCTCTATTTATGAGTGCGGGCGCGCTAATATTTCTATTGGTGGCATGTACGCAAGAGCAGCAAAATAAGATTAGCCGTGACATCCAAAATTGGACCGGTACCAATGGCGTTTTGGAGGTCTATGCCGGTGACAAACTGGTACGCCGATTTCTAAAGATTGACAAACTGAGCACGGCCTTGGGTACCGACGACAACAAGCCGCGCCCATACCGCTTTGGGTACGGTGTGCTGGACGAGAACCTGAACATGCAAGCTGACCCGGGCGAGAAAAAAGTCTATTTTGAAATTAGCGACTACGCCACGAATTACGTTTTTTTTGAGGGCCCGAACTGAGGGGTGCCACGGCCTGTGGGCCGCCGCAAAGGCATAACCCTGTGTCTGGCGGGCCGATCTGCGAAAGTGTTTTTTAAACCCAGCCCAAAGTCCCTGCCAGTGCACCCGCGCCTATCAGCCAGAGCAGGTTGATACGCGTTTTCCACACCAGCAGCGCCGACGCAACAGTGAGCAGCCACAGCAAGGGCGCTTGCTGCAAGTTGCCGTGGCTCGCCGTTAGCAGCCACCCGGTGGCCACCAGCAGTGCGATCACCACGGGCGCCATCGATTGCTTGAAGGCGCGCACCTCGGCTCGCTCGCGGTTGCGCTGGCCCCAGCGCGCGGCAAAAAAGGTGAGCGTGGTGCTGGGAATGATGATGCCCACCATAGACACCGCCATGGCGGCGGCTGCAAGCGCCCAGGGCAAGGGGCCGTTGGCCGGGCCGCCGCTAGACGCCATGCCGACATTCCAGCCCAGCACCGCTACAAACAAAACGTTGGGGCCGGGCGCTGCCTGCGCCAACGCGATTGAGGCGCTGAACTGGCTGTCTGTTAGCCAAGCGTTCTGCGCCACCAAATAACGGTGCATTTCGGGCACCGTGGTGATAGCGCCGCCTACCGACAGCAAAGACAGGGTGACAAAGCAGCCCAGCAGGTCCAGCAGATTGTTGTAACCAAATCCGGTCATAGCTGCCCCTGTGCTGCCGCAGCAAAAGCGCGGATGCGGTGCAAAACCCAGAAAAAGGCAGGCAGGCCAATGCCCAGCAGCGTCCAGGCCAGTGGCACCCGCAAAAACGCGATAGCGATAAACACCGAAGCGGCTATCAGCGCACAGGCCAGCGTGCCCATGGCGTTGCTGCGCAAGGCAGGCACCAGGCGAATGCCGGTACCTGCAATCAAGCCTGCAGACACCGCGCCCATGCCACGCAAGGCGCCTTGTACAGCGGGCAAATGCCCTATACCCGCAAGCCCAATCGTCAGCGCCATGACCACAATAAGCGGGAAGGTGAGCATGCCAGCCAGCGCTGCCAGCGCTCCGCGCCAACCGAAATAGCGGTCACCGATGATGAGCGCCAGATTCACTACATTGGGGCCGGGCATGATTTGCGACACCGCCCAGTCCTCCACAAATTCTTCGGTCGTAAGCCACTGCTTTTTCTCCACCAGTTCGCGCTGCACCACCGCTAACACGCCGCCAAAGCCTTGCAGCGCAATACCGCTGATGGCCCAGAACAGGGCGGTGAGGGAAGCAGGACGGGGCAGGCTGGGGGACTGTACTTCGGCCTCGGCTAAGGCCGGTGAATTTTCTGATGGTGGCATGCGATCGTTACTCAATCCAGCATCCTAGCGCAAGGACTTTTGGTGCTCGGTTCGATTTAACTCCGCTGCCAGCCATGCAAACACCCGCGCATCGGTACACAGCTGCAAATGCCCAATGCCGCTGAAAACCTGCGTATCCACGCCAGGCAGGGTTTGCCGTGTTTGTGGGAAAACAATCGCATCTTGCTCGGTCAGGGCGATGCGCAGCAGGGCGCGGCGTTGGGGGCTTTCGCTTTCTTGCAATGCTTGCAGCCAGTCGCTGGCCCAGACCATTTGACGGGCATTGGGCAATTTGGCGTGCGGTGTGATTTGGGTGCCTTGGTGCGGGCTGCCTAGTGTTAACGCGACGGCTACTTGCGTATCGCCATAGGCGCGCATCCAGGCGCGTATTACCAAGCCACCCATGCTGTGGCCCACCAGGGCTATGCGCTGCTGGCCAGTTTGGGCGCGCAGTTGTGCAATGGCTTGTTCCACCTGGGACGCGTACTCGTCGATGGAGCAAAACAGCGGCTCTAAGTTGATCGCCAATACAGTATGGCCCAGGGCCTGCAAGCGCGGTGCTACATCGTGCCACACGCCGTAGTTACAGCAATAGCCGTGGATCAGCAGCACCGGCACCTTGGTCGAGGGCGCAGTGGGTGTGCGCAGTTGCGATGCAGACCAGACCCAGGGCATGGACCCCATAAGCAAGCGGTAGATCGCCCAAGACTCTCCTGCAATCGCGCGCCACCACACCCAGCCAACAGCCCCTTGCGGGCGGGAACGTAAAGTGAGTTTTGCAGTCCATACCGACACCATCAGCAAAGGCAGCGCCAGCCACGCGGCTAGCAACCACCAGACCTGCCACTGCCATACCCCCACCAGCCACACACCAATGACCGCATAACCCAGGGTCTGCCAAAAAAACAAACGTCGCAGAAAGGCGGCCAGCATGGGCAGCTTTTATCTAGACGGGCTTGGCCGGCTCACAGCGCAGCGTGCGGCGGGCCGATTCCAATAGCACCTGGTCGGCCTGGTAGTCCGAGGCCAACACGCGCATGAGCAAAAAACCGGTGCCCGACGGGCTGACCACCACTTGCGCGCCTTGCGGCACCGGCGTAGCGCCTTTGGCACCGCCTGCGGGCACTAGCCATAGGTCGATGGGCGCGCCTTGGGCTTGCCGGTCATTGCGCACAAAGAAGTTATCACTGTTTGCGCTGTAGAGCGCTATCGACCAGTAGCTCGGCAACTGCGGAGCAGCACGTACACGCACTGGGCCTTCAGCCAAGTCAAACACGCACACCGAGTACAGCAAGTCCGGGCTGGGCATGACCACGCTACGCGACTGTGCATTCACGGGTGGCGGAAAAGCCGATTGGTTGCGCATATTCATTTTTTGCGCCATCGGCCCGTTCATCAGCACTTGCATGATCAGGCGGGGCACCGCCCACACGGTGAGAAGATGCGCCAGCACGGCGGTGGTCAGCAAAGTGGCAATACGGTAGAGCCACAGGCGGCGTGTGTTGGACCAGCTACTCATACGCAGTCCCCCACCAATTGGATTTTGGGCGGTACCAGGCTTTGCGGCGCGGCTTGCAGGGCCGCATCCGGGTTGTACAGGCGCAAGGTCAGCAGCATGCCGCGCTTGCCCGGCGTGGGCAGCCAATAGTTGCCGCTTTGCTCTTGCGGGCCGGTGGTAAAGCTAAACACGCCTTCGCTGTTTAGCTTGGCGATATCGCCGTTCAGGCTGTAGTGCGCATTGGGGGCATCAAACAAAAACATATCGTCGGCATAGGCCGTAATACTCCACCAGCGCGCTTTGGGCGGTACGCCGCTGATGCGGTAATTGCATTGCGAACGCAGCCCCTGGCCGGTGTCGTCCTGGGTGGCAACAAAATACATGGTTTCGCTGCGGCCCAAGGCCAATAACGCGTTGACCGCCACGGTGGCGCGGGTGTACATATCGGCATCCACACTACCGGCTTGCAAGTTGGATTTCCAAGCGCCCACTTGCACCGAGGGGTTGAGCCACGCCGCTTTTTTTAGAACCCAAAGTGCAGAGCCTATGCCCAAGGCCAGCGCGCCCAAGTACAAAGCGCCGCCCACCAGGATGCGCCGCAGGCGCGAAGGTGTGTGGCCCGTCATTGCTGCGCTTGGACGAGTGCCGCTTCACGTGCTTTACGCGCCAGCGGCATCCAATGCAGGAGCCCAAACAGCATTGACAGCACCAGGCTCACCGCAAGCGCGCCCTCGTACAACTTGATATACCGGTAAGCCAGCAAACATTCCAGTGCATGGATGAGCAATAAGGCTAGCGATGCGGTTTGTACGATAGGCCCGGCCTGGCCCGGTAAGGCCACGAGGTGCGAGGCAATGCCTAGCGCATACACCACCAGAAGTGAGGCTTTTAAAAATAAATTAAGCATGGTGAAAATTTCTAAGACTTAGTTGCAGAACGCTGACTCCGTTATTGCAAGGCCGTAGGTTGCGGCAATCCATGACCTCTTGCGGGCAGGACTGGGGCGCGCTATCGCTCCTTGCAGTGGCGGGGGTTTTCGCATTACATCAAGCGCTTCTTTGTTACTTCGCCGGAGTTAGCGGGAAGGGTAAACAGCATGCCGTCCTCACCCACGGTGATCGGGCCTTTGTAAAACTGGGCCGCGTCGCCCACAAAGGCGGGGTAGCCAAAGCGCACCGGCATAGGCGGCACGATGTGGTTAAAAATCAGTTGTTTCGCACCGGATTCAGAAGCTACTTGCGCAGCCTCTTCAGGCGTGGTGTGGTAGGTCAGGATGTCGCGCATGACGTGCGCTAAGTTGTCCATTTTTTTGTCGGTAAACGCATCGCCAAGCAGTGCTACCAGTTTGGGTTGCAATGCCTCGTGCAACAAAATGTCCACGTCCTTGGCGATGGCCACCACAGAAGGTACTTTGGTAGTGTCACCACTGATGACGATGGAACGGCCTTTGTAGTCAAACCGGTATCCCACGGCCGGTTCAACAGGCGCATGGTTCACGCGAAATGCGGTCACTTTGAGGCCTTTGTCGTCCAGTACCACCACGGTGTCGCCCTGGCCTTTGGGCGGCAATTCAAAGGGCACGCCTTTGCCGCCGCTGCCACCGGATGGCATGATTTTTTCGGTGTGGTGGCTGACGCGGTAGCCGTAGTCCAGCACATAGGCCGACCGCAAACCATCAACCACTTTGTCCACACCGGTAGGGCCATAGACGGGCAAGGGTGCAGTGGATGACGCCAGGCCCCAGTGCTGCAACATGATGGGGCTAAGGCCATCGATATGGTCGGAGTGGAAATGCGTCAGAAAGAGTGCTTCGGCTTTACCGGTGGGTATGCCCATGTAGCCCAAATTGCGGGCGGCTCCCTCGCCAGCGTCGATGATGAACACGCGGTCCCCGGCAATCACCACCGAGCAAGGCCCAGCGCGGCTAGGGTCGGGAAACGGAGAGCCGGTGCCGCACAAGGCCAAATGCAGGCCATCGGGCAAATCGGGCACGATATTGCGCCCCACTTGGGTTTGCGCAATGCGCTGCAAAAGCCTGGTTCCGACTTCGCGCTGGAATATCCACGCCAGCGCCGCCAGCAACAGGCCTAAGGCGACCAAGCCCAGCAATATCCGTTTCACCAACCGCATGCCTGTCTCCTGGTTATAGGGCAACAAGAATTATTGCATGCACTGGTGTACGGAACTGTCCGCTTCAGTACACCGGTTGGTAGCGGGCAATCGTGGCTTTGACATCCTCGCTCAGGGCAAAGCCTTCACCATGCTGCGCGGCCAGAGCGTCGCAGCGCGCGGCAAATGCATCCAGGCCCATACCGTAAATAAACTGCATGGCGCCGCCGGTCCAGGCCGGAAAGCCGATGCCGAAGATGGAGCCGATATTGGCCTCATGGGCGCTGGTCAATACGTTTTCATGCAGGCAGCGTGCCGTCTCTACGGCTTGGCGATAGAGCAGGCGGTCTTTCAGGGTTTGGATGTCCCAGGCAACGCTCGGCTTTTCGTACAAGGTTTTGAGGCCAGGCCAGAGGGTTTTTTTTGCGCCTTTTTCTGCTGGGTAGTCGTAAAAACCACCGCCGCCTGCGCGGCCTGGGCGGCCGTGTTGCTTCACCATCTCAGCTACCAGCGCTTCGCCGGGGCGGGGCACATAGGTTTTGCCCTCCGCCACGAAATCGGCCATGGTTTGCTCCATCACATGCACGCTCAGCGACAAGGCAGTTTCGTCCAGCACGGCCAGGGGGCCTACCGGCATGCCGCTTTGCAGACCGGCGTTTTCGATCACCATGGCCGGAATGCCCTCGCCCAGCATGGCCGCGCCTTCCATGACAAAAGTGCCAAACACCCGGCTGGTGAAAAAGCCGCGCGAATCGTTCACCACGATAGGCATCTTGCCGATGGCTTGCACATAGTCAAAAGCGCGGGCAATGGTTTCATCGTCGGTAGCTTTGCCCCGGACGATTTCCACCAGTTTCATTTTGTCCACCGGGCTGAAGAAGTGGATGCCGACAAACTTGGCGGGTGCGCGGCTGGCGGTGGCCAAGCCGCTGATGGGCAGGGTGGAGGTGTTGGAGGCAAAGAAGCCGCCTTCGCGCAGCAGTGGCTCGGACTCTTGTGTCACACGCGCCTTGAGCTCGCGGTTTTCAAACACGGCTTCGATAATCAGGTCGCAGTCTTTTAGATCTGCGGTGTCGCCGGTGGCCTGTATCAAGTCCAAGGTTTGCGCCATGGCCGGCAGCGTCATGCGGCCCTTGTCCATCATACCTTGGCAAAGCTTGCTGCTATAGGCTTTGCCGTGCGCGGCTTTTTCCAGGTTCACATCTTTGAGTACCGTGGCGATGCCTTTACGGGCCTGCACATAAGCAATGCCCGCACCCATCAGCCCTGCGCCCAAAATGCCCACTTTCTTCGGCGCAAAGCGCGGCACATTGGCAGGGCGTGCGCGTCCGCTCTTGATGGCGTTGAGGTTGAAGAAAAAAGTGTTGATCATGGAGCGGGCGTTCGTGCCCGTCATCAGTAGCGCCAAGTAGCGGCTTTCGATGCGCAGTGCGGTGTCCAGGTCCACTTGCAGGCCCTCGACCATGCAGGCCAGGATGGCTTCGGGCGCAGGGTAGAGGCCGCGGGTTTGCTTCATCAGCATGGCCGGAGCTACGGGCAGCATGCCCGCCACTTTGGGGTTGCTGGGCAGGCCGCCGGGCACTTTGTAGTCTTTGCCTTCCCATGCGTGATGCGCTTGCGGGTTGGCGGCTATCCACTCCAGCGCATGGGCGTGCATGGTGGCCGCGGCGTCTGGGTCGGGCGATACCAGGGCGTGTACCAATCCCATTTCCAGCGCTTGCGCAGGCCCAAATAATTTACCTTCTACCAAAAACGGTTGTGCGCCCATGAGGCCCAGGTGGCGCGTCATTTTGGTCACCCCGCTGGCACCCGGCAGGAGGCCCAGCGTTACCTCGGGCAGGCCGAATTGGATTTTGCGGTCTTCAATGGCGATACGGTAGTGGCCTATCAGCGCCACTTCCCAGCCGCCGCCGAGCGCGGTGCCGTTCAGGCAACTAACCACCGGTTTGCCCAGCGTCTCTAAAGTGCGCATGGCCTTTTTCATGCGTTCGATACCGGCGAATACGCTGGGCGCATCCGAGGGCTGCAAGCGCATCGTACTTTTGAGATCGGCACCGGCAAAGAAGGTGGATTTGGCCGAGGCCAGGATGATGCCCCGGATGCTGTCTTTGTCTTGCAGCACTTGCGCGGCCAAAGCATCCATATCTTGCTGCCATTGCAGGCACATGGTGTTGACTGGCGAATCGGGCTCGTCGAAGGTGACGGTGGCGATACCGTCTTGCAGGGCGTAGCGTATGGTCTGCATGGCTAGATTCTTTCCACAATAGTTGCGATGCCCATGCCGCCGCCCACGCACAGCGTGGCCATGCCGTAGCGCAGCTTGCGCCGGTGCAACTCATCAATCAGCGTACCCAAAATCATGGCGCCAGTGGCGCCCAGCGGGTGGCCCATCGCGATCGCGCCGCCATTGACGTTAGTTTTTTCGTGGGGCACTTTCATCTCTTTCATAAAGCGCATGGCCACGGCGGCAAAGGCTTCGTTGATTTCCACCAGATCCATCTGGTCCATAGTCATACCGGCCTTGGCCAGCGCTTTGCGCGCCGCCGGCATGGGGCCGGTCAGCATGATGGTGGGGTCGGCGCCGCTCAGGGCCGTGGCCACAATGCGCGCGCGTGGCGTGAGGCCATGTTGTTTGGCAGCGGCATCGCTACCGATCAGCACGGCGGCTGCGCCATCGACGATGCCCGATGAATTACCGGCGTGGTGCACATGAAAAATGCGCTCTACCTGCGGGTAGCGCGACAGCGCCACCTGATCATAGCCCATGGCGCCCATTTGCTCGAAAGCGGGCTTGAGTGAGGCCAGGCCTTCTAGGGTGGTGCGCGGCTTGATGAATTCGTCTTTGTCCAAAATCACATTGCCCACGGCGTCATGCACCGGCATGATGGAATGGTTGAAATAGCCTTGCGCTTGGGCGTATGCGGCGCGGCGCTGCGACTCCATCGCATAGGTATCCAGGTCGGTGCGGCTAAAGCCCTCCATAGTGGCGATCAGGTCGGCGCCAATGCCTTGGGGCACAAACGCGGTTTGCATATTCGTCTCTGGGTCTTGCGCCCAGGCGCCACCGTCTGAACCAATCGGTACGCGGCTCATGCTCTCCACGCCGCCAGCCACCACCAGGTCTTCCCAGCCCGAGCGCACTTTTTGCGCCGCCATATTCACCGCCTCCAGGCCCGATGCACAAAAGCGGTTGATCTGCACCCCGGCGCATTGAAAGTCCCAACCGGCCTTGAGCGCTGCCACCTTGGCGATCACGCTGCCTTGCTCACCCACGGGCGAGACCACGCCCATCACCACATCGTCCACCATGGCGGTATCAAACTGGTGGCGCTTTTGCAGGTCAGACAACAAGCCCGACAGTAAGTTGATGGGCTTGACTTCGTGCAGGCTGCCGTCTTTTTTGCCCTTGCCGCGGGGGGTGCGGACGGCGTCAAACACATAGGCTTCGGTCATGGTGGGTCTCCTCTGAAATGGGGCGCGATGGCCCGTTAAATGGTGGGGGTGGCTGTGCGCAGGGCTGCGCCAACGCTTGGTGCGGTGGAGTATATTGTTCTGAAAACGGCAAGCGTAGGCCAGCGCCTTGCTTGTATGTCCCTCGAATGACTAGTGAGAAAACCGGTACCATGATTGAACGCACACTCTATTTCCCAGACCACGAAGCCTTTCGCGACAGCTTTAGGCGCTTTATTGACAAGGAAATCGCGCCTTTCCACGCGGATTGGGAAGAGCAGGGCTATGTGGACCGCGCGGTGTGGAATAAGGCCGGCGACAACGGCTTTTTGTGCATGTCCATGCCCGAGGCTTATGGCGGCGCGGGCGCAGACCGCTTGTATTCGGTCATCCAGATGGAAGAACTGGGCCGGGCGGGGTTTTCAGGCATAGGCTACAGCCTGCACAATGAAATCGTGGCGCCCTATATCGAACGCTACGGCACCGAGGGGCAAAAAGCCAAGTTCCTGCCCGCCATGGCCAGCGGCGCCATGATTGGCGCTATCGCCATGAGCGAGCCCGCTGCCGGTTCGGACTTGCAAGGCATCAAAACTACCGCGCTGAAACAAGCCGATGGCAGCTACCTCCTGAACGGCAGCAAAACCTTTATCACCAACGGCTGGCATGCGGACATGGTGATTGTGGTCGCCAAAACCAACCCTGCGGCCGGAGCCAAAGGCACCAGTCTGCTGCTGGTAGAGCGCGGCATGCCCGGCTTTTCGGTGGGCAAGCGCCTGAAAAAAATGGGTATGAAAGCGCAAGATACGTCCGAGCTATTTTTTGACCAAGTGCACGTACCTGCGGAGAACCTGTTGGGTGGCGACGCGCTGGAAAACAAAGGCTTTATTTGCCTGATGGAGCAACTACCCTGGGAGCGCCTGCAAATTGCCATCAGCGCGGTGGCCGCCGCCCAAGCAGCCATCGACTGGACGGTGGACTATGTGAAAGAGCGCAAAGTTTTCGGCCAGACCGTAGGCAGTTTTCAGAACACGCGTTTTACGCTGGCCGAGCTGCAAACCCAGGTGCAAATTGCCGCCGTGTTTGTGGATAAATGCACCGAGTTGTTACTGCAAGACAAACTAGACACTGCGACTGCCAGCATGGCCAAGTACTGGTGTTCAGATTTGCAATGCAAAGTGATGGACGAATGCGTGCAACTCTTTGGCGGCTATGGCTATATGTGGGAATACCCCATCACCCGCGCCTACGCCGACGCCCGCGTGCAGCGTATCTACGGTGGCACCAATGAAATCATGAAGGAAGTGATTACGCGGGCTATGGGCTTGGGGGGGAAGTAGGGTTTGGCGATGCGGTAAGGGCAATAGCCGGACCTTTCCATCAGCAATTTCACATCAAGGTGGTATCGGCGTCGGATAAGACTTAGCAAAGTTAAAGGCTTGTGCACTGGGTCCGTGCCTTCTTATGTATTCCAGTTTATTTCGGGCTTCTTCAGTGCTTGGAGTATGGCCCGCCGGAATCCACCAGAGCACTTGGTGTGACTCGCCCATTTTGTTGAACCATGCGTCGCGGTCCTTGATCAACTCGACGTGGAGGGACTTGTAAACATAGTGTTTCAAACTTTCCAAATTAGCCCAAACGCTCATATTGATGAGGAGCAAAGGATCATCAAACACGCGGATCGCGGTCGCACTGCCGCTATCTTCCTTGAGACGCCATATATATCCGTCGGCACCGTCGGCGAGGGCATTGATTTCGTCCAGACGTGACACGAAGCCTTGCATCAGGTCTGAATCCATATCGGCTTTCGCCTGGGCTACGTTGACCTGCGCTAAGTGAAAAATGGACAATTGAATGTTGCTTTGCAAAATCGTAAGCGTCGCGTGCTTGCCACGCACGTTGTGATACGACAAGCCTGGACGCGTACAGCCTTGGGCCTTACTTCCCCACCTGCACCATCTTCATCGCCGACGCAATCAAGGCCGATACTTCGCTCATATTGCTAGGCACGATTAGCGTGGTAGTCGCGTCGGTGGCCACGCGAGAATAAGCGTCCACTGCACGCTCGGCGACTTTGAGTTGCACCGCTTGTTCGCCGCCGGGTTGGCGGATTGCGGCGGCGATGCGTTCAATCGCTTCGGCAGTGGCATTGGCCACGGCGGTGATGGAGGCGGCTTCGCCAGCGGCTTTGTTGATGACGGCTTGCTTCTCGCCTTCGGAGCGGGCGATAAAGGCTTCGCGCTCGCCGGTAGCGATGTTGATTTGTTCTTGGCGTCGGCCCTCGGAGGCGGCGATCAGGGCGCGCTTTTCGCGCTCGGCGGTAATTTGCTGCTGCATGGCGTGCAAAATTTCTTTGGGCGGCGTCAGGTCTTTGATCTCGTAGCGCAGCACTTTGACGCCCCAGTTGAGCGCCGCTTCGTCGATGGCCGCCACCACTTGGCCGTTGATCAGGTCACGTTCTTCAAAGGTCTTGTCTAGTTCCAGCTTGCCGATGACTGAGCGCAGCGAGGTCTGGGCTAGCTGCGAGATCGCCACCAAATAATTCGACGAGCCGTAGCTGGCGCGCATGGCGTCGGTGACCTGAAAGTAGAGGATGCCGTCCACCTGCAGCTGCGTGTTGTCCCGGGTGATACAGACCTGACTGGCAATGTCAAGCGGTATCTCTTTAAGCACATGTTTATAGGCCACGCGGTCGATAAACGGCACCAAAAAATTGAGGCCAGGGGTCAGCGTGCCCTGGTACTTGCCCAAGCGTTCGATAACCCAGGCATGCTGCTGGGGTACTACTTTGACCGATTGGGTAATAAAGATAACGGCGATGACCAATAAGACGATAGCAATTTCCATGATGTTCTTCCCTTAAGTTTTTTCAAGCATGAGGCGGCTGCCTTGGACTTCGACGACCCGGTGTTCACCGGACTCGGGCGCGAGGCCGGGCCGGTGCAGTGCCGTCCAATTGGCACCTCGGTAGTGCACTTGCGCGCTGCCGTCCGAGGCCCAAGCATCCACAGTAACGAGTGCGCCGATGTCCAGATTCACATTGGGGTTGGATTGCGCGTCTGGCTCGGCGCTGCGGCCCTGCTTTAAGCGGCGCCACAGCAAGACTGCCGCACCACCGACTACTGCAGCGACCACCAGCTGTACCGTAAGCGGGTTGCCCGCTTGCGCGGCCACCGCCCCAGCGGCCATTCCCAGGGACAGCATCAGCAGGTAAAAACTGCCGATTAAGAGCTCGGCGGCCACCGTAATACCGGCCAAAACCCACCAAATTGTTGACGGTTCCATGAGAACTTCCTCCTGTTTACACGCTTAGCCATTCTCTATTGTGCGCCCGGCTTTGGACAATGCAAGTGCGGTGAAGTAATAAATCCTTACACTTGCGCCTCTTTTTGACTTATGGCCTGCGCCGGAGCCCCGTAATGAAGTTTCGCTTTCCCATCATCATCATCGATGAAGACTTTCGCTCCGAGAACACCTCGGGCCTAGGCATCCGGGCCCTGGCCCAAGCGATAGAAACCGAGGGCTTTGAGGTGCTGGGCGTGACCAGCTACGGCGACCTCAGCCAGTTTGCCCAGCAACAAAGCCGGGCCAGCGCCTTTATCTTGTCGATTGACGACGAAGAATTCACCCCCGGCCCGGACCTGGACCCTGCGGTGCTGAACCTGCGTAACTTCATTGAAGAGGTGCGCCGCAAAAATCTGGATGTGCCGATTTATGTCTATGGCGAGACCAAGACCAGCCGCCACATCCCTAACGACATCTTGCGCGAGCTGCACGGCTTTATCCATATGTTTGAGGACACGCCCGAGTTTGTGGCGCGCCACATCATCCGCGAAGCCAAGAGCTACCTCGAAGGCGTGCAGCCACCATTTTTCAAAGCCTTGCTGGACTATGCTGAAGACGGCTCGTATTCCTGGCACTGCCCCGGCCATTCCGGCGGCGTAGCCTTTTTAAAGAGCCCGGTGGGCCAAATGTTCCACCAGTTTTTTGGCGAGAACATGTTGCGCGCCGACGTATGCAATGCCGTGGAAGAGCTAGGGCAGTTGCTGGACCACACCGGCCCAGTGGCCGCGTCCGAGCGCAATGCGGCGCGTATCTTTAACGCCGACCATTGCTTTTTCGTGACCAATGGCACCAGCACCAGCAACAAAATGGTCTGGCACCACACGGTGGCGCCCAATGACATCGTGGTGGTGGACCGCAATTGCCACAAGTCCATCTTGCACGCCATCATCATGACGGGCGCGATTCCAGTCTTTCTCAAGCCCACACGCAATCATTTCGGCATCATCGGCCCGATTGCCAAAGAAGAGTTCGAGCCCGCCACCATCCGCGCCAAGATCAAGGCCAACCCGCTGGTAAAAGAACACCTGGGCGATGTGAATGTCAACACCATCAAGCCGCGCGTGCTGACGCTCACCCAGTCCACCTACGACGGCGTGCTCTACAACACCGAGACGGTGAAAAACATGCTGGACGGTTATGTAGAAAACATCCACTTTGACGAAGCATGGTTGCCGCATGCGGCCTTCCATCCGTTTTACGGCAGCTACCACGCCATGGGTAAAAAGCGCAAGCGTCCCAAAGAGGCTATGGTGTATTCCACGCAGTCGATTCACAAGCTGCTGGCCGGTATCAGCCAAGCCAGCCATGTGCTGGTGCAGGACTCCCAAACCGTCAAGCTGGACAAGCATTTGTTCAACGAGGCCTACCTGATGCACACCAGCACCAGCCCGCAGTACAGCATCATTGCCAGCTGCGACGTGGCCGCCGCCATGATGGAGCCGCCCGGCGGTACCGCGCTGGTAGAAGAAAGCATTTTGGAAGCCTTGGATTTCCGCCGCGCCATGCGCAAGGTGGACGAAGAATACGGCCAGGACTGGTGGTTCAAAGTCTGGGGGCCAGACGGAATAGCTGACGAAGGCGTAGGCCGCGCGGACAACTGGAAATTGAAGGGCGAAGCGGCCAAAGCCAAGGCCGGCGTCAACTGGCACGGCTTTGGCAAGATGGCTACCGACTTCAACATGCTGGACCCGATCAAGGCCACCATCGTGACGCCTGGCTTGGACCTGAGTGGCAAGTTTGCCAAGCAAGGCATACCGGCGAGCATCGTCACCAAGTTTTTGGCCGAGCACGGCGTGGTGGTGGAGAAAACTGGCTTGTACAGCTTCTTCATCATGTTCACCATCGGCATTACCAAAGGCCGCTGGAACAGCATGCTCACCGCTTTGCAGCAGTTCAAAGACGATTACGCCAAGAACCAACCCATGTGGCGCGTGCTGCCAGAGTTTGTGCAGAAATACCCGCGCTACGAAAAAATGGGACTGGCCGATTTATGCCAACACGTGCACCAGCTCTACGCCAAATACGACATCGCCCGCTTGACGACAGAGATGTACTTGAGTGACCTGACCCCCGCGATGA
>Ga0209358_10000167_pt1 | contig 61235 bp, 60 predicted proteins | sample LauGreFa1BDMLBSN_2_FD_187574 | JGI IMG/M metagenome (GOLD analysis project Ga0209358, IMG submission 187574) | Freshwater lake microbial communities from Lake Michigan, USA - Fa13.BD.MLB.SN (SPAdes) (version 2) | ecosystem: Environmental > Aquatic > Freshwater > Lake | place: Lake Michigan, USA... | reverse complement strand
ATATATTTCATAGCATTAATTCTCATTATATGTTAAAAAATTTCAAACGTTTGCGAAAAAGTTTGTGAAACATTTTGTTATTTTACAGGAATCATCCAAAGTATTATGACCAATACTACACTCAAATTGTTGGCACAGCAATTGCAATTGAGCATATCAACTGTATCAAGAGCATTAAAGGATCATCCAGATATTTCAGCAGCAACAAAAGCAAAAGTGAATGCCCTTGCAAATAGTTTAGATTATGAACCTAATGCATATGCCATTCAATTAAGAACCCAAAACAGTAAAATTTTTGGTGTAATTGTTCCTGCCATTTCTAATTTGTTTTACGATAGTTTTATTTCAGCAGTAGAAGAAGAAAGTAGAAAAAATGGTTACGCATTAATGATTCTTCAATCTAGTAACCAAGTAGATATTGAATTAGATAACTTAAAAATATTTAGGCAAAATAGGGTGTCTGGCGTATTTGCATGTTTATCTGGGAATGCAGAAAATTTAGAAATATATCAGAAGATGACAGAAAAAGAAATACCTGTTGTGTTTTTTGATATTGTGCCCAAGGATAATAAGTTTACTAAAGTGAGAATGGCAGATGAAAGATGTGCAACACTTGCTGCAGAAGAAATTATCAAAAGAAACGCAAAAAAAGTTGTAGCCATTTTTGGTGAACCTAATTTATCCATAAGTCAAAAAAGAAGAAATGCTTTTCAACATTTTATGGAAACCTATGCGCCTAAAGTACACTGCACTTATTTAAACGCTTCTAGTAGTGCAGAAGCAGAAGAGTTGTTTAGAAAACAATATAGTAAAACACAAAAACCAGATACCGTATTTGCCATGACCGATGAAGTATTGATTGGTGTGATGAAAGCAGTACAAGCATTAGCTATAAAAATACCTTCTCAATTAGGAGTAATTGGTATTAGCAATGGCTTTATTCCTAATTTATACCATCCCAAAATTAGTTATGTAGAAACCAGTGGATATGAATTAGGTAAACTTGCTTTTATTCAAATGATGGCGAACATGAAAATTGGTAAGCCCTTGGCTGAATTAACAGTAGAAGTAAAATTTGTTCCTGGCGAATCATTGTAAATAAGGGTAATGAATTTCAATATGTTTAAAAAATATAAAGCTTTTGTATTCGATTTAAATGGTACCATGGTAAATGATATGCCCTATCATATTGAAGCCTGGCATAAGAAAATAAATCAATTGGGAGGCAATCTTACATTAGAAGAGATGAAGCATCAATGCTATGGCAAAAACGATGAATTATTAGAAAGAGTTTTTCCTGGTAAATACAAATTAGAAGATAGAATTAAAATAGGTAATGAAAAAGAAGCCATTTATAGAATAGAATTTAAGCCTTTTTTAAAACTGATTGACGGGCTTGATCAATTTTTGCAAATAGCTGATCAAAAAAATATACCAATGGCTATAGGGTCTGCTGCCATTATGGACAATATTGAATTTGTTACAAAGAATATGCATCTTGAATCTTATTTCAAAGCCATCATTAGTGCAAATGATGTACAAAAAAGCAAACCCCATCCAGAAACTTTTTTGAAATGCGCCAACGCCTTAGCTATAGAACCATCTGAATGTTTAGTTTTTGAAGATACTCCAAAAGGAGTTGAATGCGCTTTGAATGCAGGTATGGACTGTATAGTTATTTTAGGAGAACATGAAGCGGATGAATTTAAGCATTATGAAAATGTAATTCATTGCATAAATGATTATGTAGGACTAGTAACTATTTTATCTAATTAGTGTTATTTACCAATACAAAATTTAGAAAAAATAAAATCTAATTGATCTTCATTGGTTATCTGACCCGTAATGGTTCCTAAGTAATGTAAAGCTTGTCTAATATCTAATGCGAGTAAATCTCCAGTTACTTCATTTTCTAATCCCACAGCAACATCGTTTAGTGCATATTGCAATCTCTTTAAAGATTCTACATGTCTTGCATTGGTGACAATGGTTCCTTCTTTGTTTAAACTTGTTCCTACAGCTTTTTGGGTTAATACCTTTTTAAGTGCATCAATATTTTCTTGGTTCTTGGCCGCAATAGTTACTACCCCTTGCATGAAGGTTTCATTTAAAATAGCTCTATCTATTAACTGATCTATTTTATTGGCTACCAAGATTAATTTATCTGCATTAATTTCTTGCGTCCATTGTCCAATTTGCTCATGAGAACTTTGATTGATATCAAATAGAGCAATCACAATATCTGCTGCTTCTATTTTTTCTCTACTTTTTTCAATCCCCATTTGTTCGATACTATCCTCTGTACTAGATCTTATACCTGCTGTATCAATTAATTTATACAGCACCCCATCAATATTTAAATACTCTTCCACCGTATCTCTAGTAGTACCAGGAATATCACTTACCAAAGCCCTATTTTCATTTAACAATGCATTCAATAAGGTAGATTTTCCAGCATTAGGCTTACCCACAATAGCCACCTGAACACCATTCTTGATTACATTCCCTAATTTAAATGAATCCAATAAGGCCTGTGTTTTTTCTTGCAACTGATGGACTAAAATTTCTAATTCTTTTTTATTCGCAAAAGCAACATCTTCTTGAGAAAAATCCAATTCTAATTCAATCAATGCAGAAAATTTGATGAGTTTTTCTCGCATCAATTGTAAGTCATTTGAAAAGCCTCCTTTTAAATTATACAAGGCTGTTTTTCTAGCTGCTTCTGTATTGCTGGCAATTAAATCTGCTACTGCTTCTGCTTGTGTTAAATCTAATTTACCATTTAAAAAAGCTCTTTGAGTAAATTCTCCTGGCTTCGCCATTCTTGCACCATGCTGCATGAACAATTGTAAAATAAGATCCTGTATATGTGGCGATCCGTGACAAGAAATTTCTACTACTTCTTCTCCAGTATAAGATTTGGGTGCACGATAAATTGTAGCGACTACTTCATCAATCACATGAACACCCTCTTTTAATTTTCCAAAATGAACCGTATGAGAAGGGGCAGTTAGAATAGATTGCTTAGAGAATACTTTGCTGGTAATTTCAATGGCTTCTTTTCCACTTAATCGAATAACCGCAATAGCTCCCAAACCTGGGGCTGTTGCCAATGCCACTATGGTATCATTCCATGTACTTAAGTTCTCACGCATAGCGCAAAGATAATTGCAATTGATGGGAATAAGCTATAAGAAACAAAAATGCCAGCCTTTAGGGCTGGCATTTTAAAAATCTATAGAGAAAGTTTTTCAAACCTTATTTATTCAATAAAGGCGCAGAAAAACTAATCTTCAGAAACTTGGAATACGATAGCTTGTCTATGGCGATAAATTACATTACGACCATTTTGAACAGCTGGTTTCCATTTTGGACCTCTAGAAATTACACGTACCGCTTCATCTTTTGTGCCATAACCAGGATCGTTCTCAGCTCTTACATCACTGATTGAACCATCTCTAGCCACAACGAAAGAAACGACTACAGAGTATCTTCCAGATGGAGCACCATTTTCTACAGGTAAGTCTCTGTTCAAAGTTCTTTCCAGGTAACGAATCCAACCTTGTTGTCCACCAGGGAACTCAGCTGGGATTTGAACCACAGTAAAGATCTTATCAGTTTCTTCTTCTGGAGGTGCTACTGGGCCTGTACTAGCTTCAACTGGAGCAACGATACCTTCATCTTTAGTACCTTCTTGATTGAAAGCACCAATTTTTGTATCTTCTAATTTCTCCACTTCTTTGATCTCATCTTCCTCTTTTACTTCCTCATCTTTAACGATTTTTGGAGGCGTAAATTTGGTTACTTCCACTTTTGGTGGCTCCACTTTTGGTGGAGGCGGAGGTGGTGGCGGTGGTGCTTTTTTCTCGTCTTGAGCTACATTCTCTAAAGACATATCTACAGCCACGATTTCAGTCTTTGGCTTTTTGATACTATTAGAGATAATAGCCATAGCGCCCAAAACAGCAACTACTGCAATCATTCCGATCAAGCCAGCTTTGATACGCTTATTATACGTTTTACGTAATTCATAAGCGCCGTACTCCTTGTATCTACCCTCAAATATGAGGTCTAGTATATCGGCGGTTAATATTTTATTTGTCTCCATTTGTTAATGCTTTTAATTGCTTGTAGAAGGTTTTGCACTTGCGTCAGATAACTCAACTAGTTTAGCTTCGTCAGCAGAAATATCTACTAACGCATACTTTTTAACTACATTGATAGCCATTTCATCCAAGATATCGATTACATTTTTATATGTACACTCTTTTCCTGGCTTGATAACTACAACAAAGTCTTTCTCTGGATTTTCTGGATCAGTTGCTCTGCTTCTAACATCAGCTTTCTTTTTCATGATTACATCACGAATTGAATTTTCACCATTATAAGATGCAGACATAAAGTTATTACCAGAAGCATCCACTTTTAATTGGCCTTCGTAATAATAAATATGATTATCTGCTCCCATCATGATGGTTAAAACACCTGATTCTTTCGCTTTATTTTGCTCTTCAGGGTTTACCTTATCATCTGGTAAAAACAATTTCATGGCTGTAGGTTGGCTCATGGTTGTGGTAAAAATGAAGAAGGTAATCAATAAGAAACCTAAGTCCACCATTGGCGTCAAGTCAACGCGTGTTGATAGCTTTTTTCCTTTCTTGACCCCTGGTCCTTTCTTTTTATGTCCACCACCCGAGGTATCTAATTCTGCCATATCGATAGCTTTTAATTAGTTATTAATTTAATTTTCCTGTTTTTCTCCACTCATAGATTTCTTCCATAATTCCGAACCCATAGGCGCGTTTTCAGGATTGGTAATCATTTGGAACTTCAAGATATCGTTCTTCTTTAATGCTGTGATAACATTTCTGAATGAAGGGTATTTTGAAACATTGTCCCCTTTTAATAAAAGGTCCATTTTAGCACCGGCATATGATTCGTTCACAAGTTGTAACCAAGTAACTAATTCATTGTTTGTGCTATCCATTACTGGAATACCAGGTAATTGATCACCTTTTCTGTTTTCTTCTGGAATAGCTAAGAAAGATTTAAGACCTGCAATTGGTGCACCAATAAAACCAGCTTTTTTGAAAGCGGCTACATCGATACCTAAATTACGAGTTGAATTCAAAGAGTTTGCAATGAATTCTTTTCTTTGCTCATCATCTAAAGTAAGAAATACTTTACCGTCTTTAGTTATAGTGATCAATACAAAATCTTTTGAAGGAGCTACTTTAGAAGCCACCGAACTTGGTGTTTCTACAGCAATTGCCTCTGCAGGTTTGAATTTTGTAGTCAAGATAAAGAAAGACAATAAAAGGAAAGCCACATCGCACATGGCAGTCATGTCGATGTTGGTACTCTTACGAGGTAATTTGGCTCTACCCATTGTATATTCTTTTAATTAAGTGTTATTAAGTTATTTCTACTATTTGTATTGTGCAGCGAAGCTTTGTGTTAAAGTAAAGCCTGACTCATCGATACCATAAGTGATACCATCAATACTTGTAGTAAATACGTTATACATCACAATCGCTACAGCAGATGTACCAATACCTAATGCAGTATTATACAATGCCTCAGAAATACCTTGAGATAATTCACGAGCAGCTTCACCACCACCTTCTTCACCTAATTTAGAGAAAGAACGAATCATACCTAATACCGTACCGAACAAACCTAATAAAGTTGCTACTGATGCGATAGTTGATAAGAATACTAAGTTCTTTTCTAACATTGGTAATTCCAATGCAGTTGCTTCTTCGATTTCTTTTTGAATACTCAATACTTTTTGTTCTGTATCTAATTCTGTATTCGTAATCATTTCTTTGTACTTTTTCAAGCCAGACTTCATTACGTTTCCTACAGAACCTTATTGCTTATCACATTCAGCGATAGCTTTATCAACTTCTTTGTTAGCTAAGTGGAATTGAACCTTACGGATAAATTCAGTAATGTTTCCAGAACCAGCAGCTTTTTTGATAGTCATTAAACGCTCGATTACGAAAGTTAACACGATCAATAAGTTACCAATCAAGATAGGTACAACGATACCACCTTCATACATTTTTGTCAAGTTACCTTTTGGTCCTTTGTGCGCAGGCCAGAATCCGCCAGCAGGATCAGGAGTTGTGAAATTAGATGCATTACCTAGCACAAAACGCCAGATTACGTATCCTAATACAATACACACAATCGGTGCTAAAGTTGCAACTAAGTTACCGCCTTTTTGAGGCTGAGCCGCAGTCTTTGTAGCAGCAGTCGCAGTTGGTTTAGTTAAATCAGCCATGATTCAATTGATTTTTGGTTTTAAATAAAAAATTATAATAAGATGATATCCTTTTGACTATTGTTTTAGATTTCACTCAAATCCGCCGCACTAGTTTCTAAGGGGTTACAAAATAAGTAATTTATTGAATGAACCAAATTTTAGGGGTGCATTTTTAAATAAAATTTACCCTAAACTAACTGCTGTTGGTAGATTGTTTAATTTTTTATATATTAAACTTAAATGGAATATCCGCTTTTCGAAAAAATTAAAGTATTTACTTGTCTTTGTATCTAAAGGACAATGAATAAAAAATTACTCGTAGCGCAATGCGTTGATGGGGTTTAAAGAAGCTGCTTTCATAGCTGGATAAATGCCTGCTACTAAGCCCACAACGGTACAAATAATGATACCTATAGCCACCCACATCCAAGGAATCACAAATCCAGTGCCTAATACAATACTGAATATATTTCCGACCAATACCCCTAAAATAATTCCGAATACGGCACCTAAAATACTGATCAAAATACTTTCAAATAAAAATTGACGACGCACATCTTTTTTCTTGCCACCAAGTGCTTTGATTAAACCAACTTCTCTAGTTCTTTCGTTCACAGCAACCAACATAATATTCATTAATCCAATAGCGGCTCCTATCAATGTGATCATTCCAATAGCACCAGCAGCACCACTAATGCCTGCTAAAAAGCCAATAAACATTTCAGCGAATTTATCACTCTTATCAATCACAAAATTTTCTGCTTCGGTTGGAATAAGTCTTCTTGCTTTACGCATTTGATCTGTTGCTTCTCCAATAGCAGGTTCCAATTCTGCCACATTATTCACCATCACACCTATCTGATAGGAATTGTTAATTTGATATTGTCTTAAGTTCTCTACTGAGGTAATCACCACATCATCTTGTCGCAACATGGCACTTGAACCCTTTGATTTCAATAATCCTATCACTCTATAAGGTTTACCCGAAACCAAAATAATTTTATCTAGCATTTTTTCTGGTCTAGCAGGATTTAATTTTGCCGCCACATTACTTCCAATTATTGCAACATTTCTACCACTTTGCATATCCACCGGATTCAAGTTTCTGCCAGATGATAAAGTGTATCCGCTCACAGCTAAATAATTTTCATCGGCTCCAAACATGGCTATCTGTGGATTGGTTTTTTTATTCTTGTAATGAATTTCATTATTCCCATTACCTCTTCTATACACAGATACTTGTGCCCTATTAAACCCATAATGTTCTTTAAAATAAGTAGACTCTTCTAGTCTAATTACTTTGTCTAAATTGGATTTCTTTTCTTTTTTACCTTTTTTAGATTTAGAGAATTCTTCCCCCTGATCTGGCCCACCCATTCTAGCTTTCATTTCTTTGTAACGAATACTAAATGCATTGGCACCCATAAAAGAAAAGTTTTCTTTTAAACTTTGATTCATTGCAGAAATAGCAGTGATAATACCTATTAAAGCCATAATTCCAAAGGCGATAATAGCCACAGTAATACCAGTTCTTAATTTGTTGCTCTTAACGGTACGCCAAGCCAACACAAAAGAATCTTGAAGGGTCATAATGCAAAGTTTTCCTGAAACCTAAAGGTACTACAGATTGAACAATGCAGGGATCCGAGGGCCGTTTATTTGAGGAACGGCTAAAAGTATAGATAATTGAACAATAGATTAGGGAAAACGCCTAAAACCAACAATATTATGGCTAAAAACAATAGCTTATAAGTGTAGGTAGTGGGCAATTCCTTGATCGCTGGGGTACCTTGTATGAAATACATGGCTTGTATAACTTTAAAATAATAGTATACACTGATGGCTGCAAAAATAACTGCAATAATCACTACCCATAAACCTGCTCCAGCTGATAAGATGGCATTTAACATATAATATTTTGCAAAGAAACCGCCAGTTAAAGGAATTCCCGCCAAGGATAATAAAAAGATGGTTGTTACAAAAGCTAATAAAGGATGTGTCTTTGATAAGCCATTGAATGCTTCAAATCCGTAATCCTTCATTTTAACTAAAACAGCGAAAATACCAATAGATGCCACTGAATAAACTACAGCATACAATAAGATCCCTTCATTCGCAAAATCAGAAACACCATATAATGCAAATAACATAAAACCTGCTTGTGCAATACTTGAGTATGCCAACATTCTTTTTACACTTCTCTGAAACACTGCAGAGATATTACCTACTAATAATGTAGCAAGAATGACAAAAGTCAATAAAAGCTCCCAAGAGTAGCCTAATGCCTTTGATTGAGCATGAAAGATGGATACAAATGCGATAAAGCCAGCAGCTTTAACAATCGTAGCCATAAAGCTTGTAAATACGGTGGGTGCCCCATCATACACATCTGGTGTCCAAAAATGGAATGGTGCAGCAGAAACTTTAAAATTCATGGAAGCAAAAATCAAGATCAAACCTGCAGACAATAAATATTGTTCCAACGCCATTCCCTTTGATGGAATAATAACCGGAGCTTCTAATCTAAAGCTGCCAATTGCTCCATAACATAAAGTGATACCTAATAAAAGAATTCCAGTAGAGAAAGCGCCCATCAAAAAATATTTCAATGCAGCTTCATTACTCAATAAATTCTTTTTATCAGATCCAGTTAAAATATATAATGGAATAGAAAGAATTTCAATACCAATAAACAACATCAATAAATTATCAAAAGAGGTCAAAATACTTGCACCACATAAAATAAAGAAAAATAGTGCATAAAAATCAGCTGATTGGTGTCCGATAGCTTCTATCTCTTCTGCATTGATCCATAAATACAAGAAGGTGAGTATAAATAAAATGGTATTAGCATATAAACCGAAACTACTAAAAGATAACATGCCTTTAGTATCAATATCTATAACATACCATCCATTCAATTGTGCAAGATTAGCTACAATTAAAACTAACAAACCTATCAATGCAATATTCTTTTGTAAGCTTTCACTTTTTAAACCCCAAGAACAAAACATTAATATCACCCCTAATAAAGCAGAAACTATAATTGCATTCATTGCTAATTCTTTTAATTTATTTTACAAACAATTCTAATAAAGTATCTTTTGTTAAATCAAATAATGGTTGAGGATATACACCTGTTACAAAAACAATAATGATTAACACAATCAATACTGCCTGTGCAGGTTTGTTAGTCGTCATTTTCTGTATTGCAACACTCACATCACCATAGGCGCATTTTTGCACCATATTTAAAGTATAAATAGCTGCCAATACCACACTCACTCCTGCTGCTGCAGCCATCCATGGATTCACTTGGAATAAACTATTGAACATTAAAAATTCACCCACAAATGCATTGGTTAATGGCAATGCAACATTAGCAAAAGAGAATGCCACTAGTAATATAGCTAGTGTAGGTTGCTTTTTAGCAAGGCCTCCCATTTCAGATAATGATTTTGTACCTGTTTGTTGTTCAATCAAATCTGCGATAATCCATAGTCCTAATACATTGATGCCATGTGAAAATAATTGAATTAAAACACCTTGAGTACCCACTTCTTTATTTGCAAATAATGCTGCACTCATTAAACCAATATGGGCTATAGAAGAATAAGCGATTAATTTTTTGATATTGTCTTGCTTGATGGCAATAAATGATGCATATAAGATTCCAATGATAGAAAGGATCATGACAATATTGGTATGCGCACTAAATGCACTTGGAAATAAAGGCATCAACCATCTTAATACACCATATAAACCCATTTTAACCATCACAGCGCTTAGCACCATAGTCACTGCAGTAGGTGATTGATCATACGCATCAGGTTGCCAAGTATGTAAAGGGAAAATTGGCATCTTAATAGCAAAGGCAATAAAAAATAAAGCGAAAGCTGTTACTTGTTGCGTATTGGTTAACCCGGCTTCCATAAAAGAAGCAAATGCAAAACTATGATCTTTGGTATGCATGTACATATAAATGATACCAATGAGCATGATCAATGAACCCAAGAAAGTGTATATGAAAAATTTAAATGTAACCGCAATTCTTTTTTCACCACCCCAAATTGAACATAAAAAGTAAACAGGGATTAAAGCCAATTCCCAGAAGAAATAAAATAATAATGCATCTCCAGCTAAAAACACACCCATTAATCCGGCTTGTGTAAATAACATGAGCGATAAAAATATATTTTTTTGAGCTACATGATTTTTGCTAGTAGCAATAAATATTGCAGGAAAACTGATGGCTGTCAATAAAATTAAAATCTTTGCCAATCCATCTGCTTGCAAAACAAATCGACTATTCAACACTTGCAGCCAAGTCAGATCAACAGTTGACACATTTATAAAAAGCATATTCACTGCAGCAGCTAAACTTAGAACACTTGCCACAATGGCTATATTTTGTGCTCTTTTTTCTTGTTGAATAAAAAGCAGTAAAATAGCAGCAACAATAGGTATTAATAAAAAAGAAAGTAAGAACATAATTGCTTATTATTTTTGAGTCAATTTAAAAAGAAATCTAAGTATAGCGATATCATTAAACCACAATACAATCATTAACACTAATGATAATACCATGAATAAAATATAATAACCTACCTGACCACTTTGAATTAATCTAATTTGTCTTGCACCATACTGAACCAATTTACCCGTTCCGTTCACCGCACCATCAATCACTTTTCTTTCAATGGTTTCTTTTAAGAATCCAGACATTTTATTCAATGGTTCTACAATGGCATTGTTATACAATTCATCGATATGCCATTTATTGTATAAGAATTTTCCTAGTGTAGATGTTGGCTCTTCATCTGCTTGTTTTTTATACCTGCTAACAGCAATCAACAATGCGATCACAGCAATGGTTACTGAAACGCCCATCAAGATCCACTCTGTCTCATGAGATAAATGTGCTTCATGCGCCTCTCCAATAATGGGGATTAATTGATGCGATAACCAGTGATTGCCACCCATTAAAGCAGGGATACCCAATGCGCCAGCAATAGCACTTGCCACAGCCAATAAAATCAAAGGCAATGTCATTGCAAATGGACTTTCATGTAAATGATGTTCTTGCTCATGCGTTCCTCTAAACTGACCTAGAAAAGTAGTTGCATACAAACGGAACATATAAAAAGCAGTCATTGCTGCACCTATTACACCTAATGCCCAATAAATGGGACTTTTTGCAAAAGCAGCTGCTAAAATTTCATCTTTAGAGAAGAACCCACTAAATGGTGGAACTCCTGCAATGGCGATACAAGCAATCAAGAAAGTAATATGCGTGATAGGTAATTTTGATTTTAATCCACCCATCTTGCGAATATCTTGTTCATGATGCATTGCATGAATCACCGAACCCGCACCCAAGAACAATAATGCTTTAAAGAAAGCATGCGTGATTACATGAAATACTGCGCCAGAATAAGCACCAACACCCAATCCTAAAAACATATAACCCAATTGACTCACTGTAGAATAAGCCAATACTTTTTTGATATCATTTTGCTTAAGCGCAATAGTTGCTGATAATAAAGCAGTACTAATACCTACAATCGCAATCACATGCTGTGTTAATTCGCTTGCACTAAATAACATATTTGCTCTGGTAATCATATAGATACCTGCAGTAACCATGGTTGCAGCGTGGATCAATGCAGATACAGGTGTTGGACCTGCCATCGCATCTGGTAACCAAGTAAACAAAGGAATCTGTGCACTCTTACCCATCGCACCCACAAACAATAATAAAGTGATTGCAGTAATATCTGTTGAAGACAATTTAGCTAAACTCTCCGCAGTAAAAACTTCGCCATAACTCACTGTGCCTAATTTAACAATTAACCAAAAAATAGCTAATAAAAATCCTAGGTCACCAATTCTATTCATAATGAAGGCTTTCTTTGCTGCATAGTTGAATGAAGCGTTAGAAAACCAATATCCAATCAATAAATAAGAACATAATCCAACTCCTTCCCATCCAATGAACATAATTACAAAGTTGTCACCTAATACCAATAACAACATGGAGAATATAAATAAATTCAAATAGGCAAAGTAGCGGGCATAATGAGGTGCTTCCTCTTCATGCATGTATGCGGTAGAATATAAATGTATTAATGTCCCCACGCCAGTAATGACCAATAAGAATAAGCTTGAAAGAGCGTCAACTTTAAAATCAAAAGGAATAGTTAAACTACTGGTATTGATAAAATCAAAATAATGTACGCTGATCGCTCCTTGTTCTTGCACTTGGATAAATGCCAAGATGCTACAAATAAAGGAAGCTAGAATATACCCAGTAGCTTTAAATGCCACTGTCTTTTTGCTCCAGACATTACGACCTAATCCATTGAATAAAAATCCAACAAAAGGCCAAAGTATAATAAACCCTATAATTACTTTCATGCGAAACGAATTAGTTCTTTAATCTATTTAAGAAATTAATATCTACTGAGTGCGTATTTCTGTACATCATAACAATGATAGCCAGTCCAACACTTACTTCTGCTGCTGCCACTACCATAATAAAGAATACAAATATTTGTGCATCAATACCTATTGTAGAAGTTGGGGCATTGGCAAAAGTAGCTCCATTATACATTTTAGAAAATGCAACCAAAAGCAAATTCACTGCATTTAACATCAATTCAATACACATAAATACAATAATCGCATTACGACGCACCAATACGCCAATAACACCAATACTGAACAATGTTAAACACAAATAGATATAATTTAATATAGGCATATCCTAATAATTTTTATTTTTTACCAATAATTACCGCACCCACCATAGCACTTAAAAACAACACACTACTAATTTCAAACGGAACCACATAATCACTAAACAAAGCCTTACCTAAAGGATGAATTAAACCAATGGTTCCTTCTTTTAATAAAACTGTTTTTCCTTGTAATTGACTTGTTTGTTTTACCAATGCAATTAATAAAGTCAAGAAACTGCCCCCTGCAATCACACCAATGAACTTAACCAAATGTTGCTTTTTTGGTTCTTGATCTTTCTTTACATTCATTAACATGATTACAAATAAGAACAAAACCATAATCGCACCAGCATAAACGATGATGTTTACAATCGCTAAGAACTGAGCATTTAATAAAATATAATGGCCAGAAATAGCAAAGAACACCAAGATTAACCAAAGTACACTATGTATGGGGTTCTTACTTATCAAAACCATTACAGCACTTACAATTGCAAATGCAGATAATGCGTAAAATAAAATCTCTAATGTATTCATATAATTAAGCTTCTACTCCTTTAGCTGCTGCAAAAGCTGCTGCTTCTGTAGTTGGATTAGGAATTAATAAATCTTCTTTTCCGTAAATAAAACCTTTACGAGTATAATTTGCAGGTGCAAAAGTTTCACTTAAATAGATAGCATCTTTTGGACAAGCTTCTTCACATAGGCCGCAGAAAATACAACGTAACATATTGATCTCGTATTTAGCAGCATATTTTTCTTCTCTGTATAAATTTTCTTCACCATCTTGACGCTCTGCTGCTTCCATGGTAATGGCTTCAGCTGGACAGGCAACTGCACATAAACCACAAGCAGTGCAACGCTCTCTACCAGCTTCATCTCTGTTTAACACATGAAGTCCTCTAAAAACAGGACTGAATTCACGCTTCTGCTCTGGATATCGAATAGTGGGTTGTTTTTTAAACATATGACTAAACGTAATAAACATACCCTTGATGATATTGATTAAATACAAGCGCTCCCAGAAACTCATTGGAGCTCTATTAACTGCTTGTGCTTTATTGGTAAGTGGTTGCATATTATTTATAAATCGTTTTTGTAAATTATAATTTAGCTAAGATCACTGCGCCCGTTAATAATAAGTTGAATAAGGCCAATGGTATCATTGTCTTCCAACCAAGATTCATTAATTGATCATATCTAAATCTTGGGATTGTCCAACGAATCCACATAAATAAAAAGATGAATAATACAATCTTGATTAACAAGGTTCCAACGCCAATTAAAGCGGCAATATTAGGCGCTACACTTGCTTCATTAAAGAATGGTAAATCATATCCACCAAAATACATGGAAGCCATAATCGCACTACTCATGATCATGTTGATATACTCAGCAAATAAATAGAAACCCAATTTCATAGAAGAGTACTCTTGGTGATAACCAAAATTCAATTCATTTTCAGCTTCAGGTAAATCAAATGGTGTTCTATTACACTCTGCTAATGCTGCAACAAAAAATAAAAGAAAACCTAATGGTTGATATACAATATTCCACCAATTACCAGACACTTGTTGTTCAACGATGGTTTTTAAACTTAAAGACCCTGTTGTCATCAATAAAGCAATCAACGCTAAGCCCATTGCCAATTCATAACTAATAGCTTGTGATGCTGCTCTTAGTGCAGACATTAAAGAGAACTTATTGTTAGAGGCCCAACCTCCAATCATAATACCATATACACCCATACTCACTACAGCAAAAACATACAAAAGACCAATATTCACATCAGCAACTTGTAATTCAACGTGACGACCAAACACATCTACTGCAGTACTCCATGGAATCACTGCACAAGTCATTAAACTTGCTGTCATTGCCAAACCTGGGCCTAAAATAAACAACCATTTATTGGCATGAGAAGGAATAATCTCTTCTTTGGAAATTAATTTAAGACCATCCGCCAAAGGTTGTAATAAACCAAATGGGCCAGCACGGCTTGGACCTGGACGATCTTGTAAAATGGCTGCTACTTTACGCTCACCAAATGTGGTATATAAGGCAATACCCAAACTTGCAAAAACAATAATGGCAATCATTATTAATTTTTCTATGATAAATGCCCAATCAAATGAAAGTAATGTCATGCTATAATCAATTAAGCTTTGTTGTTGTTAAATGTTTCACCGTGTGAAGGTCCTTTGGTTTGACTTAAATGAATGGATGGTTGATTCACTTCACTTTCATCGTGAATATCCATTAACAATTGTGGCGTTCTTCCATCATTCACTGCGGTAAAAGTTTCATTTGGTTTAGTTGTACCAATTTTACCTGAATAATGTCCTTGCGCAATCACAGAATGTCTATTAATTTCTCTTGGACCTTCAATCACCCAGTCAGAAGTTTCTTTCTTATCAAATCTGCAAGTGTTACAAATCCAACCTGGTTGACCATCTGGCGTATCTTCAATTTCACCCCACTCGTCTTTTCTTGCAGTTACTCTAAATACTTCATCTCCTCTATTCCATAAAGTCACTCTACCAGAACAAGTTGGACAATCTCTGTGCGCATCCATTGGTTTCAAAAACCATACTCTATTCTTGAATCTAAATGTCTTATCAGTCAATGCGCCTACAGGACAAACATCAATTACGTTTCCTATAAATTCATTTTCTAAACTCTTTTCGATATGTGTGGCAATTTCAGCATGATCACCTCTATCTAAAATACCATGTTCACGTTTATTGGTTAATTGATCTGCAGTAAACACACAACGGTAACATAAAATACAACGCGTCATATGCAATTGTATGTTTTTACCTAAATCATGTTTTTTAAATGTTCTTCTTTGGAACTCATATCTAGTACCCGACTTGCCGTGCTCAAAACTTAAATCTTGCAAATGACATTCACCTGCTTGATCACAAATAGGGCAATCTAATGGATGATTTAACAATAAGAATTCCACCACACCGGCTCTTGCCTCTACCACTTTTTCGCTGGTAATGTTTTTTACTTCCATCCCATCCATCACTGTTGTTCTACAAGAAGCAACAAGTTTTGGCATTGGGCGCGGATCTTTTTCAGAACCTTTAGCTACTTCCACTAAACAGGTTCTACATTTACCACCACTACCTTTTAATTTGCTGTAAAAGCACATTGCAGGAGGCGCTACTTCACCGCCAATTTTTCTAGCAGCTTGTAAAATAGTAGTACCCGCTGGTACTTCAACGGTAATGTTGTCAATGGTTACTTTAAATAATGTTTGTTCGCTCATAGTTTATCTTTCTATGTTATGCAGGTACATGAATTGGATCTGCATAGTGTTGTAAACCAAAATTGCTTGTTTGTGAAAGTTCAGGGTTATTGATATGCCATTCGAATTCGTCACGGAAATGACGAATTGCAGCAGCTACTGGCCATGCAGCAGCATCACCTAATGGACAAATAGTATTTCCTTCAATCTTTCTTTGAATATCCCATAGTAAGTCAATATCACTCATTGACCCTTTACCATGTTCAATCTTGTATAATATTTTTTCTATCCAACCAGTGCCCTCTCTACAAGGAGAACATTGACCACAGCTTTCGTGTCTATAGAATCTTGCTAATGTCAAAGTGTTTTTAACAATACACTGATCTTCATCTAATACAATAAAACCGCCAGAACCTAACATAGATCCTGTTGCAAATCCACCATCACTTAAACTTTCATAGTTCATGTACCTGGTTTCTCCTTTTGCAGTTTTTAATAATAAGTTAGCAGGTAAAATAGGTACAGATGATCCACCAGGAATACAAGCTTTTAATTGCTTGCCCCCTTTTATACCTCCACAATATTCATCACTATAAATAAATTCTTCTACTGAAATAGTCATGTCAATTTCATACACACCTGGTTTATTAATATTACCACATGCAGAAATTAATTTAGTACCTGTAGATCTTCCCACACCAATTTTAGCATACTCATCACCACCCATATTAATAATTGGAACTACAGCAGCTAAGGTTTCTACATTGTTCACCACTGTTGGGCGCATCCATAAACCTTGGATCGCAGGAAAAGGAGGTTTAATTCTTGGATTACCTCTCTTACCTTCTAAAGATTCAATCAATGCAGTCTCTTCTCCACAGATATACGCACCAGCGCCTCTTTGTACATGAATATTACAATCAAATCCAGTACCTAAAATATTTTTTCCTAAAAAGCCTGCGGCTTTTGCTTCTTCAATAGCTTCTTCTAAAATGTCTGTAATCCACGCATACTCCCCTCTAATATAAATATAGGTGTCGTTAGATCCCAATGCAAAACTAGAAACAATCAAACCCTCTAATAGTAAGTGTGGTATAAATTCCATCAAATATCTATCCTTGAAAGTGCCTGGCTCACTCTCGTCTGCATTACATACCAAGTGACGAGGCACACCTTCTGGCTTTGCAATAAAACTCCATTTCATTCCTGTTGGGAATCCGGCACCACCTCTACCTCTTAATCCACTTTTCTTAACCTCTTCTACAATCAATTCTGGATTCATTTCTTTCAAAGCCTTTTCTACAGAACGGTAACCACCTTCTCTGCGATACACTTCAAAGGATCTTATCCCTGGAACATTTGCTTTTTCTAATAATAATTTAACGCCCATTGTTATTTATTTAACTAGGTTCTTTTTAATTGTTGTTTGCCGTTTGTCTATACTCAGCGATAATTGCATCTACTTTTTCTTTGGTCAAATGTTCTCTGAATATTTTTCCCACTTGCATCATTGGTGCATAACCACAAGCACCCAAGCACTCTACTAATTTTAAAGTAAACAAACCATCTTTAGTTGTTTCACCTGGTTGAATTGACAATACCTGCTTGATATAATCTATAATTGAATCCGACCCACTAATCATACAAGGACCAGTTTGACATACTTCAAAAACATATTTGCCAACTGGTTTTAAATTATACATAGAATAAAAAGTAGCTACTTCATACACTTCGATTGGTTCAATTTGTAATAAGCTTGCTACATAATCTAATGCCTCCGTTGGCAACCATCCATCAAAACTATCTTGTGCTAAATGCAATACTGGCAACAAAGCACTTTTTTGCTTTCCTTCTGGATATCTTGCTACCAAGCGCTTAAACTCGGCCATTTGTGTATCATTAAATATATATGCCATACTATTCTTTTCTATTTTTAATTACGCATCCAATTCACCAGCAATTAAATTCAAACTACTCATGGTTACCACCGCATCACTTAACATGCCACCTTTAATTAATTCAGGATACGCTTGATAATAAATGAAACATGGTCTGCGGAAATGTAAACGGAAAGGCGTTCTACCACCATCACTGATTAAGTAAAAACCTAATTCACCATTACCACCTTCTACTGGACTATAAATTTGACCTTTTGGTAAATCAATCTCTCCCATGATAATTTTGAAATGCCAGATCAATGCTTCCATCTTCGTGTATACATCTTCTTTTTTAGGAAGATAATATTCAGGGACTTCTGCGTGGAAAATTTCTGCATCCGTTCCTTTGAAAGATTGCACTTTATTATAAGCTTGTTGAATGATCGATAAACTTTGCCACATCTCCGCATTACGCACTAAAAAACGATCATAGTTGTCTCCAGTAGAACCCACTGGTACTGTGAAATCAATATCTTGGTAACTACTATATGGATTTGCCACACGCACATCATAATCTACACCCGCTGCTCTTAAGTTAGGTCCAGTAAAACCATAATTCATTGCACGCTCTGCACTTATTCCACCAGTACCTTGTGTACGCTCCATGAAAATTCTATTACGCGTAAACAAGCTTTCAAATTCTTTCAACACTTTTGGATATTCATGTAAGAATTTCTCCAACTTTGTAAAAGCTGTATTGGTGAAATTTCTTTCAAAACCTCCAATTCTACCAATATTGGTGGTCAATCTTGAACCACATACCTCTTCATATATTTCATAGATCAACTCTCTGTATTGCATTACATACAAGAAACCAGTGTATGCGCCCGTATCCACCCCCACAATTGAATTACAAATTAAATGATCTGAGATACGCGCCAATTCCATGATGATGATTCTTAAATAATCTACACGCTTTGGAGTTTCAATTTGCAAGAATCTTTCGCAAGTAATATGCCAGCCCATGTTGTTGATAGGACTACTACAATAGTTCAATCTATCAGTGATGGGAGTAATTTGATATAAAGGTCTTCTCTCTGCTAATTTTTCAAATGCACGATGGATATATCCAACCGTTTGCTCAGTAGACACAACACGCTCTCCATCCACTTCCATAATATTTTGGAATACACCATGCGTTGCAGGATGCGTTGGACCAAAATTCAGCGTGGTGGTTTGTTTTTCTATTGAACCTTCTGGTAATGTAATATTATGATTTGCTTCCATGTTTATTGTATTTGCGTTGGCTTCTTATTTATTTTTAGATTATCCTCTACCAAACATTTCATCGTCCTTATCAATTCTTGTTTGATCTTCTAAAGGAAACTCTTTTCTTAATGGGAAATAATCCATTTCATCCACATTTAAAATGCGCTTTAAATTTGGATGGCCAACAAAATTCACACCAAAGAAATCGTATGTTTCACGCTCCATCCAATTCGCAGCTTCAAATAATTTAGAAGCTGTAAATACATCTGGAGCACTGATAGATGTTGCAATGCTATATCTAATTCTTACATTCTCTCTTAAATTATGTAAGTGATATACCACCACTAATTCCCCGCCTACATTGTCTGGATAATTTACCGCACATAAATCCGTTAAAAAAGTAAATCCTAAACTAGGTTCGTCATACAAGAATAGCATCACTTTCAAATTCAAATCTTTGGCAGATTCAAAAGAAAGCATACCATTAGCTGTGCTAAATGCATACACTTGCTCTCCAAATTTGGCTGTTAATTGTTCTTGTATATATTCGTTCGTCAAAGCCATAATATTTTTATTGAATGCCGTAGCTGTTTAATAATGCTTTGTATTGTTCGCTATTTCTTCTTCTTACACTTTCTTGACCTACTAAGTCTTGTACTTTCATAAAACCATCTATAATAGCTTCTGGTCTTGGAGGACATCCAGGAACATATACATCCACTGGAATCACTTGATCAATTCCTTGCAATACACTGTAAGTATCAAAAATACCACCACTCGATGCACATGCACCCACAGCAATTACCCAGCGAGGTTCAGCCATTTGAATGTATACCTGTCTTAATACAGGTGCCATTTTTTTTGCGATCGTTCCCATCACCATTAACAAATCACACTGACGAGGAGAGAAGCCCACACGCTCAGATCCAAATCTTGATAGATCATAGTGCGATGCCATAGTTGCCATAAATTCAATTCCACAACATGATGTTGCAAAAGGCAAAGGCCACAATGAATTCTTTCTTGCTAATCCTACTACAGAACTTAATTGTGTTGCAAAAAAACCTTCTCCAGAAATACCATCTGGTGCGGTACCCATTGAAATTGCTTCTGCAATATTTGCTTCTTTAGGATGTACATTAAATCTAACTGGACGCATATTAATTCAATTAATTTTTAATAATTAGTCTTCCCACTTTAAAGCACCTTTCTTCAAAATATATATAAATCCAACTAAGAAAAATCCAACAAACATCACCACTTCAATAAAACCAGTCCAACCTAAACTTTTAAAATTTACTGCATAGGGATAAAAGAAAATAACTTCCACATCAAATAAAACAAATAGAATAGCAACTAAAAAATACTTGATCGCCATAGGAGATCTTGCATCACCGTGTGATTCAATACCACTGGTGAAAGTGGCTAATTTATCGGATGTTTTACGCTTAGGACCTAAGAAACTAGAAATCAAAATCATAAAGGCTACGAAGCCAGCTGCAAAGAGGATTTGCAAAGCAATGGGCAAGTAATTTGATGCACTATTGGTTTCGTTAGCAGACAACAAGAAATGTTGCAAATTCATACGAGTTATTTTGGTGCCGCAAAAATACACAAAGGATAGCACCTAAAACGAAAAACTCCCCATAAAAGGGGAGTTTTTTATACTTTTTTTAATAAATCTTAATTCTTAACTGGCTCTTTGGCTTTCATCTTTTTATAGATCTCCCAGTTTTTCATCAAACCCTCTTTAATTTGAACAGTTTGAGGCTCTGCAGGAATGATTTCAAGTACCTTGTCACACATTGCTATTGCGTTTTCAAAGTCTTTATTTTCGTTATAATAGCCCATCATTGTATAATAATTAGAGATAAATCCTTGCTTATACTTAGACGGATCTTTTGCAAAGAACTCATTTTGCAATTTAGCCGCTTCAAACTGCAAGCCTAATGCATGCGCTGTGTCTATTAATTTAGCAGCTTTATTGTTAAAATTATATCCATTCGGCTTATCTGGGAAAGCAGCAATGTATTCTTTTGCAGCAGCCGCAGCGGTTACACCGTCCTTAGCATTGATGGCTAAAGAAGCTGTTTTATAAAAATATACTTCATCTTTTAAGCCTCTTAAAGCTGAATAATCACCATACCATTTTAAAGCCTCCGTGTACATTGCAGCTTTTTCATACATATCAGCCCCTAACTTGTAGTATTTTAATTTATTGGCTTTTTGTGTTTCACCTGCAATTGCCTTGGTCAATAAATCAGCCAAAACAGCCTGATTTCCTGGGAATTTAGAGTATACCTTAACGGCTAACTCATAATCAGAACTTTCAATTTTTTCAACCGCTTTATTGTTCAAGAACTGATCTACGTAGTTTTTAGAGCTAACAGAATCTCCTTTACGATCAGCAATATATGCTAACAAGATGCTTAATCTAGGTAAAGCAGTTACCCCTACCGCAGCTTCTAATTCTTTTGCTTTTGCTAAAGACTGATCATATTGACCTGCTTGGAATAAATAGTCCGCGTTCAAGAAATCCAATACTGGATCCTTATCTGCATACTTTAAATAAGTATCTAAGTTAGATTTAGCAGAATCGGTATTCTTATCTGAATAATACGTGTATTTAGACATGTACACTGGAGCTATGGCTTGATCAATCTCCACAGCTTTTCTAAAATTATCTTCTAAAGATTCTTTATTAGCTTGTGTTTGGTACACTTTACCAATTCTATAATAAGCATATGCATTTTTTGCATCACGGTTGATCGCTTCTTGGAAAGCACTTACTGCTTCTCCACCACGTTCACCACCTAATTTCAAGTAATTAATTCCTAGGTTGATGTATAAGCTTGCTCCTGCAGTTTCATTGGATGAAACAGTCTCTTTTAATTTATCAATTGCAAACTGATGATCACCAATGGTACTAGGCAATTCAGCATATACACGACCAATAGCATTAATAATTTCTGGATTTGGTTTGCCTTTTAATTTACCTTTTGAGATCAATGAACTCGTAATGGCTACCTCTAAGTTTTGTTTTACTGCATTGTCATCAACACCTTCCAAAGATTGAATATGCGCCATACCTACCAATAACCAAGCGTCATTTCCTTTTGCTTGTAATGCTTGTTGGTAAAGGGCTTTAGCTTGTTGAATAGATTCTGGAGTAGAAACACCATTATAGTTTTGAGATAAAATCGCTTGGCCATACCAGAAAGTTGTTTCAGGATCACCTGGATTTTTATCTAATGCTTCTTTGAAAAAAGTCAAAGCAGATTTGTTTTTTTCATAGTTCAACATTTTCACACCTTCCGCTAAAGGAGACACAGGTGCTTGCGCATTCAAACCTGTAACTACCAATGCAGCACTCATCATTAATACAACCACTTTTTTCATCAGTTTCTTTTTTTCAGTTTAAAAACAAATACTCTTTTAGAGAAAGCTAAAAATATTAATTTTTTTGCAAGAATTCTATTAAATTTTTACAAAAAACACTAAAATCTGTTAGTATTTAGAGTAAGCCCTTTCTTTCTTTGAAACTCATTTTAGCAGGTACTAAGAAAGACCTTCTAAATATGAGCTGCCCCCTTTCTAAACTCATGAAGTTTAAGAATCCTGAACCCAAGCCTGGAGCATTTTCTTTTAGGATAAAATAAATGGGTAAGGAAAGCGAATATTGTCCTTTGCTAATCGTTGATGGTGATGGTTGAGAAAAATACCCTTTTTCAATACAGAGCGTACATTCTATTAGTCCTGTCTTTACTTTTTCTCTATATGCAGCCTGTTTTTGGTCATATGTATCGGCAATCCAGTTCATCCCCACAAAGCCAATGGCCTCTGGATGCGCAGCCACATATTCAATCACCGCCTCACTTCCTTCTGCAGCCATTACATTTTTCCCTAATGTGTTATTTTTAGCTAAACTGTCTTTTATAAAACGAACCACCCCGGTTAAATTATTACCATCCATTACCACTTTACCCTCTTTTTTACCCACTAATCGGTCTTGAAGGTCTTGCATGGTAAAAACCGTATCCTTTGCTTGCTGATGTACAATCACTGCCACTGCATTGTAAGCCAAAATACCAAAAGTGGGGTTAAAGCCTAATTGTGTTTTAAAACCTTCCTGCTCTTTTTTCTCCAAGCCTCTGGTGACAATCACCATTCTGGTGCTATCCTCTACTAAATCCTTCATACACTCAATTTCAGATTTGTAGTGCACCATTATATTGGCTTTTGGGTAACTAGAAGCAAATACTTTTAGCTGTTCATCAATAAAAGGTTTAAAACTTTGCTCTACAGAAATATGAATCGTTCCTTCGTTAGGAGTATCCACAGCAGCTTGTTTTTGTTGGTTATCACAAGCAATTAACACAAGCAGCAAAGCTGCAGTAGCAAAACGTTTCATTAAAATATTCATGTACAAAAATTGAAAAATTAGTAGTCTTGTTTGAATCCTCTATACAATCTAAATCCACCATATAATAAACACATTACTCCAAAGATCATTCTAAATTCAGCATCAATATTCATAATCTGTTCTACTTTAAACCACTTGGCTCCCAGCATCAAAACAGCCGAGCCCAAGATTAAAGTAGCCATGGTGAAATCGTATATTTTTCTGAAAAATCGATAGGAACGCTCGGATTGCTCTCTTGTATCCATCTTTATTACATTTTAGGAAAGCAATTTAAACAATTATCTTTACACCCAAATATTAACTGAATGAGTAAACCTTCCATTCCTCAAGGTACCAGAGATTTTAATGCTGCAACAGTGCATAAGCGTCAATACATTTTAAACACCATTAAGCATGTATTTGAAACTTTTGGATTCCAGCCATTAGAAACTCCTGCCATGGAGAACTTAGACACTCTAATGGGTAAGTATGGAGAAGAAGGAGATAAATTAATATTTAAAATTTTGAATAATGGTTTGGATAATGCTGCAAAAGAAGCGCAAACCAAAGAAGGATTTGAAAAAATATTACAAGGAAAATCTACTTCCACTATTACTGAAAGAGCGCTTCGTTATGATTTAACGATTCCATTTGCAAGATATGTAGCGATGCATCATGGTTCATTGACTTTCCCTTTTAAAAGATATCAAATGCAACCAGTTTGGAGAGCAGATAGACCACAAAAAGGAAGGTATAGAGAGTTCTATCAATGTGATGCAGATATTGTGGGTAGTGAAAGTTTAATCAATGAAGTAGATTTAGTCGCGATATATGTAACAGCTTTTAAAGCCTTACAATTACCTGTGACTATTAAAATAAATAATAGAAAAATTTTACTGGCATTAGCACAGGTTTGTGGTGGTGAAGAAAAATTAATTGACCTCACTATTGCGATTGATAAATTAGATAAAATTGGTTGGGAAAAAGTACAAGAAGAATTAAGTGCAAAAGGATTCAATGAAGTGCAGCAAAAGACCATTCATACCTACTTAACTATAAGTGGAACCAATCAAGAAAAATTAACCAAACTAGCACAACTATTGGCTGGAAATGAAAGTGCAAATAAGGGTATTGAAGAAATAAATTTTGTGTTGAATTATCATCAAGCAACTGGCATGTCACAATTCGTAGAGGCTGACTTTACCTTAGCTAGAGGATTAAATTATTATACAGGTATTATTTTTGAAGTAAAAGCAAATGATGCTCAAATGGGCAGCATTGGCGGTGGTGGCAGATATGATGACTTAACCGGATTATTTGGCGTGAACAATGTTCCAGGTGTAGGAATTAGTTTTGGGGTAGATAGAATTTTTGATGTCTTAGAAGAAAAACAATTGTTCCCAACCACTATTGAAGCAGGCACTCAAGTATTGTTTTTTAATTTAGGAGAACAAGAAGCTGCAGCCGCATATATTCAAATGATGCAGTTAAGAAATAAAAAAATTGCTTGTGAAATATACCCTGAGAAGAGCAAATTTGACAAGCAATTTAAATATGCTGTGAAAAAAAATATACCTCAAATTGTGATCATTGGATCAGAAGAATTAGCAGCCTCACAATGCACCGTTAAAAACTTAGCAACAGGCCAACAAAACACCATCAGTTTCGAAGCATTAAAAAATTACTTCGATTAGATTTATTGGTTTTGTTTTTCTGCCCAAATAATTTCATACAGTTCTTCTTTCTTTAATTCGTTAGAAGAGCCTGGTGCAGCAGCTGTTTCTTTTTTACCTACTAATTCCATTCCTTGAACAATAATAGCCACTTCTGTTACTGATTTATCAGCACCTCTTTTAAAGATAACACTTGCATCATATTGTGCTAAGTAAAAAGTATCAACGCTTTTCTTTTCAATAGCAGTTGAACCCATTGCAGAATTGATCATTAAAGAACTATCTTCTAAAGTAATCGTCACTTCTGCAACTGGACTACCAGCAGCAAATACATATTTACCTACATAAGCTTTTAATGGACTCTCTTGTGCGCTTACAGTAAAAATCGCGCTCATACATAACACAGCTAAGAATAAAACTTTTTTCATAATGGCCTTTTTTTAATTGATTTAGAACTTGAATTTAGAAACAATTAGCAAATCGGCAAAAGAAATAAATAAATACAAACAAAGCTTAACAAGTATCTTTGCAGTATGGACAAGATGAGACCCAATATTAGACATGCACAAGTTGCTGATATTGAACGATTTATACAAGAAGCCGGAGAGCCTTCTTATAGAGTAAAGCAAATTCAAGAGTGGCTATGGCAAAAACATGCCCATAGTTTCGACGACATGAGCAATTTGAGCAAGGCTTTGCGTCAAAAGTTGGTAGAGCAATTTACCCTACCAGCCCTTACCCTAGATGCCACACAATTAAGTGAGGACGGTACCTTGAAAACACGATTCAGAACTTTTGACGATCATATGATTGAAGGGGTATTAATTCCAACCACTGAAAGAAAAACGGCATGTGTTTCTTCTCAGATAGGTTGTAGCTTAAGTTGTAAATTTTGTGCTACAGGTTATATGGAGCGTAAAAGAAATTTAAGTTTTGATGAGATCTATGACCAAGTAGTCATGATCAAGCAACAAACCGAAAAAACCTATGATGCTAATTTGAGCAATATTGTTTTTATGGGAATGGGCGAACCTTTGTTGAATTATAAAAATGTGTTAGCAGCCATAGAAAGAATTACTTCACCAGAAGGCTTAGGAATGAGTCCAAGAAGAATTACCGTATCTACTGCTGGTGTTGCCAAAGGCATCAAACAATTAGGAGATGATCAAGTGAAATTTAAATTGGCCTTGTCTTTGCATGCTGCCAATGATAAAAAGAGAAACGAGATCATGCCTATCAATGAAAGTAATAATATACAAGCATTGGTGGAAGCGCTAAATTACTTCTACAAGAAAACAGGCAATGAAATCACTTTTGAATATATCTTATTTAAAGACTTCAACGATTCGGAGAAAGATGCAATGGAGTTAACTAAATTATACAGACAGGTGCCTGCAGATTTAATTAATGTAATTGAATACAATTCTATAGATCAGTTCCCATTTGATAAACCAGATGAAGATGGATTTGAAAGATTTGTAGATATGTTACAAAAAAATAGAGTGAACGTTAGAGTAAGAAGAAGTAGAGGAAAGGATATTGATGCTGCTTGCGGACAGTTAGCCAACAAAGGGTAAATATGAACAAGAAAAGAACAGACAATTTTGACAAGTTCTCCAATAAAAAAAAGGGAGCTGCTGTTAAAGAAGAATACAGACAAGAAAAGAAAAAAGCTAAAGTAGAATCAAGATTAGCGGGAGAAGCAGCACGTCAAAGAAAAAAAGATATTGCTCGAGGTATTGCAGTAGAACCAGTTGGGAATAATAAAAGAGGTCCCAAACCAAGTTTCAAAAAAAGAACCCCTGCATCCATGGATCGTGCGGATGAAAAAAGAACAGCTAGTATTGGCAAAGTAACAGCTAATACCGATGTGGAGCACGAGCAAATGCCATTGAACAAATACATTGCACATTCTGGTACTTGTGGAAGAAGAGAAGCTGCAGAATTAGTGAAAGCTGGAAATGTTACAGTAAATGGTGATACCGTTTTAGAGCCAGGTTACAAAGTACAATACAAAGATGTGGTAAGATTGAAAGGGAAAGTACTTAAACTACAAGTAACCCCTGTTTATATTTTATTAAATAAGCCAAAAGATTATATCTGTACAGCCAATGATCCTGAGGGAAGAAAAACCGTATTAGACATTATTAAAAATGCGACCACACAAAGAATGTTCCCCGTGGGAAGATTGGATAGAAACACTACTGGTGTTTTAATCTTAACCAATGATGGAGATTTGGCACAAAAATTAACGCATCCTTCTTACGAGATTAAAAAAATATACGAAGTTACTTTAGATAAGCCTGTGACCAAAGCAGATCTTGAAGCCATTGCTGCAGGGGTAACTTTAGAAGATGGATTTATTGCTGCAGATGCAGTGAGTTATGTAGGTGCTGCAAAAAATGTAATCGGTATAGAAATTCACAGTGGAAGAAATAGAATTGTAAGAAGAATATTTGAACATTTAGGATACGATGTAAGACATTTGGACAGGGTGATGTTTGCGAACCTTACTAAGAAAAATGTAGACAGAGGCAAGTGGCGTTTCTTATCTGAGAAAGAAGTTAGGTTATTGAAATTTTTGAACAAGTCTTTTACTAGAAAAGCAAAATAGCAGGATGTTAGATATTATTTTCGAAGATGATGATATGGTAGTGTTGAATAAACCTGCTGGCGTATTAAGTATTCCGGATCGTTTTGGCGTGACACCTTCTTTAAAATCTATGTTGATTGAACGCTACGGAAATATTTTCACAGTGCATAGATTGGATCAATTTACCAGCGGCTTGATCATATTCGCCAAAAATGAACATGCTCATAAAGAACTAAGTGCTTTATTTGAAGGAAGAGATATCGAAAAAAAATACCTTGGATTAGTCATGGGGAATCCGCCTTCTGAAGGCTCAATAGATGTGCCTATCATGGAACACACAGTGAAAAAAGGGATGATGATTACCCATGCAAAAGGCAAAGCTGCATTAACTACCTATAATGTGGTTAAATTCTACAAAAGATTTGCTTGGGTATCATTTCAAATTCATACTGGGAGAACGCATCAAATTAGGGTGCATGCAAAACATATTGGACATCCCATGGTAGCAGATGAACTATACGGTACCGGAGAAAAATTATTACTCTCTAGCATAAAGAAAAAGAATTTCAAATTAGCTAAAGAAGCAGAAGAAGAAAGACCCTTATTGGCAAGACAAGCATTACATGCTTTTAGTGTTGCATTTGATTATAAAGGAAAGAGGCTTCAGTTGGAAGCCCCTTTACCAAAAGATTTAACTGCTTGTTTGAAGCAGTTGGATAAATGGAATGCTTAGGAAATAATGTAGCTACTTTTTATACAAAAAACTACTCGGTATATAAATCTAAAAGCCCTTCAGGCAATTCAACTGAAACTGTTTTCTTAGCGTGATTCACTCCTTTTAAACTTTCTTCATGTAATGGTATGTATGCTTCTTGACCATTGTAATCTATTGTCACCAATAATTGATGAGGCTGTTCAATCACTTCTTTGATCACACCTAAATTCTTCCCTGCTTCTTGTACCATAAAACCTAATAAAGCCAATGGTGCATTTTTCTCAACTAATTTTTGAAAGGCTTCTTGTGGCACCCAAACTTTTTTAGAAACTATCATTGCAGTAGCTTCTCTTGTTTTCATGCCTTCAAAATGTACATGTGTTAATGTATCCGTTTTAGCAGATGCAGATTGAATAAAATAAGGAATAAAACTATTTTTAGTTTGCTCAACAAAAAGCGCATCCACCCCTTTAAAAGAAATGTTCTTACCCAATGCATGTTCTATAATCACTTGACCAGTGATCCCATGGGGTGCAACAATCTTACCAATATGTATCAAATCTTTCATACGCTAAATTAATTCAAATCAATTCCATAAAAAACCCCAGCTTCAAAAAGAAGCCAGGGCTTTTAAAGCTATTTTAATCTGTGTAAGAAAATTATTCGCCTGCATCAGTTGCTTTCGCAACTTCTTCTTCAGCTGGTGCTTCTGGAGCAGCTTCTTCAGCTACAACTTCAGCAGGCGCTTCAGCCACTGGCTCAGCAACTTTCTTTACAACAGGAACATACACTTTCTTAGCAGCTTGTGCATTCTTATGTGCAGCTGTTTTGCTAGCAATATTTGCTTCATGCTCTGCATACCAAGTTTGGAACTTAGACATTGCAGTTGCTTCATCAAATAAACCTAACTTAACACCTCTTAATAAGTGTTTTAAATACAATACTCCTTTGAATGATAAAATTCTGTGCACTGTATCAGTAGGTTGTGCTCCTTTGTTCAACCACTCTAATGCCACTTGACGATCCAATTGGATAGTAGCAGGAACAGTTAAAGGATTGTAAGTACCGATTTTTTGGATGAATTTACCATCTCTTGGTGCGCGTCCGTCAGCCACTACAATAAAGTAGAATGGTCTTTTCTTACTACCATGACGCTGTAGTCTCATTTTTACTGCCATTTTAAATAGAAATTTATAGGCGTTAACAAATAGGGTTAATCGGTGCAAAGGTAAGGGGAATCAGGCAAATAATTCAAGAATACCTTATTTCCTTTGGTAAATTTTATACTGAATATCAATCAGTTACAAAATTTATCTTCTCAATCCTGGCATTCTACCACCCAATCCACCCCCTGGCATTTGACCATTCATCATCTTCATCATTTGTTTCATTTGGTCAAATTGCTTGATAAATGCATTGATCTCGCTTAAATCTTTACCTGCACCTTTTGCAATTCTTGCCTTTCTACTTGGAGACAATAAATCTGGATTTCTTCTTTCTATCAAAGTCATAGATTGTATGATGGCTTCCACTCCTTTGAATGCATCGTCTTTGATGTCTACATCTTTTAAATTCTTACCCATTCCTGGAATCATTCCCATCAAATCTTTTAGATTACCCATCTTTTTAATCTGCTGAATTTGGGTTAAAAAATCTTCAAAATCAAATTGATTTTTTCTAATTTTCTTTTCCAATTTTTTGGCTTCCGCTTCATCAAATTGTGCTTGCGCTTTTTCTACCAAAGAAGTGATATCACCCATTCCTAAAATACGCTGTGCCATTCTCTCTGGATAAAAAATATCCAATGTATCCATCTTCTCTCCACTGCTCATAAACTTGATTGGTTTATTTACAGTGTACTTAATAGATAAGGCAGCACCGCCTCTTGTATCGCCATCTAACTTAGTTAATACCACTCCCGTGAAATCCAAACGATCGTTGAAAGCCTTAGCAGTATTGACTGCATCCTGACCAGTCATGGAGTCTACTACAAATAAAATTTCTTGAGGTTGAATGGCGTTTTTAATATTCGCAACTTCATTCATCATCATTTCATCCACTGCTAAACGACCCGCAGTATCTATGATGATCACATTTTTATTATTTTGTTTTGCATGTGCAATGGCATTTTGCGCAATAGACACCGCATCTTTATTTTCTCTTTCAACAAAAATATCTACCCCAATTTGTTCTGCTAACACTGTTAATTGATCCATCGCAGCTGGACGATAAATATCTGCAGCCACCAATAAAGGAGATTTTTTTTGTGCCTTTAAGTAGGTTGCTAATTTTCCAGAAAAAGTGGTCTTACCAGAACCTTGTAAACCCGCGACTAAAATGATGGTGGGATTTTTTGAAGTATCTAGTAACGCTGCCTCTGATCCCATTAAAGCAGTTAATTCATCTTGTACTATTTTGACCATTAACTGACCTGGGCTAATAGCATTGATTACTTTTTCACCCATTGCCTTTACCTTAATGGCGTCTGTAAATTCTTTCGCTATTTTAAAATTTACATCGGCATCTAACAAAGCCTTACGAATATCTTTTAAGGTATTCGCAACATTCAATTCATTAATTCTTGATTGACCTTTTAGGTGCTTAAAGGCGGATTCTAATTTTTCACTAAGGTTATTAAACATACCAATGGATTAAGGGTGGCAAATATACGTAAAACTTGACAAAGGAGATGAGGTCTATTTTATTGATTTTCAATGTATTAGATAAGTTTTAGTATTAGAAAATTTCCTAATTGGCTATTTCTTAACTATTTAGGTCAAAAAATAACTTGGAACCTATCATTTATTTAATATTATTGCACCTAACGAAACCTATATAAAGAGGCTAAGATTTTATGAGTAAGAAACAATTATTTACACTTGAATTTCCAGTTAGATGTTCTCCATCCATTCTTTTTGAATTTCTATCAACTGCATCAGGATTACAAGAATGGTTTGCAGATAAGGTTGACGAATGGGAGAATGTTTACAGTTTTTCATGGAATGGTGGTGTACCGGACAAAGCAGAAATATTAGATCAAGAAGAAGATAAATTTATTCGATTCAGATGGTTGCACGGAGAAAAGAATGAATATTTTGAATTTAGCATTGAAAAAACAGAAATTTCTAATCAAACTATTTTAGTGATTAAAGATTTTGCAGAAAAAAATGAAATCAAAGACCAAAGCCAACTTTGGGGATATCAGGTTAAAGATCTATTTCATCGCATAGGTAGCTAGTACTACAAACTTGTTCAAAAAATTAGACATACTAATTCTGAAGGCCTTTATTGGACCTTTTATAGCAGCACTCACCATTACTACTTTTGTGCTGACGATGCAATTTTTTTGGTTGTACATTGACGACTTAGTAGGAAAAGGATTAGATTTTTTAACCATCATGCAATTGGTGGGATTGGTTGCCATTAATACCATCACTCTTTCCTTACCGCTTTCTCTTTTGTTTTCTTCAATTATGACTTTTGGTAATTTAGGAGAGAGTTTTGAATTAGTAGCTATCAAAGCTGCAGGTATTCCATTGATACGCTTTATGCGTCCCATTTTTTTGTTCACCATTTTACTTTCTGGAGTAGCGTTTTTATTTGCCAATAATATTATACCTATTGCTCAAATGAAATTGACCAAGCTTAAATACGATATCATTGTTGCTAAGCCTGCCATGGATTTGAAAGAAGGTGTATTTTATGATAAAATAGATGGATACATCATCAAATTAGGAAAAAAAGAATCCAATGATAGCGTCATGCATAATATCATCATCTTTGAAAAAAGATATGGCTTACAAGACAATATGACCATGGCAGCATCTGGTATCATGCGCGTTTCTCCTGATAAAAAGTTTTTAGAATTTACCATGTTCAATGGTTGGCGCTATCAAGAAAGAGGACAAAGAGGAAATACCCCTACTGAATTCACAAGATTGTATTTTAAAGAATATAAAAAGGTTTTTGATTTAAAGTCTTTTCAACTGGGCAAGAATAATGATCAAATTTACGATCCAAAAATGTTGAGCGTTCGTCAATTACAACATGCATTAGACTCTGTAAAAAATAATGACTTCTATTATTTGAAAAAAACAAAAGCTGAATTGGGTGGTTATCTAAGATTTATGAACTATAAAGACAGTACACAGCTATTTAATACAATCAAAGCGAAGCCTATCAAATCGATGAATGAAATTATTCCCGCTTCAGAAAAATATAGCACTGTTGAAAGCGTAGGTTACCAATTTGCAGCTATGATAAGTAGCTTGGGGTCATTGTCTATTGTATATAAAGATAAAATCCAATCCACTGCTTACCATGCTATTGAGTGGCACAGAAAATTCACATTATCTTTTGCCTGCATTGTATTGTTTTTAATTGGTGCGCCATTGGGTTCCATTATTAGAAAAGGAGGATTAGGAACACCCATGGTATTAGCTGTTGCTTTTTTTGTGGTATTTTTCCTACTGAATAATTTTGGTGAAAAATTAGCTAAATCAGGCACATGGGATCCTTTTGCAGGGATGTGGTTATCTAGCTTCTTATTAATCCCCATTGGTATATTTCTAACCTATAAGGCCATGAGGGATTCTCAACTCTTTAATCAAGAATTTTACTACCGAACTTTACAGCCAATTAAAGTAACTTTGAAGAAGTACTTTAAAAAATAAAACCATGTCCAAATCATCACAAAATCGTCGCCAGTTTCTGAAAAATACAGGAAAGGCCGGAATCGCTTTGGCTACTGCACCTATATTAAGCAGTTGGAATTTTTCTTCAAATGAATTTCAACAACAAGCATTGCCTTATGCATACAATGCACTGGAGCCTTTTATTGATGCATTGACCATGGAAATACATTATACAAAGCACGCTGCTACTTATGCAAAAAATGTAGCAGATGCATGTACGGCAGAAAAAGTAAACACAGATACTACTAGCTTAAGAACATTGCTTGCCAATATCTCCAAATTCAGTGCAAAAATGCGCAACAATGCAGGTGGACATTTCAACCACGAATTTTTCTGGCAAATCATGAAACCATCTCCTGCAACTGGTCCTCAAAACGAATTAGCTGAAGCAATCAATAAAACATTTGGATCATTTACTGCATTTCAAACAGCTTTTTCTGATGCAGCAAAAGCAAGATTTGGAAGCGGATGGGCATGGTTGATTGTTAAAGCAGATGGTCAATTAGCAGTTTGTTCTACTGCCAATCAAGACAATCCATTAATGGATATTGCAGAGATGAAGGGAGAGCCAATCATTGGACTGGATGTATGGGAGCATGCTTACTATTTAAAATACCAAAACAAAAGACCAGACTATATCAATAATTGGTGGAATTTAGTCAACTGGGAATTGGCGAATAAACACTTTGTTTCATTCAACAAGAAGTAATCCAACAAACATGCAATCTGCACAACAGAATTTAAAGATTCAGTTTTATTTAACCATTTTGAGTGTGGTATTATTTATACTCAAATTTGTTGCTTATTTCATGACACACTCACTGTCTGTTTTATCAGATGCATTAGAGAGTATTGTGAATGTGTTGGCAGGATTGATTGGGTTATACAGTTTATATGTTGCTGCTAAACCTAAAGACAAAGAACATCCTTACGGACATGGTAAGGCCGAATTTATCTCTGCGGCTTTTGAAGGAAGTTTAATTATCACAGCTGGATTAATTATTTTATACGAATCAATTGATGCGTTCATACATCCAACTGAATTACACTCTTTGGACAATGGTATTTTCATTTTATTGACTACTGCCATTTTAAATTTAGGTGCTGGTTGGTTTGTAAAATTAAAAGGCAAGAAGAATAAATCTTTAGCATTAATATCAAGTGGACAACATTTGATCATAGACAGCTTAACCACTTTCGCAGTGGCCATTGGAGTGGGTATTGTCTTGTTTACTAATATCACTGGTATTGATACAGGGATTGCAGTTGCCATGAGCTTTTGGATTATGTACAATGGCTATAAAATTATTAGAGAGTCTTTGGCTGGAATTATGGACGAGGCAGACATGGCTTTATTGGAAGCCGTAATTGAAGAATTGAATTTATCCAGAAATAAACAATGGATAGACTTACACAATCTTAGGGTAATTAAATACGGAACGCATATACATGTAGATTGTCATTTAACGGTTCAATGGTACTTAAATGTAAATGAAGCGCATGCAGTGGTAGAACAATTTACCAATTTGATCAAAAATAAATTTGGGGATAGTGTCGAATTCTTTATTCATACAGATGGCTGTATGCCTTTTAGTTGTCCTATTTGCAGTATCAGTGATTGCGAAAAAAGAAAAGCCCCTTTTCAACAAAAATTAGACTGGACTGTAGAAAATGTTTTATCTGATTTAAAACATCAATTAACATAATGTAAAATAAATTTTATGAAAGAATGGTCAGTGTATCAAGAAGCGAACAAAGAAAAATTTTTAGAGGAGTTATTAGCTTTATTAAGAATACCCAGTGTGAGTGCAAAATCAGAACACAATGGTGATATGCTAGCTTGTGCAAAAGCAGTAGAGCAATCTTTAAAAGACGCAGGCGCAAGTACTACTAAAATTTACGAGACACCCGGTCACCCAATTGTTTATGGTGAATTAATTACCCATCCCGAATTTCCAACAGTTTTAGTATATGGCCATTACGATGTTCAACCGGCAGACCCATTAGAATTATGGAACAGTGGCCCATTTGAACCAACCATCATTGATGGAAAAATATTTGCACGTGGAGCTTGCGATGATAAGGGACAATTTTACATGCATGTGAAAGCATTGGAAACAATGGTGAAAACCAATTCATTAAAAACAAATATAAAATTCATCATAGAAGGTGAAGAAGAGATTGGCAGCCCTAACTTGGCTAATTTTGTCAAAGCCAATCACGCTTTATTAAAAGCAGATGTGATTTTAATTAGCGATACAGCCATGATTAGCATGGATACTCCTTCTATTGATATTGGTGTGAGAGGATTAAGTTATATAGAAGTTGAAGTAACAGGGCCCAATAGAGATTTACATAGTGGCGTGTATGGAGGAGCAGTAGCGAACCCCATCACTATATTATCTAAAATGATTGCATCTTGTCATGATGAAAACAATCATATCACTATTCCAGGTTTTTACGATGATATTATTGAGTCAACAGATGCAGAAAGAAAAAAAATGGCAGAAGCACCATTTGACTTACAAGAATTCAAAACAGATTTAGGAATCCATGAAGAATGGGGAGAAAAAGGTTATAGCACCAACGAAAGAACGGGCATAAGACCTACTTTAGAAGTAAATGGCATTTGGGGTGGTTATACAGGCGAAGGTGCTAAAACAGTTTTGCCATCCAAGGCTTTTGCAAAAATCTCTTGCAGATTAGTGCCTAATCAATCTTCTGCAAAAATTACAGAGAAAGTATTGGCTTACTTCAAACAAATAGCACCGCCATCAGTTACTGTGAATGCATTTGAACATCATGGTGGAGAACCATATATCACTCCAATTAATTCTCATGAATATCAAAGTGCAGCAAAAGCCATTGCAACTACTTTTGGCAAAGAACCAATCCCAGTAAGAGGCGGTGGAAGTATTCCTATTTGTTCTTTGTTTGAACAAGAACTAGGATTAAAAATTGTATTTATGGGATTTGGTTTAGATAGTGACAATTTACACAGCCCTAATGAAAAGTATGATATTGCTAACTTCTACAAAGGCATTGAAACCATTCCATATTTCCACCAATATTTTGCAGAGAAATCATAAAGTAATCAATGGAAACAACAATTACTAAAGTTAGATTGGATAAATACTTGTGGTCGATTCGCGTTTTTAAAACCAGATCCCAAGCAACTGATGCAATTGATAGAGGAAGGGTGAAATTAAAAGGAGAAAATGTAAAAGCTTCCAGAAATGTAGTAGTAGGTGATGTATATGAGTGTAAAACAGAACACAAGAATTGGACCATCAAAGTAACCCAATTATTGGATGGAAGATTGGCTTACTCGGAGGCTATTAAATACTACGAAGATCTTACACCAGTAGAAGAACTAGAAAGAGTTAAAATGGTGGCAGCTAGTTTTCATACAGGAAAGAGATTGAGTAAAATTGGTAGACCCACTAAAAAAGACAGAAGAGATTTAGGAGAGTTTTTGGATTAACAATGTTTATTTTTGAATCATGAGGATAGATATACTTTCGGCAGTACCAGAATTATTGAATAGTCCCTTTGAGCATAGTATTATGAAAAGGGCACAAGAAAGAGGTTTGCTTGAAATCAAAGCCCACTCTCTAAGAAAATGGGCAATTAATAAACATGGTCAAATTGACGATTATCAATATGGCGGCGGCGCAGGCATGGTGATGATGTGCGAACCATTAGCCAATGCAATTGATGAATTACAAAAGGAGCATGGGAAATATGACGAAATTATTTTTGTCACACCAGATGGTAAAAGGTTTGAACAAAAAGATGCTAATACCCTTTCTTTAAAAAATAATGTACTCATTATTTGTGGACATTATAAAGGGATTGATCAAAGAATTAGAGAACTATATGTTACCCAAGAGATCTCTATTGGAGATTATGTATTAAGCGGAGGCGAGTTAGCCGCTGCGGTAATTATTGATGCAGTAGGTAGATTAATTCCTGGAGTTTTGAACGACGAAACATCCGCATTGACGGATTCTTTCCAAGACAATCTTTTAGCTCCTCCAGTGTATTCAAGACCTGCTGAATTCAGAGGCATGGAAGTACCGGCTGTCTTACTAACTGGTGATCCAAAAAAAGTAGATGCTTGGAGACAAGAACAAGCACTGGAAAGGACAAAAACAAGAAGACCAGACCTTCTAAAATAGCCACTTATCAATTAATACTGCTTATTAGCACAGAACCGCCGGATTTATGGGCTAGTTATCGGATATTTGCGGTTCAAGATTTTCTACATGCGTAATGTTATTCTAGGCCTCCTGTTTTGTATTCTTTGTGTCTTTTCTGTTGAGGCCCAAAACATCACCGAGTACCAAAAGCATTTTGAATTACATATTACCCCAACCAATAAACCAATAAAGATTGATGGGGTATTGGATGAAGCAGTTTGGTCATCTACTGAAATTGCAAAAGATTTTAATAAAAAATATCCCAATGATATTGGTTTGCCTCAAAGTAAAACTGAAGTAAAATTTAGTTACGATGATAAGAATATATATTTTGCCTTTACCGTGTACGATAGTGGAGCAGCGATTAGCCAAAGTTTAAAAAGAGATGTTGGACATGATGGCGGAGATGGTATAGGAATTATGCTGGATCCATTAAACCAAAAAACCAACGGATTTTTCTTTGTGGTAAGTGCCTTAAATGTTCAATCAGAAGACCAATTAAACAATGCATTTGAAGATAGACCCAGTTGGAGTTGGGATACTAAATGGTTTTCAGCAACAAAAAACTATGGTAATTATTGGATTGCAGAAATTGCGATTCCATTAAAATCTATAAGGTTTGACCCTAATCAAAAAATTTGGGGCGTTAATTTTTTAAGAGTAGATGCCAAACACAATGAATACAGTACTTGGACTAGAGTGCCTACTAATTTCAAATCATATGATCTTGGTTATACCGGGGTGATGTATTTTCCAACAAGTCCTCCCAAAAATTCAAGTAATACTATTTTACTTCCATACATAACAGGAACAGGTAGTCAGGATACAGAAAACAATCAATCCACTAATGCAAATGGTACTGCAGGCTTTGATGCAAAAATAGCATTGAATTCTTCATTGAATTTAGACCTCACCGTAAATCCTGATTTTTCGCAGGTGGAAGTAGATCAGCAAGTAACTAATTTGACCAGGTTCAATATTTTTCTACCTGAAAGAAGAAATTTTTTTCTAGAAAACTCTGATTTGTTTTCAGAATTTGGTATCCCTCCAATACGTCCATTTTATTCTAGATCAATTGGTTTGGATAAAGAGGGAAATAAAATACCCATACTTTTTGGTGCAAGGTTGTCTGGGAATTTAGATCCTTCTACTAGAATTGGCGTAATGAATATGCAAACAGGAAGACAAGGTAATTATTCTCCTGAAAATTTTGGTGCACTTACCATTCATAGAAGAGTTTTAAAAAGATCATCTATCAAAACCTATTTTTTGAATAGAGAGAATTTTATATCAGAAGCTGAAGCAAAAAAGAACCCATTAGATAGATATGGAAGAAATGCAGGTATGTCTTTTGAATACTCAAACCCAACAGGAAGTGTTAGTTCATGGGCTACTTACAATCAAGCCTTTAAGCAAGGAATTAATAACGAAGACAAATATATAGAAGCCGGTTTTAACTTGAGTTCACAGCATTGGAATTATATTGCTGTTGCAGGTAATGTTGGTAAGAATTATTATACCGATATGGGATTTGTGCAAAGAATCGAAAACTATGATGCCATAAGAGATACTTCCATAAGAGTGGGTTTTAAAAATATTTATACTCAATTAGGTTATCAGGTGATGCCTACCAAGGGCAAACTTGGAAGAGTAACTACAGAGATTGAAGAATATATTGTTTTTAACCCAGATAATAGTTTAAACGAGGCAAATACCCAATTATCTATAAGAGCAGAAAATAAAAACACTTCTGGATTTGAAGCGAGTGTAAACAACACAACACTCAATTTATTGTACCCAATTTCATTTACTGGCGAAACCCCTTTGCCTGCCACCAGATATAGTTTTAATCAATTAGAATTAACTTATAGAAGTGATTTTAGAAAATCTTTTTCTTTTAATACGGGAATTTCAATGGGGCAATTTTATAACGGAACAGTTAGGAGTGCAAGCATGGGTTTTATGTTAAGAAGACAACCTCATTTAAATATTAGCGTGCGCTCTGAATTTAATTCCATACAACTTCCTGGAACATACGGAAGCACTAATCTTATATTAATTCAACCAAGAATTGAGTATAACTTTAATACACAACTATTCTGGACAACTTTTATTCAATATAACACGCAAAGCAATAACTTTAGCGTAAATAGTAGATTTCAATATAGATACAAACCAATGAGTGATTTTTTCCTAGTTTATACGGATAATTATTTCACTGATCCAACCTTTACCAATAAGAATAGAGCAATTGTTTTTAAATTTAGTTATTGGTTCAATTTATAATTGAAAGTTATGAATAACACATTTGAAATTAAAGGACAATATATTGATATTGTTGGCAAGCGTATATTTCCTGCAGCTATTTCAGTACAAGAAGGTGTGATATCAGCTATCCAAGAAATTCCAGCAGCACCACAACATTTTATCTTACCTGGGTTTATCGACAGTCATGTGCACATTGAAAGTAGCATGCTTATTCCAAGTGCTTTTGCTCGACTAGCTGTTATTCATGGTACTATTGGAACCATTAGTGATCCTCATGAAATTGCCAATGTATGTGGCGTCGAAGGGGTTCATTATATGATTAACAATGGAAAGAAAGTTCCTTTTCATTTTTTCTTTGGCGCTCCTAGTTGCGTGCCCGCAACTACATTTGAAACTGCAGGTGCTTCTATCAATAGTGAAGAAGTAGCAACCCTTTTAGACAATAAAGACATATATTATTTAAGTGAAATGATGAACTTCCCTGGCGTGCTATTTAAAGACGAGGAAGTTATGAAAAAAATAAAAGCAGCGCATGCTGTAGGCAAGCCTGTAGACGGACATGCACCTGGACTCATGGGAGAAGATGCCCAAAAATATATTGAAGCTGGGATTAGCACCGATCATGAATGTTTTACCATAGAGGAAGCGGTTGATAAATTAAGTTATGGGATGAAGATTTTAATTAGGGAAGGAAGTGCTGCCAAAAATTTTGAAGCATTGTACGAATTGATCGATGATCATCCCAATAGCGTAATGCTTTGTAGTGATGATAAACATCCCGATAGTTTAGTGTTAGGTCATATTAACCAACTTTGTGCAAGAGCGGTAGCAAAAGGTTTAAATGTTTTCAATATTCTAAAAGCTGCTTGTATAAATCCAGTAGTACATTATCAATTGCCCACTGGAATGGCAAGAGTCAATGATCCCGCAAATTTTATAGTAATAGAGGATCTCACTCATTTTAAAGTTGCTCAAACATATATCAATGGTCAATTGGTCGCAGAAAAAGGTCAGTCATTGATCCAACCAATTGATGAAAAAATAATCAATCAGTTTGATACTACCCTAATCAAAGTGGAAGATATACAAGTAGACTTAGGGACTTACCCAACCAAAGAAAATAAAATTGCTGTCATAGAAGCCATAGATGGCCAATTAATCACCAATTATTTATGGGAGGATCCAACAATAACTTATGGAAAAATTATCTCAGATACCAATAAAGACATTTTAAAGATAGTCGTATACAATAGATACCATCCAGCGGCGCCTAAAATGGCATTTATTAAAAACTTTGGATTTCAACATGGAGCCATTGCATCTACAGTTGCACATGATAGTCATAATATAATTGCAGTAGGTGTAAATGACAAGGAAATCGTACAAGCCATCAATGCAGTTATCCAAGAAAAAGGCGGTATCAGCTGTGTTAAGGAGCAGGAATTAAAAGTTTTGGGTTTGCCTGTGGCAGGCATAATGAGTAAAGATGATCCATATATGGTAGCCGAGGCCTATTCTAACATTGACGCCATGGCTAAATCACTAGGATCAAAGCTTGGATCTCCCTTCATGACCTTAAGCTTTATGGCTTTATTGGTGATTCCACATTTAAAATTGAGCGACAAGGGTTTATTTGATGGAGATCGCTTTAAATTATGCTGAAATTGACCGAAGAAACTTAGTTTTGAAAAAAATTAAGTCCATGGTGCATCATTTAAGCAAAGAGCATAGTTTATTAAGCAATTGGATAGCAGAATTAAGAGATATTCATGTACAACAAGATAGAATGCGCTTTAGAAGAAATATTGAGCGTATTGGAGAAGTAATTGCTTATGAAATGAGTAAGCATATGCAAAGCAAACTAGTAAAAACAACTACTCCATTAGGTGTACATGATTCTAAAATCTTGAACGAGCAACCTGTTTTAGCCACCATTTTAAGAGCAGGATTACCTTTACATCAAGGCATGTTGAATTATTTTGATAAAGCAGATAATGCATTTATTTCTGCGTACAGAAAACATCATGATGATGGCAGTTTTGAAATCAGTATTGAATACCTAAGTTGCCCAGATCTACATAATCGTATTTTGATTGTTGCCGATCCTATGCTCGCAACAGGCGCTTCTTTGGTGCAAACTATTCAAGCCATTACCAAGACACAACAACCTAAAGAAATACATATTGCAGTTGCTATCGCAAGTAAACAAGGAATTGAGTTAGTCGAAAAAGAGTTGGGGAAAAATATTCCTATTTGGTGTGGTGATATAGATGAAGTATTAAACGATAAAAGTTATATCATTCCTGGACTTGGAGATGCTGGTGATTTAGCATTCGGAACCAAAATGCAACACTAATGCTTAAAGAACTCATTTTATCTATTAGGGCATACTACATGGCACATCAATTTATTTTACAAAATAAATTGTGGAAATGGATGATCATTCCTGGCATCATCTACACAACGCTATTTGTTATTGGAATGAATTATTTTGGACAGAGCTCTAGTTTTTTTATTGAGTGGATTATTCTTAAAACAGGTTTAAAAACATTTGTTGACAGTTTAAACAGCGATTGGTTAGGATTTTTTATTACCATGGGTAGTTTCTGGCTATGGTTTACTTTACTGTTGTTTTACTTTGCTATTTTTAAATGTATTTTTTTGATATTATTCTCCCCTTTGTTCACCTTTTTACATCTAAGGGTTGCTGCTATACAACAAGAAAAAGCTTTTGTCTTAAATATAAATACATATAGAAGATTGGTGCTAAGAGCAATACAATTAAGTTTAACCAATCTTTTATGGCAAACAGTCTATTTAATTCCAGTTGTATTGGTTTGTACACTTCCCTTAATTGGCTGGTTCACTCCCATCTTTACCATACTCATGGAAGCTTATTTTTATGGTTATGCAATGATTGATTATGGCTTAGCTACAGAACAACAAAGTAGAATCGCCTCAGCAAGTTATGTGAGTGAACATAAAGGGTTGCCCATTGGAAACGGATTATTATTTTACTTACTACATCTTATTCCAATCATTGGATGGATGACTGCCCCATTTTACGCATTGATTGCAGCACATATCAATACACAAGAAATAAAAGAAATAGCTTAATGATTTTAGGAAAAGTATATTTATTGCCCATGTTACTTCATGAAGAAGGATGGGATAGTATTCCTTCAGATATTGTAAAATGGATACAAGAATGCGATGCCTTTTTTGTTGAAAACGAAAAAACCACCAGAAGATATTTTAAAAAATTATGGAGAGCTATGGTGATTGAAGATTATACCTGGTGCACAATTCATAAAGTAGAGGCTGAACAAATAGAACAATTTAAAGCATTATTAAACGAAGGGAAAAATATTGGAATCATCTCTGAAGCAGGCTGTACTGGCGTGGCAGACCCAGGTCAAATACTTATTGGCATTGCACAAGAAATGGGTGTATCTGTAAAACCATACGTGGGTCCCAATTCCATTTTATTGGCTTTAATGGCGAGTGGCATGAATGGTCAATTATTTCAGTTTCATGGTTATCTACCTATTGACAACATAGAAAGAAAGAAAAAAATTCAGGCTTTAGAACAAGACATGCGTTCAAGAACCTGTACTCAAATTTTTATTGAAACCCCTTACCGAAATGATCAGTTATTAGAAGCCCTACTTCAATCATGTAATGGATCTACCAAAATATGTATTGGTGTGGATATAACAGGCCCTACTGAATGGATCAAGACCGCAACGGCAGATGATTGGAAAAAGCACAAGCCCGAACTACATAAAAAGTTGGCAGTATTTTTAATTGGTCAATAAGGTAATTACCGAAGCTTATTTTTTGATGCGTTGAATTAATATGCAAGATGGAAAAAACCAGCTTGCATTGGAAATCAGAACACCCAAGTATATTTATTTCCCTATGTTTATTAGTGGGCATTTGCATTGGTAATACCCTACCTGTTTCTCAACAATATATCCTATTCATGATAAGCTTTAGTTGGGTATTATTGGTAATCATCCAACAATCTTCATTTAGTTTAGTTACAAAAAGTCTGTATTCAAAAATAGGTTTATTGTTATGGGGCTATTGTATTGCACATCTACAACTCAATATGGGAAACACTTTTATTGAAATAACAGAAAATTTTATTCAACCCATTCGAAATACAATCATTGAAAAAATAAACATTTTTATTCCAAACACCTATCATAATCATTTTGCCAAAGCATTATTGATCGGAGAAAGAACAAATATGGACACCGCCACAATGGAAATATATGCTGCGCTAGGCATTATACATATCATTGCCATTAGTGGAATGCATGTAGAAATGATTAGTCAATATCTTTTGAAACTAACCAATTGGTGGCCAAAATATAGATGGTTGTATGGTATAGAATTGATGTTTTTAATGGGCACCATTTGTGTATATACACTTATAGCTCATGCAAGTCCCTCTATTGTTAGGGCTTGTATCTTTTTTTGTTTATTTCAGATAGGCAATTACTTTCATTTACATAAATACATGTTAAATTCTATCGCTAGTGGATTATTGATTATTCTTTTATTCAATCACCAAACCATTTACCATATTGGATGGCAATTATCCTATGCAGCAGTCATTGGAATCCATCTTGTCCATCCTCGAATTCAAGCAAGTATTCCTATAGAAAATCCTATGATTCAATCAATATGGACTAATTTTTCTATCACCATTGCCAGTCAATTAACCACATTGCCATTACTACTCTACTACTTTGGTAATTTATCTGCCGGTTTTATATTAGGCAATATGATCATGATTCCCATTTGTAATTTGCTTTTACAAGGACTTATTTTATTGGTACTTTTTCCGGTCAGTCTATGTAAAATCTTGCATTGGGGGCAAATCATAGAAATCTTTATGCAAAAAATGAATCAGATTGTACATTATATTTTCACAATCAGTCCACAACCCATCCATTTTTCAATGATTCCTATTCACTATCTGCTTGTATACTACCTTATCTTCTTGTACCTTAGCGTATGGAAAAAAAGATTCAATCAGCCCTTATTTCGGTTTTCTACAAAGACGGCTTAGAGCCATTAGCTAGAACCTTACAAAGTTTACATATTACTATTTATTCAACAGGTGGTACGCAAAAATTTTTAGAAGATTTAGGCATCCCATGTGTTGCAGTTGAATCTGTAACAGGATACCCTTCTATCTTAGGAGGTCGTGTAAAAACCTTACACCCTTCAGTTTTTGGAGGTATCTTAGGTAGAAGATATGAAGAACAGGATTTGCAAGAAATGGCTCAATTCAATATTCCTGCATTAGACTTAGTGATTGTGGACCTTTACCCATTTGAAGAAACGGTAAGAAATACTACAGAAGAAAAATTAATTATTGAAAAAATAGATATTGGTGGCCCTTCCATGATCCGCGCCGCAGCAAAAAATTTCCGCGACTTAGTGGTATTATCTGCAAAAGAAGATTATGAAAGATTGAATCAATTATTGATCAATCAAAAAGGGTCTACAAATTTAGATCAAAGAAAAACATTCGCTGCAAAAGCGTTTGAAGTAGTGATGCATTATGATATTGCTATACATAATTATTTTAACCCTATTACGGGCAAGACCCTTAGATATGGAGAGAACCCACATCAAATTGCTCATTTTTACGGCAATTTAGATAGCTGGTTTAGCCAATTAAACGGTAAAGAATTATCCTATAATAATTTAGTGGATGTAGATGCAGCGATAGCGATTATTGCAGAATTACCCAAGACAAGCTTTGCCATTATTAAACATACTAATGTATGTGGTGTTGCACAAAGAGCTACCGTACTGGAAAGCTGGTCAGCCGCATTAGCCGGAGATCCAGAAAGTGCATTTGGTGGAGTATTGGTTACCAATGGCACGATTGATAAAGCGACAGCAGAAGCTATACAAGAAATCTTTTTTGAAGTATTGATTGCACCTGCTTTTGATCAAGAAGCCATTACTATTTTATCTGCAAAGAAAAATAGAATCTTATTGCAAACAAAAGAAGGTGTTTCATTTAAAGTGACTCAACAAAAATCTATTTTAAACGGCACATTAGAGCAAGGCATTGATGCAGGTAATTATGCCAACTGGGATGAAGTGGGTGCAAGACCTTGTACTGATGCAGAAAAAGAAGATTTAATTTTTGGAAATATTATTTGCAAGCATTTAAAAAGTAATGCTATTGCTTTAGTCAAGAATAAACAATTGGTTGGAAAAGGTTGCGGGCAGACTTCAAGAGTAGACGCACTAAGACATGCCATTGAAAAAGCAAAGCAATTTAATTTTGATTTAAATGGTGCTAGTCTTGCTTCAGATGCATTCTTCCCGTTTGATGACTGTGTAAAAATTTCACACCAAGCAGGAATACAATCTTTTATCCAGCCAGGAGGTTCTGTAAGAGACAAAGACAGTATTGAATATTGCGTAAACAATGGTTTAGCGATGGTGATTACTGGTTTGAGACATTTCAAACATTAATCAAACAATGTCTCACCAAAAAAAAGCATACCTAGCCCTCTCTATAACAAGTATTGTTTGGGGAACTACATGGGTAGCTAGCAAGATGGGTATCAATCATATGCCTGCTTTTGAATTAGCAAGCATCAGACAGTTTTTTGGAGGCAGTATTTATATCCTATTTTTTCTATTGGTCAAGAAAGAAAAGCTTCCTACTTTAAAACAATTTAAGTGGTTAGTGCCAATGGCTTTTCTGATGTTTGTATCCTCTAATGGTATTGCAACTTATGGATTACAATTTATCACGAGTGGTTTAGCAGCTTTAATTGCTGCATTGTATCCTTTATCAGTAGTACTGATAGAAAGGTTTTATTATAAAGCCATTCGTATTACACCTCAAACCATGCTTGGATTATTTTTAGGTTTATTAGGCATTGGTTTTATTTTTTATAAAGATAGCTTGCAAGTTCATGGTGGAGATTACGCACTCGGTGTTGGACTTTCTATGTTCGCGATGCTCACATGGAGTGTTGGATCCATTATAATTTCAAGAACCAAAATAGATATCAATCCATACTATTCTATAGGATGGCAAATGTTCATCAGTGCAATGACTATGGGTACATTCACCTATTTTTCTGGAAATTATATTCCCATAACAGCGATTCCAGCAATTTCTTGGGGAGTGATTGTATATATGGTGATTGGGGGTTCTGTATTTGCATTCATTTCATTTATATATAGCATGAAGCATTTACAAGCATCTATTGCATCTTTATATGCTTATATAAATCCAATTGTGGCCATTTGGGTGGGTTCACTATTACTTAAAGAAGAAATGAGTTGGAATAGTATTGTAGGTACGATTTGTACTTTAACAGGCGTATACTTAGTGAACAATAGTTTGAAGAAACAAAAAGATCCAGTAGAAGCAGTTTCAGATGCAGACGGAATGTAAGAATTATTTATGCTGCTCTTTCCAAAGTTGATTAAATGTTTTCTTAGGAAATTCTAATGGAGCTCTTTTATCAGACCAACCTTTAAACATTTTATTGATGACCCAATTTTTTATTGGAGCATTTCCCTGATTCATGAGTGTTCTACTTAATGAAGCCTGCTTCCACATTTTCCAAGCAAATTTTTCAGCAAAACTACTTTCCCCTTCAATCACTGCTTCTCTACGATTATCCAAAAGCAATTCATGAAGATTGATTTTAACAGGACATACTTCTGTGCAATTGCCACATAAACTAGATGCATAACTTAAATGCTTATAATCATGCATTCCTCTTAAATGAGGCGTAATCACACTTCCAATAGGTCCACTGTAGGTGGTTTCATAAGCATGACCACCTATATTTTTATAAACAGGACAAGCATTTAAACAAGCTCCACAACGTATACAATATAAAGCTTCTCTGCTTTTTGCATTGGCCAATAATTCTGTACGACCATTATCCAATAAGATCACATACATTTCTTCTGGACCATCTGTCTCATCTTCTTTTTTAGGACCAGAGATAATGCTATTGTATACGGTTACTTGCTGACCAGTTCCAAAAGTTGATAATAAAGGCCAGAATAAACCCAAGTCATTTATGGATGGAATTACTTTTTCAATACCTACAATAACTATATGTGTTTTAGGCCAAGCTACAGATAATCTAGCATTTCCTTCATTCTCTGTTACAGCAATGGCGCCAATATCAGAAATAATAAAATTTGCCCCTGTAACACCTATTTCAGCCTGTGTATATTTTTCTCTTAAATTTTTTCTAGCCACCAAGGTTAATTCCTCTGGTGTCATATTAATATCTGTTCCTAATTTCTCAGCAAATAATTTTGCAACATCTTCTTTGCTTTTATGCATTGCAGGAGTCACAATATGATATGGCGCTTCTCCATCTAATTGTTGAATATACTCTCCTAAATCTGTCTCCACGCTCTCCACTCCAATAGATTCTAAATAAGCGTTTAAATGAATCTCCTCCGTTGCCATACTCTTGCTTTTCACTAAAGATTTGCAAGATTTTTCTTTACAAATTTCCCCAATAAAACTTAAAGCTTGCTCGCTATCCTCTGCCCAAAAAACCTTGGCACCTCTTTTGGTAATTTGATTTTCAAATTCGGTAAGATGCAAATCTAAATGTTCAATAGCCTCCCATTTTTTATTTTTTGCGAGTTCTCTTACTCGAGCTAAGTCTGTAAATTGTAATTTACCTTTTGGAACAACAGCATTGTACTTACCAATATTAAAATTGATCTTTTTTCTGTGATCCAAATCCACTGCCTTAGCACTGCTTTTTTGATCAAATGATGTTGAGTAAATGCTTTCCATTAGTGCAAAACTACTTATTTTTCTCCTTTAAATGTGCTGCTGTTGCATCTAGGGTTTCATAAAATGTCTCCCCGTATTTTCTAATGATGGAATCCTTTAAAAAAACATAGGCAGGTACTTTCAACTTCTTGCCCAAAGAACAGGCTGCTTTACACAAATCCTCTCTTGGCTCATAGTTCATATACTCAATACCTGGATCAGACTTGCTTTTAGATAGTTTAATAGGGAACAAATGACAGCTAATCGGCTTTTTCCAAGGAATTTTACCATCATTATAGGCCTGTTCAAAAGCACATTTGATGATGCCTTCCTTGTCTTTATAACCATATGCACATATTTTACCATCAATCGTAGGGGTTACCCAACCAAACTCTCTGTCATATAAATAAGGTCCCACCTGTTTGATTTCTTTAATTCCCTCCTTGGTCATGTATGGTTTGACTATTTCAAAAAAGTCTTTCACATACTCTTTTTCTTTGTTTTCTAATGGTGCTCCAGCATCGCCATCTTCACAACAACCCCCTTTGCACTTTGTTAAGTCACAAACAAACTGCTCTTCCACTACTTGATCGCTTACTAAAACATGGTCAATAATAATCATATGCTAAATTGTAGTGTAAAGATAGTTTTATTTCCATCTCAAAGTGTTCACCATATGTTGCATATCTTTCAAAAGATATTGGTGAATGGGCGCTAAAGAGTCTTCATTAGGGGTAGTCTCGAAATACAAAGCAGCTCTTAAAAAATGTCGCGTAGAATCTGTTGCAAAAAACTGATAAGCAGTTGCAACATCGCCTCCTATATGAAAGAAAACACCCTTTACTTTTTTACTAATTTCAAATGCAGAATCCTCCAAGAAATTGGCCTTGCTATTATGATTGTTGGCAAAAACATAAGCGTCTCTAACTAATGTATCTATTCTAATGGAAGTATTGATTTGATTATAACTAAGGTATAGAGTGGCTCCAAACTGAGGATATTTAATATTTAACCAAGCATCTTTGGATTTATCCTTACCCATATAACGCACTTCTTTATCTATCACCGCATAGGTAGGATATTCAAAAGCATAGGGATATTCTTTTTCACTAAATAGTTGGTACTGCTTAACAGGCAAATCAATTTGCTGATATCCCTTTGGTTTAATGGAATAAGGTTGGTTGCAACCAAAAAATGCCATCATGAACAAGAAAAATATTTTATGCAATCGCATCCGCTACTGAAGTATTAATTGGCGCAATGATTAATTGTAATTTATGAATTCTATTTTTCTGAATTTCTAAAACAGTAAAACTAAATTGCTTATACTTTACAAGTTGTTGTAAAACCGGGAAAGAACCGGCTAATTCTAAGAACAAGCCAGCAACCGTATCACTTTCTCCTTTTACCTCATCAAAAAATGTGGTGGGGAGGTCCAAATGATTACACAAATCAATAATAGCTGTTTTGCCCTCTATAATATAATGATAGGGATCAATTGTTTTAATGGTAGATTCTTCTTCATCAAATTCGTCTTTGATATCCCCTACAATTTCTTCTAAAATATCTTCCAAAGTAATAATACCACTGGTCCCACCAAACTCATCTACTACAATTGCAAAATGAATCCTTTTGGTTTGAAACTCTTTTAATAAATCTTCAATCATTTTTTGTTCGTGAACAAAATAAGCAGGTCTAATCAAACTATGCCAATTAAAGCTAGCATCTTTTTGCAAGTGTGGTAATACATCTTTTGTATGAATCATACCAGCAATAGAATCCAAATCTTCTTTGTGTACCGGGAATCTACTGTAATTATACTCTTTGATATTATTGAGTAAATCGTGAAAAGAAATGGTCTCATCCACCCCGTATACATCCAAACGGGTTTTCATAATTTGCTTAACAGTGATATTGCCAAATTTTACAATTCCTTTTAAAATTTTCTTTTCATTCTCTTGTTGATTAGGAGAAGTAGTTAAATCAATAGCGTGATCCAATTCTTCAATACTATAAGAGCTACCTGAATTATTTTTTGCTAATTTATTTTCAATAATATTGGTATACTTCACCATCCAAGCACTTGGTCGAGCAAAAAGAAAATACACTAATTGTATGACCAAACCAAAATCTTGAGCGAATCTGATATTATTTTGAGTAGCCATGACCTTGGGCATAATTTCTCCAAAAAACAATAACATTAAAGTAACAGCAATCACTTTGACAATAAATTCAAATCCAGGAATGGGAATTTGATCAAAAATAAATGCATGATCAATTAAAATATTAGCAATTAAAATGATGCAGATATTGATAAAACTATTTGCTATTAACATAGAAGTTAATAATTTCTTAGGATCATCTAAGAGCAAAACAATTCTTTTTAATGGAGCATGTTTTTTTGATTTTAATACTTGTAAATCTTTATAAGAAAGTGAGAAAAAGGCTACTTCAGATCCTGCAATCACAAAAGAAAAAAACAACAATACAAACATCAATAATACAAGTCCCGCGTCGCCTTGAATTTTAGCGAGATCAAAATAAGTAGAGGAGAAAATAGTTAAAAGTCCCGAGTGATAGTCCAATGGAGTATTCATTTATAACCGAAAGTTACTATATTTTTTGAAAATCGGATTGTAAGAACTCGTTAAGCAATTTAGGGAAGGCTAATTTTTGCAATTGCTTAACGCTTACCCAGTTGGCTTTGGAAAGTTTGGCAGGAATAGTTTTTAATGGAACCACAATAAACCTTGCCTGAATGGTTTGATGGGTTAATTGCTGCTTATAAGGAGAGAAAATACGTATACCTGATTGATCAATAGCCTTAGCGGAAATGGTTAATTGTGTTTTTAGTACATGCATTATGGAATCTTCAGATAATGGCAAAAACCCGTCTTGCTCAATTAAATAGAACTGATGTAAATCCTGCCAGATATCCTTGCCTGTTCTTTTTTGAATGAACCAACTTTTTTGGTATTCAAAACAATAAAAATCAAAATTCCTTTTCTTTTTTTGAATCGATTTTATTTTTACTGGTAGTTGATTGACTTTGTTCAATGAAAAAGCTACGCATTTGTTTTGTAAAACACAATCATTGCAATTGGGTAATGCTGGCTTACAAATAGTTGCACCAAAATCCATGATTGCTTGATTGTATTGGCCTGGATATTTTTTGGATAAGTTATGATGGGCCAGCTCATTAAACTGCAATATGCCCTCCTTGGAATCAGTGGGGGTTTCAATACCATAAAATCTTGCCAAAACCCTATAAACATTGCCATCTACAACAGCATGAGGTAAATTAAATGCAAAAGAAGCAATCGCACTAGCGGTATAAGGACCAATTCCTTTTAAAGCTATCAGGTCTTCATATGTAGATGGAAAAACTCCTTTGAAATGTTGTACAATCCACTTAGCTGTATACAATAAATTTCTACATCGATTGTAATACCCAAGGCCTTCCCATAATTTAAAAACTTTTTCTTCTTTGGCTTTTGCTAAATCAACAATAGTGGGGAAATGATGGATGAATTTTTCGTAATAAGCCCAGCCCTGTTCTACCCTGGTTTGTTGTAGAATAATTTCACTTAGCCAGATTTTATAAGGATTTTTTTCGCCCTTCCATGGCATAACTCGATCATTTTGATCTTTGTCCCATGCCAATAAGAGGTCAGTGAATTGTTTTGCCATCGAAATGTAAAAATCGACTAAAAAAGACGAAGTTTAATTAGAACCACCCCTTTTTTGTTGTTTATAAATGATATTTATTTTATATATTAAATTAAAATATGTGTATTTAGCTTAAATTATGCATTAAAATGAATAAAAAAATAGAATATAGTTGTAAAAAGCTAAAAATTGATTTATTTTTAAGACTGAAACCCCAAAACCCAACTCATGAGAAAATCTGATTTAATCAATCAAATCTCTGAAAAAACAGGCATACCTAAAGTAGACGTTTTAGTTACTTTAGAAACCATGTTTAAGGAAGTAAAAGAAAACTTGTCAAACGGCCAGAACATCTATATTCGTGGCTTTGGCAGCTTTATTACTAAGAAAAGAGCCGCAAAAATTGGGCGTAACATTAAAAAGAATATTGCGGTAGAAATTCCTGAACATTTTATTCCTGCATTCAAACCTGCAAAAGAATTTGTAAACGACGTGAAAAGCAAGCGTAAGTAATTACCTTTGCCCGAAATTGTCTTACATTGAAAAAACCTCAAGTTTTTGTAATAATTATTGCCCTTGTTTTATTGGGTTTACTTTATTTTGTAGCTCCTAGATCTAATAATGAGCTAAAGCCAGCATCTAGCAATTCTGCTGAAAATCAAACAGTTACAAATAAGTCGATTATTGATGATGCTAAAACCAGCCTGAGTGCCGAATTCAAAATTTCTTTATTAAGCATTGAAAATCAGTTAAGTAGATCTAAAAATACAGCTGATAGTCTAATGTATACCCGAAAATTGGCTCGCTTTTGGGCAGATTCAGCCAATCGTCTAACCCCTTATTTATATTATACTTACAGTGCTGCTTTGTTGGAAAATTCTGAAAAAAGCCTCACTTTTGCAGCCCAGCAGTTGATTGATAACTTAATCACGCCGGATGCACCCCCAGCCCTTCTTCCATGGATGGCCGGAAATGCAAAAGTTCTTTTAGAGAAAGCATTGGAAATCAATCCAAACAACGATAGTGCCATCATTAATTTAGGAGCCTGTTATTTATTTGGAAATATTTCAGACAACCCTATGCAAGGCATATTGAAAGTGAAGCAAGTAGTGGACAAAAATCCACAAAATGCTTATGGACAATTTATACTAGCATTAGGAGGAAAAAAATCAGGTCAATACGATAAAGCCATTGAGAGATTGCTCATTGTAGTATCCTTGCAACCATCCAATTTGGAAGCCATGGTTCATTTAGCTGAATGTTATGAATTAGCCAATCAAAAAGAAGATGCCATCCAATGGTACACCAAGGTCAAAGACTTGGTGAATGTACCTGATGCAAAATCTGCTATCACTAAGAGAATCAAAGAACTAAAGAAATAAAATTTTTTAATAACAAAAATTATCGGACATGCCTTGTGGTAAAAAAAGAAAGCGTCATAAGATTGCTACACACAAAAGAAAAAAACGTTTAAGAAAGAATCGTCATAAGAAGAAGAATAAATAGTTCTTATATGATACTAGCGTATTACAATCAGTGATGCGCTAGTATTCTTTTAATTTGCAGGCCACCTTTCTACTTAGCAACTTTACCTTTTCCTTCCTTCGTAAAGTGGACCTGTTTCATCAAATGATAAAGCATAGAATTCGCTACATGGATAGCGTGTATGCTGTTGTTTAAAAGTTGCTATAAGTGAACAAAGAATTAATTATTAATAGTGCTGCTGATGGGGTAGAAATTGCCTTATTGGAAGACAAGAAGTTGGTTGAAATACACAACGAAAAAATGGATGCCCGTTGGGCTGTGGGAGATTTATATCTTGGAAAAGTAAAAAAGATTATTCCAGGATTAAACGCTGCATTTGTGGATGTGGGCTTTGAGAAAGATGCCTTCTTACATTATACAGATTTGAGTCCCTACGTAAAATCTATTATTCAGTTTACACATCAGGCTGTAAATGATAACAATAACTCTTTTGATTTTACCAAGTTTGAAACCGCTCCAGAAATTGTTAAAACAGGAAAAATAAGTGAGGTCTTAAACGGCAAGCCAAGTATTATGGTTCAAATATTAAAAGAACCCATTGCTGCAAAAGGCCCTAGACTAACTTGTGAATTGTCATTAGCTGGAAGATTTGTAGTACTTACTCCATTTAATGATATGGTAGCGGTATCTAAAAAAATTCATAGCGGAGAAGAGCGAAAGCGTTTGCAAAAAATTATAGAAGCCATTAAGCCTAAAAATTTTGGCGTAATCGTTAGAACCGCAGCTGAAGGACAAACTACTGCAGAATTGCATGAAGACTTATTAAGTTTAATTGCTAACTGGAATAGTATACAAAAGAATTTAAAAGGCGCAGTCGCTCCAACGCGTATTTTGAGCGAAGAAAGTAAAACCAATAGTATACTAAGAGATTTATTGAACGAAGACTTTAATAAAATTGTGGTGAATGATAAAAAAGTATATGATCATACTTTGAATTATTTACAAAGAATCGCACCACAAAAAATAAATATACTAAGCTTACATAATACCGATAATGATATTTTTGATCAGTACGGAATTACCAAGCAGGTAAAATCAGGTTTTGGTAAAACGGTAAACCTTCCAAGTGGAGCATATTTAATAATAGAACATACAGAAGCATTGCATGTTATTGACGTGAACTCTGGATTTAAAAGCGTCAGCAATAACCAAGAAGAGAATGCACTGCAGACCAATATGGAAGCTGCAGAAGAGATTGCAAGACAATTAAGGTTAAGAGATTTAGGGGGTATCATTGTGATTGACTTCATTGATATGAAACTTCCAGAGCATAAGAAAAAGGTGCAAGAGGCATTGGAAGGTTTTATGAAAACCGATCGTGCTAGACATACGGTATTACCTATTTCTAAATTTGGTTTATTACAAGCTACTAGACAAAGAATTAGACCGGAAGTGAATATCAATACTTCGGAAGATTGTCCAGCGTGTAGTGGTACAGGAAAAATTACTTCTACTTTATTGTTAGAGGATGAAATGGAAAAGAAATTAGCTTATTTGGCTACTCATGGGCACAAAGCGCTTGTTTTATTGGTGCACCCTATCATTCACTCGCATTTAACCAAGGGCTTATTTACGAGTATTGTTAAGCGCTGGAAGAAGAAGTATAAGATTAAATTAAAATCACAAGCTTCTAATGCAAGTCATCTGGTAGAATACCAATTCTTAGACAGCCATCTAGAACCTATAGTACTATAATCCCAAAATAGGATCCATCCATAAACCAAGAATCAATTCAACTTCATTACTTCAGGTTAATTTAACATGGAACGCATAAAAAAAGGCCCCGAATACTCGGGGCCTTTTTAAGTATATAAACCTGAGGTTTACTTTCTTTGTAAAGTCAAAGTATTTACACCATAATCGGTAGAACCATACTTTAAACCAATTTTCAAGCCAATATAACCAGTACAAGAGAATACATATCCGTTTGTACCATTACTTGGGATGTATGCACTAGTTTTTTGGCCATAATCAGCGAAGATCAGGTTATTGGTAGCCAATTTAGCAGCACCAGTAGCAGGATCAACATTGATGATCAAATCAGCTATTTTATCACCGTAAGCTGGGTTAGGCCATACTTCAGAGATATTGATTTGGTTAGCACCTGGACCATCAGTAACTCTTACAACATCACCAGCAGACCAGTCAGCCCAGTCGTCTTGAACAACTGTATATAAACCAGTCATACCACCTGTAAATGGACAAACCACAAAAGCAGTCCAACGCATACAAGCTTTATAACCAGCTGCAGATTCTAATGCACCTAATGTATTAGAAATATCATAGGTCTTACCATCTTCGGTAACTACTTGATGATAGAAAGTATAGAACTGACCTGGAGCAAATAAAGCAGCAGTCGTTGTACCATAAGCTTTAGCAATTTCAGCACCTGTTGCAGCAATGGTAGTTGTACCAGCCACAGGAACAGTTTTTACCAATTTCCAAGCTTTAGGATCTGAAGAAGATCCTTTGAATACATATAACTTAACTTCTTTAATTTTTACTCCATTGTCATATGGATCAATCTTTACGCCTACTGATGATGCATCAATAGCAGCAAAGTTTAAGTTAGCGTTAGTAACAGAGTTCAAGGTAACATAAGCACCCTTCCCTAGGTTATTAATGTCAACAAATGGATTATTAAGTGCAAGGTCATCCTTTTGACAAGAAGAAACCAATGCCGTAAAGGCAATTGCAATTAATATTTTATTGAATATTTTTTTCATTTTTGTCAAATTTATTAATTGATGAAATTATCTGCGTTATTATCCCAGAATACTTTTTCAGCTTTCACACCCAATGCTTTTTGAGCTGGGGCATTCAAGTTTCTGTTAATAAATACTGAAGGATAGTAGAATGAACGGATAAAAAATCCTGGAGTTATTGCAAGTGTTGGTTGCATTTTCTTTGGATAACCAGTTAAACGGTATGCATTGTATGCTTCCCAACCATTACCCCAAGTTGATAAATAAAACTCTTTCATGATAATTTCTAACTTAGCGTCATCTGTAGTAGCAGCATCGAAAGAAGCCAATACCAAATTTACATAGTTAGTAATTGTTGCAGAAGTTGCAGCATAAGTAGCGCTTGGTGTTACACCTACAGTTGCAGGGAATCCAGTTACTTTAGCCATATTATTTTCAATCGCAGTTTTCAAGCTAGCTCTTGCAGCAGTCATACCACCAGTGATCACACCAGTTGCAGCAGCTTCCGCTAATTTAAAGTGCGTGAACTCTGAGTTCCAGATTGGCAAGATACCAGCACCTTTACCACCTACTTCTAAGCCAACTTTAGTGTTTTGGTTTTCATCAAATAAACCACCAGCTGGGTAAATACCCCAAGTTGTTCTGAAAGAACCATCTGGAGGAGTACCACTGTTATCACCATGATCACGACCCCAATAGCCTGTTCCAATATAACAGAAAGGCATATCAGCAGCATAATGCGCTGGTCTTGGGAAAGTGCTACATGTTAAAGTGATTTCATTCACGTTTGCACCAGAAGTATTTTGACGGTAGAAATAGTAACGTTGTCTTGGATCTAAAGTTGTACCTCTAGCACCAGATACTGAACCACCATTCTTTTCTGCTACTACAGCCCACATAAACCAATCTCCTAAATATTCACCCACAGCACCAGCAGCGTTATAGTTGCTACCATAGTCTGGATGACGAGAATCTGGAGAAGTTCTGTTAGAACCGTATTTAAAGTTAAAGTCACCAGTAGAAGTTTTGATTAAATCACCAGCAGTTACCAATGCTTGAATTTTAGCAGCAGCACTTGCATCCACTTTACGTGTTTGCATTAACAATTTAAATTTCATTGTTTTTGCAGCAGTGATCCATCTAGCAGAACTGTTACCATAATATAAATCATTCGCAACTGCAGCACTTGTTTTACCAAAGTCTACAATCGCATCGTCTAAGATAGCAATAGCAGCAGCATATACAGCAGCGCCTTTGTCTACCTTAGGGTTTGGATTTTCAATACCTAGTTCAGCTTCTGTCCAAGGAATATCACCGAAAGCGTCTACCATTGTTGCCAATGCGTATGCTTTAAAAAACTTTGCCATACCAGATGCTCTAAACTTATTTTGTTTTTGAGCCAAAGGAATAACGGCATTTGCATTTTTAATGATGCTTGTATAACCTGAAGTCCAAAGACCATCAGATGTACCAGGTGAATATGCGTTTGAATAAAGAGGGCCAAACATAGTTTGTTGTCTAGTTAATTGACCTCCTAAATTAGACGCGTCGTCAAAGAAACCTGTGAATGATAACTGAACCGTGTTCAACAATAAGTCAACATCGGCAGTATTCACAGAAGGGGCATTTGGATTCTCCAAAAGAGCATCCAACTCCTTGTTACATGCAACCGTAGTTGAAAATAACGCTAGGATTACTATAATTTTAAAATATTTCATATTCTTTACTTTTTACTTAGTTAGTATTAAAAGGTTACTCTTACACTTACACCCATTCTACGAGCAGAAGGACCAGTGATAAATTCTAAACCCTTACCATTACCTACTCCTAAACCATTTGTTTCAGGATCGAAGTTCATGTACTTAGGGAAGTTAGGTGCATAATACCAAAGGTTGCTACCATTTGCTGTGATAGACAAGCTACCAAACGGCGTTTTGCTTAATAACTTCTCAGGTAATGCATAAGATAAAGACATATCTCTTAATCTTACTACAGTTGCGTCAAAAATACCTGCTTGATCTGGACCAAACACGTTATTGAAATAACCTTGAGTAGCACTGATTTGGATATTGTTTGGTGTACCATCTGCTTTCACACCAGGTAAGATATAAGGAGCAGCACGATCAAACTCAGTATCTTTTGTAACACCTCTAGCCAATAAAGATCTAGCAGTTGAAGAATACATATCACCACCACAAGTATAATCCACTTGGAATCTAAATGTTAATGATTTGTAGGTAACACTGTTGATACCAGAAACTCTATACTTAGGGTTAGGATCACCAATAATACCAATCGTAGTAGAAGCTAAGTAATCACCACCAGCACCTACTAATAATTGACCATCAGAACTTCTTTGGAATTGATATCCTTTCATGATACCTAAAGGTTGACCATTGATCGCAAAGTTACCCAATGTAGTGTAACCAGCATAAACGATTTCTTTTAAGTCAGATGGAATATCAGATACTAAAGATTGATTCAATGTGTAGTTACCAGTAACTTCCCAAATCCAATCTTGGTTTCTAATAATCTTGTATGCGATTTGTGCTTCAATACCTTTATTAGTTACTTTACCAGCATTGATTTGTTGAGCAGTATAACCAGTAGATGGATCCAAATCTCTATTCAAGATTTGATCGTTTGAAACTCTTTGGTATAAAGTGATATCTGTGCTCAATCTGCTTTGGAAGAATTTACCTTCAATACCAGTCTCTGTCTCTGCCATCAACTCAGGCTTCAAGTTTGGATTTGGTAAGAAGTTAGGAATTGAGTTAGTATTGATTACCGCACCAGCAGCATTCACAAAGTTTCTTGTAGAAATATTTAAGGCAGCTCTTGTAGAATATGGTCCAGGGAAGTTAGCTGCAGTAGAATAACCCAAACGTACTTTTAAGTAGTTTACGTTCTTCTTATTTCTTAAGAATTCGAAAGCTTCTGTTGGAATGAATGAACCACTAATATTTGGATAGAAAACACTTCTATTAGCAGCTTCTAAAGTTGAAGTCCAGCTATTTCTACCACCCACTACTAAGTAAGCATATTGCTTGTAGCCTAAAGTAGCAGAAGTAAATGCACCAATTGAAAGGTTTCTAGTTTTGTAATCCATATCAGCACCAGCTTCGTTCACGATATCGTGTGTAATGAAGTTAGTATGATCTAATAAGCCAAATACCAATTGCTCTTTACTTGTTACACCCATTTGGCTGTAGCTTAAATCTCTAGAGTTTACACCCGCTAATACGTCTAAATTGAAATCGTTATTGATATCTGTTTTATAAGTAGTCGTTAATGTATGGTCTAAGATAGCATTGTTACCAGTAGATGTTCTCATAAAACCTTGTTGGTAGTATGTACCCCCTTTGTTTTGAGCATATAATTGGTAGTTAGAATAATTATCATAACCAAAACGGTATTGAACTTTTACTTTTTGACTCAAATCATAGTTCAAAGATACTTGACCATAATTTCTACTTACTTTATCTTGAGTGAAAGAGTTCTTTAAAGTCCAACGTGGGTTTTGGATATCGTTACCATTTCTATAGTATACATGAGAACCATCCACAGGGTTTTGGTATTCTAAACCCATCAAATCCACCGCAGTTGGTGTGTACATAACGTCACCATACAAAGATGGGTTAGACGCAGTAGAACCAAATGAAGGAGAAGTTGGAGGAGATTTAACATCTGTTTGAACGTGGTTAAAAGTACCATTCAATGTTAACTTGTTAGTTAATTTCATAGTACCACCCATAGAGATATTGTTCTTGATAGAACCGTTACCTTCTACGAAACCTTGGTCATCTGTGTAACCGTAGTTAATGTTATAGTTTACGTTTTGAGCAGAACCCGCAAAGTTTACTGAAGTGTTCTTAGAAGTTCCATTACGGAAGAATCTAGATACGCTATTGTAATACTTAAATTCATACTCATTGTTTCCAACGTATTGTGGGAAAGCAGCATTCAAAGCAGCACGGCTATAAGGATGTGCTACTTTTGCTGGAGGATCAGTAAACTTAGCTCCCCAGTTAGAGAAGAAAGCCAAACCTAAACTCAAGTCAAAACCACCACCATAAGATTCGTTGTACTCAGGTAAGTTAGCTACTTGGTTCACTGAATAAGACTGAGTTACAGTCACTTCATTTTTCTTTCTTGTCTTTTGAGTAGATCCGTTCTTAGTAGTTACCAAGATTACACCATTTCTACCTAATTCACCATACAATGTAGTCGCACTCAAACCTTTCAATACGTCAATTGACTCAACGTTATTTGGATCTAAGTCTAAGAAACGGCTAGGAGTATTGTTACCATAAGTAAAGTTAGCTTGTTGGTTTGTACCACCATCAAAAGGCACACCATCCACAACCCATAATGGTTGAGAGTTACCAGAGATTGTACTTACCGCACGAATTACAACGTTAGTACCAGAACCAGATAAACCACTTGTATTCAAGATGTTTACACCCGGTGCTTTACCGTTTAATAAACGAGCGATATCAATTTCAGGTTTTTGTTCAAGGTCTTTTTTACCAATAGAAGAAACCGCA
>Ga0209358_10000165_pt1 | contig 61746 bp, 45 predicted proteins | sample LauGreFa1BDMLBSN_2_FD_187574 | JGI IMG/M metagenome (GOLD analysis project Ga0209358, IMG submission 187574) | Freshwater lake microbial communities from Lake Michigan, USA - Fa13.BD.MLB.SN (SPAdes) (version 2) | ecosystem: Environmental > Aquatic > Freshwater > Lake | place: Lake Michigan, USA... | reverse complement strand
AAGATGCTGATGGTTCAACCATTGCTGGTGGTATTAGCAATAGTATTAATAGTGCAGCAAATAGTGCCTTTATCGGTGGTGGATTTCAGAATTCTATAGCAGCTGACGGACAACGTTCAGTAATCGTAGGTGGATATCTGAATGATATTGCTGATGCAGATTATGCAGTAGTTGGTGGAGGTTTAAACAATAATATTGGAGCATTATCTAATTATTCATCAATCATTTCTGGAAATATCAATGATATTTCAACAGGTGCAACATATGCAACGATTGTAACCGGCCAAGATAATAATATCGAAGCTAATGCAAGCTATGCCTTTATTGGTGGTGGTTCTGGTAATAATATAAATTCATCAGCAACTTATTCCAGTATTATATCTGGTCTTACCAACAGTATAGCATCAAGCTCCACTTATTCCATTATTGGTGGTGGTACTTTAAACGATATTAGTGGAAACTATTCTGCTGTAACAGGTGGATATAACAATAATATATGGAGTGCTGATTATTCAGGTATCCACAGTGGCATTAATAATACTATCAATTCTTCAGCTCATAATTCAGTTATATCTGGTGGCTCAAGTAATTATATACATAGTAGTTCAACAAATTCAGTTATTTCTGGTGGGATTTCAAATGGTATTGGCTCAAATGGTAATGCAAATATTATAGCTGGAGGTGGTAATAATACTATATCTACTTCAGCTCAACATGCAACTATTACTGGTGGACAGTCAAATGCAGTTGCAGCAAATAGAGCTTTTATAGGTGGAGGTGGTAATAATACTATATCTACTTCAGCTCAACATGCAACTATTACTGGTGGACAGTCAAATGCAGTTGCAGCAAATAATGCTTTTATAGGTGGTGGAAATAGTAATACAGTTTCCAGTTCTGCACAATATGCAATTATTCCTGGAGGACAAAGTAATTCAATTTCAAGTATGTATGGAATTGCTATAGGTAATAATAATAATGTATCTGGAAATTCTGGGATAGCTTTAGGATCTTCAAATCAAGTACAAAGTCTAAATTCTTTTGTCATAGGTAATAATTCTACTGTCTCAGGTGCCAATTCGCTTGCATTAGGAAATTCTGTATCAAATTCATTAGCTAACTCATTAATGGCAGATTATAGTGGAGGTTTTGTATTTAAAAGTACAGGTTCAGAAATAGGAAACTATGTAGCAGAATTTTCAAATACTATGCTTAGCCCAGGTGGTAATGGAATTAAAATTAAGGTTAATAATTCAGTCCCAAATAATGATAATGCATTTATTACATTCGAAAAAAATGATGGAAGTAGAGTTGGACGAATTAGAGGACAATCACTTCCAAATTTGTTAAATTCTAATGGCTATAAAAGAAAAATGAAAGAATTTGACGAAGCCATTGCACTAAAAGCAGTTAGTATTGCAGATAAAACATATGGCCTTGTTGGTAAACAAGCAAAATTTACCATAGCTACAGCTAAAGTTGTTAAAGATTATATTCTTTCTGGTCTTGTTGGCTCTGCCGTTGGTTTGACATTTGGAGCAGTTGCCGGAATGGCCGCAGCTCATGTTGCCCAATTCATAGTTGATGCTCTTCAAGTTCCTACAGAACTTATAGACCTAACATTTGCGGGTTATGGATTGGCAACAACAATTAGAGAAGAAGTTTTAAAAGTTCAGGAAAAAAAAGATTATGATGAAGATATTAGGGCTAAAGTTGGCATTACATATGAATCTGGTTCTGCTGATTATGCAGAGTGGTTGCCTAAAGCTAATATCAATATCGATTTTTCTGAAGGAGACATTGTAGGTGTCAATAAAGGAATGATACAATATGAAACAGAAGGTGCAGAGCAGTTGATGGTAATATCTAGTAGACCTATGATTCTTGGAAATATGCCTGAAACTGAAAGGGAAAATGATTTTGAGAAAGTTGCATTTATGGGCCAAGTTCCCGTTTCAATTCTAGGAACTGCTGAGAAAGGAGATTTTATATTGCCAAGCGGTGGTAATAATGGATTAGGAATTGCTGTTCATCCCGAGAATATGGAAGATGTAGATTATGCGAATATTGTTGGTATTGCATGGTCTGATGCAAAAGATACTTTTAGCATTAATCGTATTAATGTGGCAGTTGGATTGCAAACTTCTACATTAGCAAATCAAATCACTAAGCAATCCAAAGAAATTAACAATCTTAAAGAATCACTGTTTAGAGTCGACAAAACTCTTCAAAAGTTATTGAACGGAGAAAATGTACATTATGGCTCACATAATAAGCCTCATTATAATAATGTTAATACTGTATCAACAGTAATTCAAAATAAGAACACCAATAATACACTCGATAAAATAGATTCCAAAACTTTGCATGCATTTTATAAAGAAACACTGAATTTATTTGATAAAAAGTACATAAAAGATAATAGCTCTGAGTTATCCTTTAAAACTTCAACTATAGGCTCGAATTTTATTGAGCAACCTCAGTTAAAAGAGCTCTATGTGTTTTCTATAGTTTCAAGATTATATCAATACTAACATTATTAACATTTATTGACTTATATATGAATACTTTTTCTATAGTTTTAAGATGCCGTTTTATTGTTTTTGTATTCTTGATTTCATTTTTCTGCCTTCACAAAATGCAAGCCCAATCAGAAAAACATACAATCAAATTTACTTTTTATAAGACAAAATATGATACTACTATAACACCAGCAATTTGGATATACACCAATATTGATCATACTGATAGCGCGATCTATGAAAATAATATTGAAAAAATCAATATAAATAAATATCAAATATTTGATACTGTATTTTCATCGGTAAGTATAAAAGTATTTACAGATACTAATTCTGCGCCTATTCTTTCATTCGGTCCAATTTTAAAACAAAATTTGGCATTTACAAATTCAGAAGGCTCTGGAGAATTTACTTTAACTGGATTAACTGCTTCCAGGAATATTCATTTCGCTCGCTTATATGTAGATTCTAGGACTGATTATTCGTATCAGGAGCAATTCACTATTAATTCATTTCCCCCAATTCCAATTGGGACAGTGATGCCTTATATAATGAATTCATCTTTACCATTAGAGGTTTCAGGATGGTTTGTATGCGATGGCAGATCCATTCCTTCTCTGAGTCATTTAACAAATGATGAAAAGAATGCACTTATTAATCTTTTGTTTGCATCAGGAAATCCAAATTATTATTATTTGCCAGATATGCGTGGATATTTTTTGCGAGGTGTTGACGGAGGGTCCGGCAATGATCCAGATCATGCTTCTAGAGGCGGTTGGGGAAATAAGTTAGGTGGTGTTCAAAACGATGAATATAAAATTCATAATCATATAGGAATCCTAAGCTCTCATTATCATACAGGTGTAACTGATTCTATTGGGAACCATAATCACGGTGGGTTTACTGGTGTTTCTAGAAAAATTGATGACAGTGCTCCTGAGGATTATCCATATGATATCAGAAATGATTTAGCAATTGGTGGAACAGCTACTGCAGTAAAAAATGACCCTAAAATTTCTCATAAACATGCAATATCTACCGGTGGAGCTCATAAACATACATTTACTACTTCTGGTCCAATAGGTGACCCTCTTGTTATACAAAATAACGGTGGGAATGAAACCAGGCCTAAAAACATTGGTGTAAGTTATATTATAAAAGCTCGATGATAATCTGATTGTTTATATACTCTCTCTTTTGGCACTGATTTTGTTGTAAAAATCAGTGCTTTCTTTTTTGCATCAATTTGTAAGAATTACCATTATTATGAGATATTATAGTCTTTTAATGATGAAAATTTCTTATTTTGACGCTATGTATCCATTTGCATAAATCTGTTTAGGCAATGAGATGGCATATTTTAACTGAATTTTTGAAATAAATATATAATTCTCAATTAAATGAAAGGTTGTACCTATGAAATGTTGTAACGGTAAGATGCTGTTCATAGCATTATGTTTGGGTTTTTTGGCATTTAGTCAAAAAGCTTCTTCTCAGGTTCAAGTTCCTAGAACACTTAGTTTACAAGGAGCTCTTACGAATTCCTTCGATTCTAAATTCATGGAAGGGTCTCATGTCATTAAAGTTGGTATTTATGAATCTGCCTTGGGTGGTTTCCCTTTATTTGAACAAAGAGATACTATTACTTTGGCTCCTGGTGGTTTATATAATATTACTTTAGGTCGCAGCGCTGGTTTACCTGCTCAGTTAAAATTTGATAGACAATACTTTGTAGATATTGCGGTTGATGGTATTCCTCAATCTATGAGAATTCCTATGCAATCAGCACCTTATTCATTAATGGCTGCTAATGTAGCTCCTGATGTTGTGAGTGAATCAAATTTTACACCCGATCTTCGCGAAAAACTATTCCCTACTGAACATAAGAAAGGTGATAAAACTCTTGCAAATACTGTATTGGGATATAAATCATTTATTGGCGGTGGAGATAATAATAGTACACTTACCAATTATAATTCAATTTTGGGTGGTTTTAATAATCGCGTTTCTGGTACATACGGTACATTAGGTGGTGGTGAGTCCAATGTTTCTGCTGGACAATATACTTTTGTTGGTGGTGGAAAAGAAAACAAGGCAAATGGTGATTATTCTTCCATAGTTGGAGGTTTGCAAAACCAAGTACAAACAGCTGGAACTAATGGTATCGTAAATGGTGGTAGTTTAAATACAGTATCTGCTATGAATGCTGCAATTGTTGGCGGCAGATGGAATAATGCCAATGGTATCTCTAGTGCAATAGTAGGTGGTGAAAATAATCGCGCTACAATGTCTTATGCATTTGTTGGAGGCGGCTCATCAAATACCGCAAGTGGAGGATATTCCTCTGTAGTGGGTGGAATTAATAATGCAAACTCTGGTCAATATGGTTTGATATTAGGTGGACAGAATAATATTAATTCTGGACAATATTCTATGGTAGCTACCGGAAATTTAAATAAAGCTACAAATATTCATGGTGTTGTTCTTAGTGGTGAAAGCAATCAATCACTAGGTAATTATGCAATGATTTTAGGTGGTAAAAATAATAGGATTACAGGATCTAGCTCATCTATTACTTCTGGAGATAATCACTCTGTTGATGGAAATTCTTCAAATATTGGAGGAGGATTTTCGCAAATTATAAAATCTTCATTTGCATTTGTTGGAGGCGGTAGAGAAAATACAGTAAGTACTAATTCAGATTATTCAAGTATTCAAGGTGGAATGAGAAATCTTATAGGTAATTCTTATTCAGCTATTGTTGGTGGACAAGGAAATCTAGTAAATGGACAATACAGTGGAGTTACAGGTGGTTTGAATAATTATGTTTTTGGACGAATGAGTATTGCTTCTGGTGAATTAGATTCAATTACTTCAGATCATTCTGTTATTAGCGGCGGTTATGATAATGCAATTATTGGCGCTTCAGCTATTGCTCAATATTCAGCTATTGGTGGTGGTAGATATCAAAGTATAAGAACAGGTGTAGATAATACATTGTCTGGTGGGTCATATAATCTTATCATGCTAACAGATTCATCAGCAATATCTGGGGGTAGCTATAATAGAATTTTAACTCAATCTGATGCATCTTATATTGGCGGTGGTATCAATAATCTTATCCAAACGACTGCTATTTTGAATACTATATCTGGCGGTAGAAATAATACAATTACAAATACAGATAGTTCTACAATTGGTGGTGGTGCATCAAATTCTATTGTAAGTGATGCAGATGGATCAACAATTGGTGGCGGTATTAGCAATAGTATTAATAGTGCTGCAAATAGTGCCTTTATCGGTGGTGGTTTGCAAAATGCAATAGCTGCTAATGGACAACGTTCCGTAATTGGTGGTGGATATTTAAATGATATCGCTGATGCAGACTATGCAGTCGTTGTAGGTGGAAATAATAATAATATTGGTGCTTCATCAAATTATTCAGTAATTGTTTCTGGTAATATTAATGATATATCTACAAGTGCTGTTTACTCAATGATTGGAACTGGTCAAGACAATAATATAGGAAATGGTAGCTACTCATACATTGGCTCAGGTAATACGAATAATATAGGAAATGCAAACTATGCATTCATTGGCTCAGGTAATACCAATAATATAGGAACTAATTCAACAGCATCCTTTATTGGCTCCGGTGAGGCTAATGATATAGGAACCGCAGCTTATCAGTCTGTTATTGTGGGTGGTATAGATAATAATATCGCAAATGATGGTCAACGTTCTGCAATAGTGGGTGGATATCTAAACAATATTGCTGATGTAGATTATTCAGTTGTAGCTGGTGGATATAATAATACTATCTCAGCAAATGGAAATTACTCAGCTATTTTAGGTGGTCAGTATAATACAGTAGATAATTCTGCAACATATAGTTTTATTGGCGCGGGATATGGAAATTTATTAGCCAGTAATTCTGATTATAGCACAATTGGTGGTGGATATAGCCATACAATTACTGGGGATTATTCTACGATTACTGGTGGATATGACCATAATATGAATGGAAATTATTCTACAATCGGTGGTGGTTCAGCAAATACAGTAACTGGTACATATTCAACTGTTTCAGGTGGTGGTAATAATGCTGTTACTAGTTCTGCACAATATGCTACTATTGCTGGCGGTAGAGATAATTCTGTTTCAAGTAATTATGGTATTGCAATGGGTTATGGCAATGCTGTAACTGGTACAAGCGCTATCGCAATTGGTAGAGGAAACAGTGTTTCTGGTACAGGTGGTATTGTTATTGGTGATACTAGTTCAGCAGCTACTAGAGGTTTAGCTCTTGGTTCACAAGCTTCTGCGGCTTCAAATCAGCTTGATGCTTATTTTTCAGCTGGTTTTAAATTTAGAGGTGAAGGTACAGCTGAAGGAAATCATGTTGCTACGTTCTACAATCCTAATTTATTAGGTAATGGTATTAAAATTAGAATCAATAATAATGTTCCTACTAATGCAAATAATTTTGTGACTTTTACAAATTCATCAGATGGTACTATTGGAAGAATTGAAGGGCAATATGATGCTGTTGAATTCCCTAATAGTGATCAATATAATCGTGAATTAGCACTATATGATTATATTATTTCTGAAGCTGAAGGTTCAAAAACTGCTGCTGATAGAGATTTGGGAATTGGTATTGCAAAAACAGTATTAGGCGCCGTTGATGTTGGTATTGCATGGGCAAATGCTGGAACTGGATATGCATGTGGATCTAACTTATTTACATTAAATTGTATTGGTGTTGGTGTATCTCATACAGCAGAAGCTATTGCAAAAATCGCAACTGTTGCTGGAATGGCTCTTGACGTTGTTCAATATGCTATGAATTATAGTGATGCTATTAATGGAGTAAAAGATGCCAGTGATTTAAAGGCTGATTGGAAATGCGATAGAATCACAAATAAAGGCATAACATATGAATCAGGTTCTGGTGATTATGCTGAATGGTTGCCAAAAGCAGATCTTTCCGAAAAATTCATGCCTTCTGATATTGTTGCCATGAAGAATGGGAAAATAACAAAAAATACTTCTGCTGCAGACCAAATGATGGTTGTTTCTATGAATCCTGTGGTATTAGGTAATATGCCTGAGAAAGGTTTAGAGAAGCAATTTGAAAAAGTAGCTTTTATGGGTCAAGTACCTGTTCGTGTTATGGGTAAAGTTAGTCTTGGAGATTTTATTTTACCTAGTGGTGGAAATAATGGATTAGGTGTTGCTAAAAAGCCTAATGAATTAACTCCTTATGATTATCGCAAAATTGTAGGTGTTGCTTGGAGTGAATCAAAATCAGATCAAGGTATTAATGTAATAAATGTTGCTGTAGGCCTAAATCAAGGTTCAACTGCAGGAGTATTAGAAGCTCAGAATAATAAAATTGTTATTATGGGTAAAGAAATTGATGATCACCAAAAAGCTATTGATGATATAAATAATGCTCTTGTTACTTTGCTACCTAGCTATAAGCAATTAATGAAACTGCAATCAAATGGTGTTATTGCTGATATCTTTAAAGGCTTAGATTTTGATAAGCCAAAGGTTGTAAGTAGTAGAACATTAAAGCAAGGATTACCATTTGAAGGTGTAATGGCCGAACAAGTTAAAGATGCTCCAAGTGCTGGTATGGTTATTCCATTAGATGATATGGAAAAAGGTTATCAAGAAGCGAAGAAGAGATTAATTGAAGCTGGTGGTGATCCTGAAGCCGATCCATTCTTCTCAAGAATGGATCGTGATCCTGCCTATAAAGAAATGATGCTCGTTAATATTAATCGTATGATGAATAAAAATTCTGTAGATGCACTTATTAAAAAAAGTAACAAATAATTTATACACTCATTAAAAGATTAATACAATGAAAAAGAATATATATCTATCTCATCTATTTACTTGCTTACTTATAAGTGTGTTCTTACTTCAATTTACTGTAAAAGCTGATGATTATGCTTTTACTGGAAAGATCACAAGAACTGTTCAAGAAACAAAAACTACTTCAAGTATTAATGTTACTAATTGTGATGGATCTACTACTGTAATTCCTGGTCAATCATATAGTATATCTTCAGTAAATACGTATACAAGTTTTACTAATGCATATATTAAGATTTACCGCGAAGATACAACTGCTGGAAATTTAATATCAACAATTGGTCCTTTATCTAAAGCTACAATTAATTTCATAGCTCCTCCAGCTGCTGATAGCGGAAGTTTTTCCTATACAATTACAGGGCTTACTAAAAGCAGATATACGTATTATGCATTATTAGTATTAGATAATTCTGCAAATCCATCTGCTTATGCAAAGCAATTTACCTTGCCACTATCAGGTGGGGCTTTCCCAATAGGATCTGTTATTTCATATATTGGAAAATCAGCAACATTAGCTGGTTTAGAAGAATCTGGTTGGTATTATTGTAATGGAAGAGCAGTAAGTGGTCTTAGTTCATTGCAAAGTGATGAAAAAACAGCATTAACAGATATCATAGGTTCAAATCTTCCTGATTTACGTGCTGTATTTTTAAGAGGTGTAGATGATGGTAGAGGTTGGGATGATAATGCGGGATCAAGGATAAGCGGTATTATTGATGGTGCAACTGGTGTTGGAAGTTATCAACCATGTAAAGTTGAAGATATCACTCTTACTGGAAGTACTAATAGTGACGGTAATCACAGACATACTGGTACAACAGATCCTGGTGGTTGGTCGAGATCGACTGACGATGGTGGTACTACAGGTACTGCTGCTGAAAATTCAGGTACTCACACTCATACTTTTACAACGGACTATGCTGGTACTCACTCCCACACAGTATCTGTGTCCTATAGTGCTGGTGCAGGTAGTGAAACACGTCCAGAAAATATTTCTGTCTACTATTTGATGCGTTGTAGATAAATTTACATTGTCCATAATAATCATAAACACTATATTTGCACACCAATATTGAAAATATAATAAACTATAAAGATGTGAAATGAAAAGAACTTATCAACCAAGTAAGCGTAAGCGTAAAAATGTACATGGCTTTCGCGCTCGTATGAAAACTAAAAATGGACGTAAAGTATTAGCAAGAAGAAGAGCTAAAGGACGTCACCGTTTGACAGTTTCTGATTAATTATACTGCTTTTTAATTATATGCCTCCGAATTTCGGGGGCATATTTGTTTTCACTCATGTGTATGAATATTAAAACAGTTAAAGGCAGAGTGCAAGTAATATCAGCCTTTAAAAAAGGTAAAAGATTTACTGTGCCAGAAGCTATGGTTTCTGTAAGACCACGTTCATATGCTCAAGAATATGATGCGCCAAAGTATTCAGAGAATTCACTGTTTATTGTCTGTTCTGTCAGAAAAAAGATAGCCCCACATGCAGTAATAAGAAATCGTATAAAGCGTCTAGTGAAAGAAAGTGTACGACACTATATCCGTACACATGTAGATGATAACAATATTTCCAAGTTGTTAACACTTGCATTTAATTGGAATATTGCTCCAAAAAGACCTCGTGATATTGCATTGAAAGATATTTATCCAAGTGTGCAACAATTATTAGATAATGCATCTAATTATTTTGCGCGCAATGAAAAGCAAAAAACAAAATGGAAACAAGAATGAAATATCTTTTTCTGCTTATTTTGCGATTGTATAAACAATTAATATCTCCATATTTAGCCCCATCTTGTCGATTTCATCCAACATGCTCTGTCTATGCAATGGAAGCAATTCAGCAATATGGTGCAATAAAAGGTGTTTTTTTAGCTATAAAGAGAATAAGTAAATGTCATCCATTTCATCCAGGTGGATTTGATCCTGTTCCATAAAAGAATAATACTATGAATGAAGTCTATATAATAGAACCTGTCCGTACACCAATAGGAAAATATGGTGGCACATTAAGCAGTATAAGGCCTGATGATTTATGTGCATTAACGATAAAAGAATTAATAAAAAGAACATCAATTCCTATAGATACCATTGATGATGTGATAATAGGTTGTGCTAATCAAGCAGGAGAAGATAATCGTAATATTGCAAGAATGTCTTCATTGTTAGCAGGATTGCCATATTCTGTCCCAGGCGTAACTGTAAATAGACTCTGTGCATCGTCTTTAGAGGCGATTATACAAGGAGCAAGAGCAATAAAATCAGGAGAAGCGGACATAGTGATTGCAGGCGGTGTAGAATCTATGAGTAGGGCACCTTATTCATTGCCAAAAAATGCAACAGGATCAGCATTATTTGGTAATCTAACAGCATATGATACAGCATTAGGATGGCGATATCCAAACCCTGCAATGGCATCAATGTTTCCATTAGAACCTATGGGAGAAACAGCCGAAAATATAGCAGAACGCTGGAATATTTCACGAGAAGATCAAGATATATATGCAGTACATTCTCATAAAAAAGCATGTGAAGCGCAAGAGTCTGGAGCTTTTATTGATGAAATTGTACATGTTCCAATTCCAGGAAAAAAGGGACAGATATCACATATAGAAAAGGACGAACAGCCAAGGAATGATACTTCAGTAGAGAAACTTTCAGGATTATCAGCTGCATTTAGAAAAGGCGGAACAGTAACAGCAGGAAATTCATCATCTTTAAATGATGGAGCAACTGCATTGATATTAGCTAGTAAAAAAGCGGTTGATCAATATGGTTTGCAACCAATTGCAAAATATATAGCATCTGGTACAGCAGGAGTAGACCCAAGAATTATGGGTATTGGGCCAGTATATGCAATACAAAAAGCATTGAAGAATAGTGGTCTTCACTTATCAGATATAGGATTATGTGAAATCAATGAAGCATTTGCGGCACAAGCCTTGGCATGTATCAGAGAATTAGGTTTAAAGCCGGAAATTGTTAATATACATGGTGGCGCGATAGCATTAGGACATCCATTGGGCATGAGCGGCGGAAGAATTGCAGGCCATTTAGCAAGAACAATGAAAAAAAATGATATTAAGTACGGAATTGCATCATTATGTATAGGCGTAGGACAAGGCCTAGCAATAATTATAGAGAAAGTGTAAAGCAAAACATAAAAAAGAATATACATTTATCATGAAAAGTGATTGGTAATTAAACCGCGATAATGTATTTTCGCATCTTCTATTTTTTAGAATTATACCGATTTCGAATTACTGCCGATTTATCGGAGGAACAGCGTTGAACAGTAAAAAATTCTGGCGTTATGTCACCATTATTGGACCGCTACTAGCGGCAATCATTATTTTATGGCCAACATATACAGCCTATGATTTAGAGCGCGAAGAGCAAGAAGCTCAAAACCGTGCTATTAATGGTAAAGACAGTACAGCTCTTGCCAAATTTGAAAACTCGCATGGCGAAACATATCGTACAGCTAAGCTTAATCGCATTAAGTTGGGCCTTGACTTACGAGGTGGTATGTATGTTATGATGGAAGTTGCCGTAGATACATTATTGCGTGAAACAGCTGCAAGAGAAACTATCGATGAAATATTCGATGAAGTCATCAAGGCAACGCATAATGAAGCTGAGGCATCAGGTGCTGATTATTTAGATGTATTTTTTGCCAATTTTGACAAAATAGCACGTCCAAAAGGTAAGTCTCTTATTTCTTACTTTGATGTACCAGGCGTTCAAGATGTCACAGATGAAAAAGTGAAAACTAAACTTCGTGATGATGTTGATGGTGCTATCGATCAAGCTTTAGAAGTTATCCGCCAACGTATTGATAAATTTGGTGTAAGCGAGCCAAGTATTAGTAAACAAGGTTCACGTAGAATTGTGTTAGAATTACCTGGTGTAAATAATGAGAAAGAAATGCGTCAGCTTCTTTCTACTACTGCACGTTTGGAATTTAAACTTGTAAGAAATAATGCTGATATTATCAAAGCATTGTATCGTGTTGATGAATATTTAGCACGATCTTCAAAAAAGACAAATCCTACAGTTGATACTTCAATTGCTATAGCAGATTCTACTATTCAAGCAGATACAACTGCAAAAGTAGACACATCCAAAAACATAGCAAAAGCTTCAGCAAATAAAGGCAAGAAAGATGCGAAGTTGGCAGATGCTAAAAAGGTAGATACTACAAAGGTAGATTCAACCAAAGTAGATTCAACAGCTAAGACAGCAGCAGCAGATTCTGCAGATCCATATAAAAATGTGAAAGATGCAGACAAGCCTAAACGCTATCAACAAGATCATCAGTTAACTACATTATTGCAAATATTCCCTCTCGATCAAGAAGGAAGATTTATTAGCAAAAATGGCGAGCCTATGTTATTATATAAAGAATCACAAGTTCCAGATTTAGAATATGTGATTTATGTATCATCAAAAGGTTATGCTAAGTTTAAAGAATTGATGTCAAGAGCTGATATAGCAAGAATAGTACCTTCAGATTTACAATTATTGCGTTCTGCTAAACCATTTAATGTGTCAAAAGATGGCCGTGATACAACATATGCATTATGGTGTGTATTGGCAGCTCCACAATTAACCGGTGAATATATTACTGATGCAAGAGCATCATCAGATCCGATGAGTAATCAGCCAGTTGTTATGATGGAAATGGATCAAGAAGGTTCAGAAAAATGGGCTGATATCACAGGTAAAAATATAAAAAAGAAAATAGCAATTGTTTTAGATGATCAAGTGTATTCTGCACCTGTTGTTCAAAATAAAATTGCAGGTGGAAGCTCACAAATTACAGGCATGGATAGTCCTGAAGAAGCAAGATTATTAGAAATCGTCTTAAAAGCTGGTGCCCTAAAAGCACCAGTAAAAATAGTAGAAGAACGTCTTGTTGGGCCATCATTAGGTGAAGATTCAATACGTAGAGGATTAATTGCTTCTGGTATAGCATTCTTCTTGGTTATCTTATTTATGACGATGTATTATTCAACTGCAGGGATAGTAGCTAATCTAGCAGTTATGATAAATGTTCTTTTAATTCTTTCTATTATGACGCCTGTTGTAATAGCAGGAGGTGGAACATTAACATTGCCAGGTATTGCCGGTATTATTTTGACAATCGGTATGGCGGTGGATGCAAATATCTTAGTATTCGAACGTGTTAGAGAAGAATTATCTAAAGGCAGAACATTAAGAGCCTCTATTGATGAAGGATTTAGAAGAGCATTAAATGCTATTTTGGATTCAAATACAACATCATTTATGACAGGTATGATACTATTCTTATTGGGAACAGGTCCTGTTCAAGGTTTTGCTTTAACATTAATGATTGGTATTCTTACAACACTCTTTACAGCATTCGTTGTATCAAGAGCAATGATTGAACTTATGATGGCAAGTGGTAAAGCAGTGAATTTTGGTCAACCAACTGCATCTGCACAATAAGAAAACGGAGATTTATACATGCAATTCTTTTCAAAAACGAATATAGATTTCCTTAGCAAACGAACAATGTTTGTGTGGTTTTCAATAGTATTAAATATAATCGGCATTGTAGCACCTATTGTTTTAGGACTACGTTTTGGTATCGATTTTTCAGGTGGTTCAGAAATTGCCATTCAATTATCAAAAACTGAAAATGTTTCTTTGATTCGCGAAGCAATTGACAAAGCAAAATTAGAAGGTGCTGAAATCAAATCATTTGGTGCAGCAAATCAATATTTAGTAAGAATACCTGCTACATCATATTCAAAAGATCCATCTCAGACAGTAGTAGATGCTATTCAAAAGGAATTTCCTGATGAAAATGTAGTATTGCTAAAAAAGGATTCGATTGGACCAAAAGTGGGTGAAGAATTACGTAATAAAGCGTTGATTGCAGTTGTATTAGCAATTTTTGCAATAGGACTCTATATCGCTTTCAGATTTGAGTTTCTTTATGGTCTTGGAGCTGCTGTAGCATTATTACATGATGTTTTGGTTACATTAGCATTGGTAACGGTATTTAGCAAATTAGGTATCATAAATCTAGAAATCAATCAATCTATGATTGCGGCTTTCCTTACAGTTGTGGGATTTTCTGTTCATGATACAGTTATTATTTTTGACCGTATCAGAGAAAATAGAGAACATCATAAAGGTATGAATTTAATAAGCTTAATGAATCTAAGTATTAATGAAACGCTTAGCCGAAGCGTAAATACTGTTATGACAGTGGTTTTGGTATTATTAACATTGGTTCTATTAGGTGGAGAAGTTCTTCAAGGATTTGCATTTACCATGTTAGTTGGTATTGTAACAGGAACATATTCTTCTATTTATATTGCAAGTGCTTTTGTTATTTGGTTTATGGATAAAGTAAAGCATTCTCATTTAGAAGAAGATTTTCAAAAGAAGAAATTAAAGACAGCTAAAGGATAAGTAATCTATATTCTATCAGAATTCATCAGTAACTCTGCATAGATCAAAATTTAGAAGCCCCGGCTGATTTAAAGTTCAGAACGGGGCTTTCTTTTGTATATAAATTATAAGATAATAGTATGAGTGTCAGAATTGTTGTAGGCGCCCAATGGGGCGATGAAGGTAAAGGCAAAATTGTCGATTTACTTAGCGAGCATACAGATATCGTTGCAAGATATCAAGGAGGAGCTAATGCTGGTCATACAATAGTTATAGATGGTAAAAAATTTGTTTTACATCTAATTCCTAGCGGAATATTACAATCTGATGTACAATGTGTAATCGGAAATGGTGTGGTGATAGATCCAGTGGCTTTAATGGAAGAGATTGCAATGCTGGAATCATTCGGCATTTCGATGAAAGATAGGCTCTTTATTAGCCATCAAGCCCATTTAATTATGCCTTATCATAAAATGCTTGATAAAGCACGCGAAGAGCATGCCAGCGCCGCAATAGGTACTACAGGACGCGGAATAGGACCAGCATATATTGATAAATTTAGTAGGGTAGGAATACGCATAGTAGATTTATTAAATCGTTCAGTATTTGAAGAAAAATTAAGAGCGAATATTGAAGAAAAGAATACTGTCTTAACAAAAATTTATGATCATCAGGAATTACAAGTAGAGAATATAGTACAAGAATATCTAGCATTTGATACGCAAATTGATCCTTATATAAAAGACACAGCTTTATTTTTACATCAAGCAATTGCTGATGGAAAAAGTGTGTTAATGGAAGGAGCTCAAGGAGCATTATTGGATGTAGATCATGGAACATATCCATTTGTCACAAGTTCAAATCCAACAAGTGGTGGAGCATGTACTGGATTAGGAGTGCCACCAACTAGCGTTGATAGTGTTATTGGCGTCGTAAAAGCCTATACAACACGCGTAGGCAATGGTCCTTTCCCAACAGAGCTTCACGATGAAATGGGAGCTCAGTTACGTTCTACAGGGGCAGAGTTTGGAGCAACTACTGGACGTCCAAGAAGATGTGGCTGGTTAGATGGTGTTGCTTTGCGATATTCTGTCATGATAAATGGTATTTCTGAAATTGCATTAACAAAATTAGATGTATTAGATGGTATAGATAAGATTGGTTTATGTATTGGTTATGAAGTAAATGGTAAATTATTGAAATCATTTCCAGCAGATGTCACAATCTTGTCTCAATGTACTCCAGTTTATGAATATCACGATGGTTGGAAAGAATCTTTAGCGGGAATTCGTTCATACCAAGATTTACCTGAAGCAGCAAAACAATACATTGCAGCAATAGAAAAAATAGCAGGTGCAAAAGTGTCAATAATCTCTTTAAGCCCTGATAGAGCAGATACAATCATCAGATAGAAGTATTGTTTTGAATTTCTAACCATTTTCTAACTGATTCATATAAAACGATTCCCGATGCTACAGCAACATTTAATGAATGTTTTACGCCATACATCGGGATTTCTATAGCTCCATCACATAATTCTAAAACTGATTGATCTACACCAGTGATTTCATTACCTACAACTAATGCTAAAGGGAAATCTTGTGAAGTAAGAGAAGTATAATCTCTACTTGAATTAGTTAACTCTACAGCAAATACATGCCACCCTTGTTCTTTTACCATACAGATAGCATCTTCAGCTTTCTGAATATATCGCCATAAAACAGTTTCGTCTGCTCCAAGTGCAGTTTTTGAAATATCCTGTCTTGGAGGATATGGACTATACCCACAGATGATGATTTCTTGAATTCCAGCAGAGTCTGCTGTCCTGAATAATGAACCAATATTATAAGAGCTTCTAATACTATTTACAATTAGTATAATTGGATGTTTTTTATTGGTTTTTGCTTGTTCTGGAATTAATCTTTGTTCTAATAATTCTGCATGCAGTAATTTGCGCATATCTTTAGTAATTTTCTGAATGGTGTAACAATGAAAAGAAGGTCATTCCTTTTTAGTGTATTAGCAAGTATTCCACTTGTAAACATATATGAATTATGGGCATCTGAAGTTAAGAATGCACCTAAAGAGCCGAGACAATATAATGATATTCAAGATTTTGGCGATGAAAACCCTTTTCGATGTATAGTTCTTGGTGATTGGGGGACAGGTGGCTCATTGCAAAAAGAAGTAGCTTTGGGGATGAATGCATATGCTGAAAAAAGGCCTATTCAGGCAATTTTATCTACAGGTGATAATATATATGGCAGTGGAGTAGAATCTATCTATGATAAGCAATGGAAAACTAAATATGAAGATATATATACAGGACAATCTATACAAAAACCTTGGTATGCAATTTTAGGAAATCATGATCATAGGGGAAATACCGAAGCTCAAATTGAATATGCAAAGAAGAATCAACAATGGCATATGCCTTCGCATTATTATTCTACAATTTTTCAAGCTGGTAATGGAACTGTAGAGCTATTTGCAATAGACACTACTCCTTTTACAAAAGGAAAGCAGGAAGAACAATTAGAGTGGCTTGAAAAAGCATTGCAGAATTCAAAAGCAGATTGGAAAATAGTAACAGGACATCATATGATGAGATCTTATGGCGTCTATAAAGATCAGCAATTCATGCTTAAACATATTAAACCAATATTAGATAAACATAAGGTAAGTTTATATATGTGTGGTCATGACCACGATATGCAATTGATACATAATCCTAATGATGCTTTTATACATTTAACATCTGGGGCCGGAGGTGGTTCAAGGGATACTTCTTATGGAGAATATTCTTTATATGCAGCAACGAATGGTGGATTTGCGGCATTGACGATTAGTTCTCAAGTATTATTAATCCATATCTTGGATAAAACTGGATCACTTCAATTTGCACATGCTATAAAAAAATAAAAAGCCTTTGAACATAAATTCAAAGGCTTGGTATTCGGAATCGAACAAATATTAGTGGCCAACTAGAGCTTTATAGTCATCTACATTCATTAAAGCATCTAATTCAGATGGATTAGATAATTCAATCTTTATAAGCCAACCATCACCATAACAATCTTGATTTACCATTTCAGGTGCATCATTTAAAGCTCTATTTACTTCTATTACTTTCCCACTTGCTGGTGCAAATAAATCAGCAACAGTTTTTACTGCTTCTATAGTACCAAATACTTCTCCATTTTCAATAGAGCTTAAAGAATCTGATATATCTAAATAAACAACATCACCAAGTTCACCTTGGGCATGTTCTGTAACACCGATAGTGCCAATATTACCTTCGACACGAATCCATTCGTGATCTTTTGTGTACTTAAGTTCTGCAGGAAAATTCATAGTATACCTTTTATTCAATATAATTAGTTCTTTTTTTGCCAGCCATGAGTGTCTAGATACTTTGTATCGAAATCACCGGAAATAAAATCTGGATTATCCATCATTGCACGATGAAAAGGAATTGTAGTATGCACGCCTTCAATAATAAATTCATCAAGTGCTCTGCGCATTTTTGCGATTGCTTCTAATCTTGTAGGAGCAAAGCTAATAAGTTTAGCAAGTAATGAATCGTAATAAGGAGGAATAATATACCCTTGATAGATATGAGAATCTACACGTATACCATGTCCACCAGGGAAATTCACTGTTTTAATCATACCAGGCGAAGGACGAAAGTCATGATATGGGTCTTCGGCATTTATTCTGCATTCTATAGCATGCTTAGAGGGATTTCCACCTTTAATTGATAGGGGGTTTCCACCTGCAACAAGAATTTGCTCTTTAACTAGATCGATACCCAATGATTCTTCGGTAACTGGATGTTCTACCTGAATACGAGTATTCATTTCCATAAAATAGAAATTAGAATGTTTGTCTACCAAGTATTCAATTGTTCCGGCACCTTCATAATTAACTGCTTTCACAGCTTTTACAGATGCTTCACCCATTTTTGCCCTTAATTCTGGGGTCATGATAGGAGAAGGTGTTTCTTCTATTAATTTTTGATGACGTCTTTGAATAGAGCATTCTCTTTCATTCAAATGAATAGCATTACCAAATGAATCACCAAAAACTTGGAATTCAATATGACGAGGTTGTTCTATAAATTTTTCTATATATACATCTGGGTTATTAAAAGCAGATTCTGCTTCATTGCGAGCCATTATGAACAAGTTTTCAATTTCATCTGGATTAGGAACAAAGCGCATCCCTTTGCCACCCCCACCAGCAACTGCCTTAATCATAACAGGATATCCCATTGATTCGGCAATTTCTTTGGCTTGTTCAATTGAATCTACTATGCCATCGCTGCCAGGAACAACGGGTACACCAGCTGCTTTCATGGTTTCTTTAGCAACAGATTTATTGCCCATATTGGCAATAGCATGAGCACTTGGGCCAATGAAAATAATGCCAATTTCTTTGCATATTTCTGCAAAGGTATTGTTTTCAGCTAAAAAGCCATAACCAGGATGAATTGCATCTGCACCAGTTATTTGTGCAGCCGTAATAATAGCAGGAACGTGTAAATAGCTATCTCTACCAGCAGCAGGGCCAATACAGACAGCTTCGTCTGCAAAACGGACATGTAATGAAGTTTTATCAGCGGTTGAATACACTGCTACAGTTTTAATTCCAAGCTCTTTGCATGCTCTGATTACTCGCAATGCAATTTCGCCTCTATTTGCTATGAGTACTTTTTTTATCATTAGAAGTTTTTCTCAGTTGTACAAAATGTTCGAACAATCGAAAAATTAGTCTAGCTGAATAATAAAGAGAGGTTGCTCATATTCAACAGGTTGTGCATTGTTTGGAATTACTTTGATGATAGTACCAGAAACATCGCTTTCAATCTCATTCATTAATTTCATTGCTTCAACGATACACAATTTTTGGCCAACTGAAATACGATCACCAACAGAAACATATGGTGGTGAATCTGGATTTGGTGCATTGTAAAAAGTACCAACTATCGGAGATAAAATTGAGTGAGTATTTGCTGAAACTGCTGGAGTTGGAGCTTCTACTGGAGCTGCTTGTGCAGGTGCTTGTATATGTGGAGTCTGGATTGGGACTTGTTGTGGGAAAGATCCATAAACATGAGTTGGCTCTGTGGGCCTACGTGAAAGAGATACTGAACAACCATCTTCTTCGATCATTAGATCTGTTGCAGAACTAGCATCAAAAATTGCTAGTAACTCTTTTAAATATTGTAAATCCATGAATATCTCCGATTATAGAATAAAAAAAGCGTGCAACTGAAATCAGTTCAGCAATCACGCTCTTTTATAAGTGTCTGAACTATTACTCTTTAACGCGTTCAATATATTCGCCTGTTCTTGTATCTATACGAAGTAAATCGCCTTCATTAACAAAAATTGGTACTTGAATAATTGTACCTGTTTCAACAGTAGCTGGTTTTAATACATTTGTTGCTGTGTCGCCACGAACACCTGGCTCTGTATGAACAACACGTAATTGAACATGTGATGGTAATTCTACATTTAATACCGATACTTCATCAAAAGTAAGTTGAACTTCTTGATTTTCTTTCATCAATTTTGCAGCATTACCTACGATAATAGAATCCACAGGAATTTGATCGTAATTTGATGTATTCATAAATACATAAGAATCTCCATCTCTGTATAGATATTGGAAATCTCTTTTTTCTACACGAACAAATTCAATTGTCTCACCAGAGCGATAACGGTTTTCAAGTAATTTACCTGTTCTAAGAACACGTAATTTTACTTGATAAAATGCACGTAAATTTCCTGGAGTACGATGCTCACTTTCTAAAACTTGGCAGAGTTCGCCATTATATTTTAAGAATGCTCCAACGCGCAAATCTGCTGTAGATGCCATAATCATTCCGATAAATAAATTGATACAAGGTCCTGATCCCTGTTTAGTCTTGAGGTCTCGAGCGGATTCGAACCGCTGTAGGGGCTTTTGCAGAGCCCAGCCCAGCCACTAGGCGACGAGACCATTTAAATATCTTAAAGTATTTATACTCTATAAAAAAATCAGAAGGCAAAAATACTTTTGTTATGGCTTAAAACCAAATAGAAAAACAATTGCTGTGAAAAAAGAGACTGTATTTATGAAACAACTTGGTAAAACAGTTTCTCTTCCTATTTTTGCGTAGTATAGCTTATTAATAAGATTAATTTATGATTTTCAGAATATACTTTAATAAATGTAAGGAAGGCATATATGGCCTCTTCGAATCCTCTTTTTCTTACTAAGTCTTTGCAGTCATTGCAAAGAGAAGCTGATGGTCATGGTGAAGATCATACGCTTAAAAGAACTCTTGGCCCACTAAACCTTGTATTGCTTGGTATAGGAGCAATTATAGGAGCTGGTTTATTTTCATTAACTGGTATAGCTGCAGCAAATAATGCAGGACCTGCTGTTACAATTTCATTTGCAGTTGCTGCTGTTGGATGTGCTTTTGCTGGTTTATGTTATGCTGAATTTGCATCAATGATTCCAATTGCTGGAAGTGCTTATACATATTCTTATGCAACCATGGGTGAATTCATGGCTTGGATAATTGGATGGGATCTTGTGTTGGAATATGCTGTTGGAGCAGCTACTGTTGCAATTAGTTGGTCTAAATATCTTGTTAAACTCCTTCATATGCATGATTGGGCTTTACCTGCTCAATTAACGATGTCTCCATGGGAAACCCCAGTTACCATGCCAGATGGTACTCTGATTCATGGTATTATAAACTTGCCTGCGGTATTTATTACAGTTATGATGTCATTACTTTTGATTCGTGGAACCGAAGAATCAGCAAAAATGAATGGAATTGTTGTTGGCCTAAAGCTAGCTGTAGTTCTAGTATTTATTGGTTTGGGATGGGCTTATATAAACCCTGCAAATTATACTCCTTATATTCCAGAAAATACCGGAGTTTTTCAACATTTTGGTTGGACAGGAATTGTTACAGGTGCTGCAGTTGTATTTTTTGCTTTTATTGGCTTTGATGCTGTGTCCACAGCTGCACAAGAGGCAAAAAATCCTCAAAGAGATATGCCGATTGGTATTCTTGGTTCTTTAATTATTTGTACAATCTTATATGTTCTTTTTGCACATGTTATGACTGGTTTAGAGAATTATAAGAACTTTGCTGGTGAAGCTGCGCCGGTTGCTTTAGCAATTATGAGAACTCCTTATCAATGGCTTCAAGAAGCAATTATTATTGCTATTCTTGCAGGATATTCATCAGTTATTTTGGTTATGTTATTAGGACAATCCAGAGTATTTTTCTCTATGGCAAAAGATGGCTTATTGCCAAAAATATTCTCGGATGTACATCCAAAATTCCGTACTCCATTTAAATCAAATCTCTTCTTCGCGATATTTGTTAGTTTATTTGCTGCTTTTGTGCCGGTTACTGTTGTTGGTGAAATGACATCAATTGGTACTTTATTTGCATTTATTTTGGTATGTATTGGTATCATTGTGATGAGAAAAACTCATCCAGATGTACCACGTGCATTTAAAACTCCATTAGTACCTTTAATTCCAATTCTTGGTATTGGTACTTGTTTTTATATGATGTATGCTTTGCCCTTTGATACATGGATGCGATTAATTGTCTGGATGGCAATTGGTTTTATATTGTATTTTGCTTATGGTGCAAAACATAGCGTTATCAGAAAAAATGCTGCATTATAAACTTTGTGTTTTTTGTTATAAAATACCGTCTGACATATTATGCAGACGGTATTTTTATTTGAGATGATTATGAAAGATTTTGATGCCCAATCATACTGGGAACAACGCCTATCCTCTGGTCCTGGCATTCATAAAGTTGGCCATTTAGCTTATGGATATGTATTTAATGCTGCCTTGTATTCTCTAAGAAAAAACTTGGTAAATGCAGTTTTAAAAACATTGTATATAGATTTTAATCCAAGTGCTTTAAGTGTTTTAGATATAGGGTGTGGAACGGGGTTTTATCTATCTTTATGGCAGAATTTCGGGGTTAAGGAAATTCATGGTATCGATTTCACTCAATCATCAGTTGACTATTGCAAAAAAGAATTTCCTGAATGTACAGTGATTAAGGCGGATATTTCTAATGAAGAATCACTTTCTTCTTTAGGATTGTATTCTTGTATATCTGTTTTTGATGTCTTATTTCATATCGTAGATGATGAAAAATATAATTTAGCTATCAAGAATATTGCTAGTCATTTGCAGGACGATGGAATATTGTTGTATTCAGATAATTTTTTGCGATATGATACTATAAGAGAAAAACATATTGTTCACAGAAGTTTACAACAGATCTCAGAAATATTAACTAAGAATGAACTTGAAATAGTAAAAAGACAATCGATGTTTTATTTGATGGGATATCCTATTGATATGAAATCACGTTTTTGGGGGAGATTATGGAATATGTTTATGTATCCTGTCCGTAAAAGTGAGATTATTGGAGCCATATATGCTATGATTCTTTATCCCGTTGAATGGTTATTGATTAAAATATTTAAGGAATCCCCTACAACTGAATTAATGATATGCAAAAAAAAAGCCCGGTATACCGGGCCATAAAAAGGAAGGATACTATATATTAACCTAAATAAGCTCTCAAAGCTTTAGAGCGAGAAGCGTGCCTTAATCTACGGATTGCTTTTTCTTTGATTTGTCTAACACGTTCTCTGGTAAGATTAAATTTTTCACCGATTTCTTCAAGTGTTAAACACACGCCATCAAGTCCAAAATACAACTTAATCACCTCAGCTTCCCTTGAAGATAAAGTAGTTAAAACTTGTTGAACTTCTACACGCAAAGACTCACGCATTAATTCTGCATCTGGTGGTGGTTGTTGATCATTTGGAAGAATATCCAAAAGCCTATTGTCTTCACCTTGAACAAATGGTGCATCTACCGATAAATGTCTTCCAGAAATTTTAATTGTTTCTGAAATCTCTGCAACACTCATATCTAATTGTTCTGCTAATTCAGCTGCGGTAGGTTCACGTTCAAATGCTTGTTCTAATTCACTGAACTTTTTACCAATTTTATTTAGTGCACCAACACGATTTAATGGAAGCCTTACAATTCTTGATTGTTCTGCTAATGCTTGAAGAATAGATTGTCTAATCCACCATACTGCATATGAAATAAACTTGAACCCACGAGTTTCATCAAAACGCTTTGCAGCTTTAATCAATCCTAAATTTCCTTCATTGATTAAATCGCCAAGTGATAAACCTTGATTTTGATATTGCTTAGCAACACTCACCACAAAACGTAGATTGGCTTTTACCAAACGCTCTAAGGCTAATTCTCCATCAAAACCGCCTTTTCTAATTAAACGGGCTAAATCTATTTCATCATCACCCGTTAGGAGTTCAACTCTTCCTATCTCTTGTAAATATTTATCAAGAGACTGGCTTTCGCGATTTGTATACTGTTTCGTAATCCTCATTCAGGGCACCTGATATTTATCAATCTGAGTTTGTAGTTCAAAATTTTAGAACCGCCACAACGAATGGCAAGTCAAAGTATTGTACATAGTTGAAAAAAATATATAAAATATTATTCTAACACTTTTGGAACCTTAAAAAATGTCTCATTTTTTTGAGGAGCATTCTTAAGAGTATCTTGAATAGAAAGAGAATCTTTAATACAATCTTCCCTAAAAATATCAGGAAGATCTACGATATGTTCTAATGGTTCAATGTCATCTAATTCTAATGAGTTTATAATATCTATAGAAGAGATGATATTTGTTAATTGATTAATAATATCATCTTTTTGTTCAACAGACAAAGAAAGTTTAGAAAGTTCTGCTATGCGTTCAATTGATGCTGAATCTATATGTGAAGAGTTTTTCATAATTAATAGAATTAGATTAATTATACTATTTTGATAAAAATACAGCGCAAAAATACAAAAAACACAGCTAAAGTTTGAAAAACACATACTATGTATTTGTGCTTTCAACACTTTATCTTACTTTTGTGTTGCCCCCCGCGTGTTAAGCACGTATTTACTCATGGTTTTGCAGCATGAACAATGGACAAATTAATAATTGAAGGCGGACAACGCCTAAGTGGTACCGTACAAATATCAGGTGCCAAGAATGCTTCTTTGGCTTTAATTCCTACTGTGCTTTTAGCACCAGGAATTTATCGTTTTACAAATACCCCTAGAATTAAAGATGTTTGGACAATGACTAGGCTTCTAGGAGCAATGGGTGCTCATAGTGAATTAAATGATAATGAGCTTTTTATTGATTCATCTGCTGTTAATTCATTTGAAGCTCCATATGAATATGTTAAACAGATGCGAGCCTCCATAAATGTTCTTGGGCCCTTATTAGCCCGATATGGTCAGGCAAAAGTGTCGCTCCCAGGTGGATGTGCCTTTGGCCCCAGGCCGGTAGATTTACATCTTAAAGGTTTTGAAAAATTAGGAGCAGAAATAACAATTGAAAACGGTTATATCTATGCTAAGGCAAAAGAACTTAAAGGGAATCGTATCCATTTCGATATTTCTAGTGTTGGAGCTACAGAAAATGTTCTTACAGCCGCAGTTATGGCAAAGGGAACTACTATAATGAGCAATGCAGCACAAGAGCCAGAGATAACTGCTCTTGCTAAAATGCTTGTTAAAATGGGAGCTAAAATAGACGGAATAGGAACCACTACCTTAGAAATAGAAGGTGTTTCTGAGCTTAAAGCAGTTGATTTTGAGAATATTTCCGATAGAATTGAAGCAGCTACTTTTTTGATTGGTATAGCTATGACTCAAGGCAAAGCTATTCTAGAAAATGTAAATCCATATCATCTAACTGCTGTTATTTCTAAATTAGAAGAGGCAGGTGTAAGTATTGATGTTAATGGCAATACAATATCAGTTGAAATGACTGGTTTGCCTAAACCTACAGATATCACTACAGCTCCTTATCCTGGATTTCCTACAGATGCACAAGCACAATGGATAGCATTTATGATGTGTGCTCAAGGAGCAAGTAGAATTACAGATACTATCTATCCAACAAGATTTCATCATGTTCCCGAGTTACAAAGATTAGGAGCATCAATAGAAATGGCAGAAAATTCTGCAATTGTATTTGGTGGAAAACCATTAACTGGTGCAACTGTTATGTCTTCTGACTTAAGAGCAAGTGCATCATTATTACTATCTGGGCTTATTGCAAATGGTAATACAGAAGTATTAAGAGTTTATCATATTGATCGTGGATATGAACAAATTGAAAAGAAGTTTCAGCAATTGGGTGCTTCTATTCAGCGGGCATCTACAGAGGAATACTAATAATAGAAGTAATTCTTTATGTGCAGCTTTTCTGATTCTTGTTTTTTGTTGTTTTAATGCAAATTCTATTGCTTTTTCAACAAAAAATGCACGCACAAAACACCACATCGTGACTAAAAAGAAGTCGGGGAGGAAAAGTTCTGTCCAATCTGAAAAAAAATATTCAGTTCAACATAGTAAAACTAAACTTCAAACATTACATGAAGAAATTGCTAAGGCAAAACAAAAGGTTCAGAGATTAAATGTAAAAGAGCAAACAACAATTTCTACTTTGCAAGAAACGCAAAAAAAGAAAGTCATAATTTCTCAAAAAGTTGGAAAACTCGCTGGAGAAGTTTCTAAAATTCAAGATACCTTAAGTGTTATTCAAAAGACAGAATCTTCGCTTAAAGAAAAATTATTAGCTACAAAATCTGAATATGCAAATCTTGCTAAGATATATATGAATCTTAGCAAACAACATATTTCTGGTGCTCAATCTAGCAATGATATATTGCCTGGAACAACTAGCACATCATCAGGAATTTTACAAAGATTGCCTTCATACATGCAATTATTACACAAAAAATTAACTGCATATCTAACAGAAATATCAAAAGTTCAAGGGGCACTTTCTTATCAACAAGCACAATTATCTCAGTATTCTTCACTTCAAGAAAAAATCTTAAAAGAGAAAGAAAAAGAGCAACAGTTTTTACAAAAAACTATGAATGCACAAAAGCTGACATTGAGCCAAGTAAGATTAGATAAAGCAATGGTATTAAAAGAATTAGAGAAGAAACAAAAAAGTGCTCAACAAATTGCTGGGATGATCTCATCGCTTGTTCATCAAGAAAGCAAAAAACATGAAACTGTACAAAACAAAACCAAAGAATTAAGAAAGAACATCCCTTCAAAAGAAAGTGATGAAAAAAAGAGTATTGCTGTTTTTGAAACAGAATCTAAAAGTAATCCTCAAAAAACGGCAACAACTAAGAATGTGATGCAAGAAGCAGAGATGAAGTTCTCTGGAATATTTAAATGGCCAACGAATGCTAGAAAAATTTTAAGGTCTTTTGGACAATACCGTAATTCAGTTACAAATACTGTTATGGATAATCCAGGTTTAGATATTGCTTGTTCAGAGGGAAGTTCTGCATTTTGTGCGGCTTCTGGAAAAGTATCATTGGTTCATTGGTTGCCAGGATATAATTCCATGGTGATTGTTGATCATGGGAATTCCTATCGATCTGTATATGCTAATCTTTCAAATTCTTTGGTGAAAAAAGGACAAATCATTTCCGCTGGTTCTGTGATTGGAAAAACTACACAATCAGTAGATGGAGAGTTTTTACATTTTGAACTTTGGAAGGGTAAAAATCGTCTAAATCCTTTATCATATTGCAGATAATACATATATGCACAATGATATATTATCAATTTCGTATTATCACTCCCTCATCAGATTACAGGATAAACGAATCTAAGCATGAAAAATATCTATGCTAAAATAATTCGTCGCTCACTTACAAAATGGCAAATCAAAGTGTTCTTAGCATTTTTTGCTTTTGCTATGGTTGTAAGTGTTTTGTTGTATACTCAAAAATTAGCGCATGAACTTATTGAGAGGGAAAAGAGAGTTGTTACTTTTTATGCGGATATTTACAAGCATTATTTATCTGATGTTAATGCAAATGCAGATGACTTTTTATTTCTACTAGATAGAATTATTCCTACCATTTCTTTTCCAGTTGTTTTTACGGATGCAGAAGGGAATCCTAATAGACCATTCTCACAATTTACATTGAATGTTGATGTTGATACCTCTTTAGCCCCATCAAGAGTTAAAATTCAAGAAAAAAAGATTGTAGAATTACTAAAAACGATGAGTTCTTCATATCCTCCAATTCAAATAAAAGATGAAGAGGGTATGGTTTTGGGAATGATTTATTATACAAATTCTTCATTGATACGCCAGATGCAATGGTTGCCATATATTGAAATCATTATTGTTTCTGCATTCATTTTTATAGGATATATCGCTTTTAGTTATCTAAGGCGCACCGAAGAATCCAATGTATGGGTTGGAATGGCAAAAGAAGCAGCTCATCAGCTAGGAACTCCTTTGTCTAGCTTATTGGGTTGGCTGGAAATATTAAGAATTAATAGTAATGATTCCCAAGCTGTTTGTGAAACAGCGAAAGAAATGGAACATGATTTATATAGACTTAATACTATTGCAAATAGATTTTCTAAAATAGGCTCAGAGCCTGTAAAGCACAGAGAAAATGTGTCTGAACTTATTGAAAAAGTATGTATGTATTTTGAAAAAAGGGTGCCCCATTTAGGCAGAAAAGTGCAAATAGAAAGAAATCTGCTTGATGATATCTATGTGAATGCTAATGGAGAATTATTCGAATGGGTAATAGAAAACTTGTTGAAAAATGGTGTTGAATCAATTGATAATCCGCATGGAATTATATCTGTACATATGAAATTAATTTCTAAAGATAGAGTTCTTATTACAGTGAAAGATAATGGAAAAGGGATGTCTGCACCTGTAAAAAGACAAATCTTCTTGCCTGGATATACTACCAAAAAAAGAGGATGGGGTCTTGGTCTATCTCTATCCAAAAGAATTATTGAAAAATATCATGCAGGAAGAATTTATGTTAAAGAAAGTTCTCCTGGTAAAGGAACTACATTTGCTATAGAAATTCCTTCAACTATATAGTAGTAAGTACCATGATGATATTTTTGAATGCATATACTTTTATTATTACTTTTTTGGGATGTCTTATTATAAGTGGTGGATTTCTTAATTCTCTCTATGCAGGCCAACGTAGTTTGATTGTTAAATTTACTGCTCAATCTACTGAGTATATTCAGTGGAAAAACAATGAAAGAAGGGGAACTATTCGGTCCTTAGTATCAACACTTGGAACTCATAGTTCTAGGCCAATGCTTAGAAGCCAAATTCTCGATTTATTGATGTCAACACCAAGTGCCAAAAGCAAAGTAAAAGATATTAGTTTATCAGTACTACAATTAGAATCATTAGCAATTATTGAATATAATGCTGATATATCTCCTGAAATTGCCTCAAAAAAAATAAGTTCGTATTCGTTTATTGAATATGCAGAACCAAAGCCTGTTCATACTTTTATTGCTGTGCCTAATGATCCAATGATTTCAATGCAGAATTATCTTAATCAGATTCATGCATTCGAAGCTTGGGACTACTATGAATTGTCAGCAAGAAAAGACAGTATATTAATTTCAATAGTAGATACTGGAATTGATACAAATCATGAAGATTTATCATCAGCTTTATATATAAACTCTGGAGAAGATGGATTAGATCAAAAAGGCAACTCAAAAAGGGCAAATGGTATTGATGATGATATGAATGGCTTTATAGATGATTGGAGTGGATGGGACTTTGCAAGTAGCACCAATATTGTTTCTGGAGATAATAGTCCATTCCCTGGACACTTTCATGGTACTCATGTGGCAGGAATAGCAGCTGCAATTTCTAATAATGAAAAAGGAATTGCAGGAATAGCTAGAAGAGTGAAAATTCTCCCCGTAAAGGTAAGTAAAGATGATTCTACAAGTTTAACTGTAGAAAACAGTTATGAAGGTTTATTATATGCTGCTGCGATGGGGGCAAAGATAATTAATTGTAGCTGGGGAAGCCCTTCTCCATCAATTGCAGAAGCTGAAATTGTAGCAAATGCACAACAATATGGTTGTTTGATTATCGCTGGTGCTGGCAATGATGGTAAAGAAACGTCATTTTACCCTGCATCTTACCCAAATGTTTTATCTGTTGCATCAGTTTATTATGATGCCACCAAAGCCTCTTATTCAAATTTTTCGCCAAGTGTTGATATTTCAGCTCCTGGGTCTTCAATTTTTTCGACTCTAAAAGGCAATACATATGGATATTCAAGTGGAACATCTATGTCTGCCCCAATTATCACAGGAACTGCAGCGCTCATTGCTTCAATATTTCCTAATGCAGATGCCCAGCAAATTGCAGCACGCATCATTTCATCTGCAAAAAATATAGACAGTATTAATCCTTCATATGCTAGAAAAATAGGATTTGGCCAGGTTGATTGTATGGCTGCGATTTCAAAGAAAAACCCTCAATATATTGCTATCATTCAAAAACAAATTACCGATGAAACTGCTGATGATATGTATACTCCAGGTGAATCAATAGATATCTCTTTATCAATCAAAAATGTATTAGAAACTGTTGATTCAGCATTTATAATCGCTTCATGTTTGGACTCAAATGTGAACATAGTGTTTAAAAAAGATACACTATTTGTAGGTACTTTGCAGCCTTCTACAATATACTCTTTGCCAATTCCATTATCTTTTAATTTGCCAGATAATCCACCATATAATTATCCATTACTTATTCATTTAGATATATATAGCGCTTCAGCTTTGATTGCAAGAGATGCGGTGCAATTGGTAATCAATCCTACATATAGAACCCTAGCTGAAAACGATATAACTGTAACAATAAATAGCCAAGGAAATATTGGTTATAATGATTATCCTTCAAATACTCAAGGACAAGGATTAAGTACGTCTTATGATCCATATTCTGTGCTATTTGAAGGTGCTTTTATGGCAGGAGTCTCACCTAATAGATTAAGCAATATTGCAAGAGACGCTTCTGGAGACGCACAAGATCAATCCTGGATTGTAAAAGATCCTATCAACATTTCTATCCCAGGAATTATATCAGACCTAGAAGCACATATAACTTTTAAAGATGAATATAAAGCAGATCAGGCTGGCTTTACTGTAGTTCAACAAGTATATCAAAGCAATGATGACTCACTTAAGGACATAGTCATATTTTCATATGAAATAACAAATAATTCAGGCATAAACTATGATTCTGTGTTTGCAGGGCTTTTTTTTGATTGGGATATTGGGCCAGCTGGACAAAATAATATTTGTGGATTTAATCAGTTGAAAGGTTATGGGTTTTGCTATAATTCTGTGTTAGACAAGTTGCCATATACTGGTGTAGCTTTACTAACTGGACAATCCTTAAATTATTGTTCTATCGATAATGATGGTGGGGGAGGATATATTAATATTTATGATGGATTTTCTAGAAATGAGAAATGGAGAGCAATGTCGGGTGGATTAACTAGAGCATTCTCTCGTCCTACAGATGTTTCGATGGTAATTTCTGGTGGACCCCAGCGATTATATGCAGATGAATCAAAAAAGTTTGTTTTTGCTGTTTTTGTTGGTGCAAATGAACAAGAATTAGATAAAAAGATGGAATCTAGTAGGGCTTATGCTGCTGTTAATAATATTGGTTCAGGATTCATATGGAATCAAACGCCCAGAAATACCCAGTTAAAAGAGATATTGATTGGAAGGGATGAAGCTATTTATATAGATTTTCAAGTATCAGCAAGAACTAATATTGAATTTGAAGTGTATGATATGCTTGGTAAATTGTTAAAAAGAGTATCTATCGGTGAAAAAAATGCTGGTGTATATACTTCCGAAAGAATTTCATTTGATGGATTATCATCTGGAACTTATATGGTAAAGTTTATCACTGATTATGGATATGATGCATTACCATTTGTACTTGTTAGATGAAATTATTTATGGTACAGTAATTCTTTTTCTAACAAATTTATCATTACCTAGTCTTACTTCAGCCACATAGTCACCTGCAGGCATTGGCCTGCCTTTATCATCTCTTCCATTCCATGCTAATTGATATTTTCCAGGAACTTGTTGTCCTTGAAACACTATTGCAATTTCTTTTGCAGCTGTAGAATACACTACAACTTTTACATACATTGAATATTCTACTGCATATGTAATTATTGGAGAAACATCTTCGGTAATTCCTAAAAATGCGCCGATCGATGATAGTGGGATTTGTACTCCTGCTCCTATTGTACTTGGCCTTCCCGTAGGAATTTGTTGCGATCTAGCTATCATTTCTTGTCTTTGTACAATTTCTGAACCTCTTGGCAGATAATATTCTGCAGGTAAATCCATATTTCTTAATACGATTTCAAATGGATTTTCTTTAGATTCTGCTAATCTTTGTTTGAGGCCAAAAGCAATGATTTTGGAGTGTAATTGTGCTAATGTTCCAGGAGGAATCCCTAATCGTAGCATCCTATAATATGCAGAGTCCTGATCTGCGGTATACTTACTTGAAGAACCAGGAACGATTTGTATATCTTTTTTGACAGAATCTATGTCAACAGTATCGCCTGTAATCGTTTGCACTGGAGAATAAATTCTCTTCTTTTTAATAATTGTTTGAGAAGAGTCTTTAATCGAATATGCATATATATCTACTTGTGAAAAAAATGTAATACTTGCACTAATGCTTAGTATACAGTACAACATCGTTTTCCATGTAAACATATAGTAATCTTGTAGAGATGAATAATTGGTTCAAAATTACACTATCTACATTCAATCAACAAAAAAGGCCGTCAAATAGTACATTTGACGACCTTAATACTTTGCTTAATTCTATTAATTGCTTTTCAAATTGCTTTTTTGAGCTTCAGAAAGCATATCCATAATTGTAATAGTTGGAGTTTCAGGTAAACTTACCTGTGGGTCGCCACTGCGATTGTCACGTGGTGATCTTTGTCCACTATTTTGAGTGCGTTGAGGAATAGATGCTAATTCTTCATCGGTATATTGTGGAGCTAATACTAATGATTCTGTATCCCCATTAGAATCTACAATTGATGCTTCGAATGTATCACCAACTGCAAATGCATTCTTTCCTGGTACATTACGAACTTTTGAACGAGGTACAAAACCATCAAAATCTTCATTAATATTTACCAATAATCCATTTGGGTTTACTTGAGAGACTGTTACTGTCAAATTAGAGCCAGCTGGATGTGTTTCTTGAACTGTTTTCCAAGGATTTGGTTTCATATGCTTTAGGCTTAAACCAATACGTTTCTTTTCAGCAGAAGAATTAAGAACTGCTAAATCAATAACGGAACCTTCTTGCAATAAATCTTGAGCAGAAACACCTCTACGACCCCATACAAGGTCAGCATTTCTTAATAATCCTTCTAATCCTGGTTCAATCTCAACATAAGTTCCAAAATCTGTAAATCGTTTTACTGTACCTTTAACAACTGTACCTGTAGGATATTTAGTTTCTACTGAATCCCATGGAGAAGTAACAAAGTCTTTGGTGCTTAATGCTAAACGTCCTTTTTCAGAATCGATACCTGAAACAGTTGCTTTTACTAGATCGCCTTTTTTGAATAATACTGATGGATCAGCTATACGATAAGAAGCCATACGGCTAATATGCACCATGCCTTCCACACCGTTAATATCAACAAAGATTCCGAAAGTAGTAAGTGAAGATACTGTTCCTTCAACAATATCACCTTCTTTTATTGAGCCAAAGAATGAATCTCTTAATAATTTTCTTCTGCTTGCCACTACGGTTCTGCGTCCATTTTCATCTTTTTGAATCTCGATGATCTGAACAGGTATTGTCGTTCCAACTGCGTCAGTAAGTTCTTTATCACTTGGTGCACGTTTTAGGCCAAAATGAGACGCAGGCATAAATAAGCGAGCACCATTATAATCTAGTCGTAATCCGCCTTTTATACGTTCTGCTACTGTAGCTTCTATTACTGATTGGTCTGCATGGATGGCATCTGTCATCGCAGCTTGTTCTTCTTCTAATTGTTTGCGTTTTTCTTTTTCTTCTTTACGCTTATCAGCTGCTGATGTATCTTGTTCGATTTCTACAGTTGCTGGAATTGAGGATTCTGCTACAGTTTCAGCTGGTTTTTCTACATTTTCAGTAGGAACTTCTATAGTTTCAGCAGATATAGCTACAGGTTCTGTAATTGTAGTTTCTGGAACAACTTCATGTGTAGAAACGGTTTCCTGAGCAGAAGTTTCATTAATAGATGAAGATTCATCTGCATTAGGAGTGGCTTGGTTGAGTTCTTGGTCGGACATAGACACGCATTGAGCTTAAGGTAAAGAATTTCATTACTTTAGAAGTATTCTAAAAAGCAATGATACATTTGTAAACGAAGTGCAAAAATAACAATTCGAAGCTTTTAGCAAAAGTTTGTTTAAAAGATATTGAAATTATTTGCAAAACATAACTAAAAATTATTAATGATGTAATTATATGATCTCTAGTTTAGCGTATTTCAATAGTAATTGTTTTTTTCCAACTGTATCGAAAACGACAACTGCTTGTTTTTTTTCACCTTCACCAGAAACCATCTGAACTTTACCAGTTCCGAATTGATTGTGTTTAACATGCATCCCACTTTTTATTATCATTGATGCATCTGGTTCAATTTGAGAATATGAATCAGAACTTGAGCTAGCTAAATCATCAAAAAAGGGTTTTGGAGAACTATTCTTTGTGAATGCGGTATTAGCTGGTTTATAGGTATTGTTATTTTTTTGCGCTGTAGATATATATTGTTGTGCAGGTATTTTAAGTCCACCAGCTTTCCATTCTAATAATTCTGGATTAATTTCATTGATGAACTTAGAAGGTTCAGAAAATACCAATTCACCAAAACGATAGCGTTTTTCTGCAAAAGACAAATACAGTTTTTTTTCTGCTCTGGTTATTCCTACATAAAAAAGTCTACGTTCTTCTTCTTCTTCATCTTGGTCGAATTCAGCTTTTCCCAATGGGAATAATCCTTTTTCCATGCCTGCAATAAATACAATAGGGAATTCTAGTCCTTTTGCAGCATGCATAGTCATTAAAGAAATTCGATTATTTCCAAACTCGGTCTCGTCAATATCTGAAATCAAAGCAATATATTGAAGATACTCTTCAAGGGTCATTGCTTCATCTTTTTCTTTCATCTCTGTGATATGCGATAATAATCGTTGAATATTATTCCATCTATCTAAAGATTCGTCGCTATTATCATCTTTCAAGGATTGCAATAAGCCGGTAGCTTCAATAAATAATGTAGCAAGTTCATCCGCAGGCAGATCATTCATCTTGGTGCGAAATTCTTTAACCATATCGGTAAAATCTAAAGCAGATTGTATAGCTTTTTTGGGTATATCTGGCGCTAAATTCGCTTGTTCAAAAGCAGAAAAAAGATCAATAGACATATTTTGAGCATATGATTGAAGTCTTTTTACAGAAGTAGGCCCTATACCTCTGGGTGGTTCATTGATAACTCTGGCCAAGCTTTCTGAATCTTGTGGATTGCATAATAATCTCAGATAAGCAAGAGTATCTTTAACTTCTTTTCTTTTATAGAATGAAGTTCCTCCAATGATTGTATAGGCTATTCCAGCTCTTCTTAATGAGTCTTCTAAGGTTAAAGATTGAGCATTTGTTCTATAGAGAATCGCAAAATCCTTTTCACTTGTAAAGTTAATGTCAACTTCATCTTTGATGATTCGCATGATCGATTCTGATTCATCTCTATCATCTCTATTTGAAATAACCGTAATTAAGTCACCTTGAGGATTATCTGTCCACAAAGCTTTAGGCAATTGTTTTTTATTATGAGAAATTACACTGTCTGCAGCGGCTAAAATTGTTTTAGTAGATCTATAGTTCTGTTCTAGACGTACAGTAATTGCATCGGGATAATCTTTTTTAAATTCTAATATATTTCTTATATCTGCTCCGCGCCATCTATAAATACTCTGGGCATCATCCCCAACTACACAAATATTCTTATGTCCACCGGCGAATAATTGTACTGCTAAGTATTGAGCTCTATTTGTGTCCTGATATTCATCTACCATAATAAATGAAAATCTTTTTTGATATGTAGCTTTTGTCTCTGGATATAATTGTAATACTTTAATCATATTTAGCAAAATATCATCGAAATCCATTGCATTATTGATTTTTAATCTTTTGTCATATTCTTTATAAACCAAGGCTGTCTGTTTCTCGTAGATTTCTTGGGCTTCTGCTTCATATTGCTGCCAGCCAATCATTTGATTTTTGGCATTAGAAATTCTTGAGCGTATACTTTGCGGAGTAAATTGTTGAACAGAGATCCCCAAAGTATTCATAATAGCTCTGATTAGTGATAAACTATCATCAGTATCATAAATTGAAAATGACTTTGTATAGCCTAAAGATTCAGCTTCTTTTCTTAGAATTCTGGCAAAAACAGAATGAAAAGTACCTGCCCACACTTTGTTTGCTATATCTTCGCCTACCATAGAAGCTATTCTATTTTTCATCTCGCCGGCAGCTTTATTGGTAAACGTTAATGCAAGTATTGAATAAGGATTGATTCCTTTAGATAATAAATATGCTATTCTATATGTAAGAACACGTGTTTTGCCACTTCCTGCACCAGCAATAATTAATACTGGGCCATTTGTAGTAATAACAGCTTCTTTTTGCTCAGGATTTAGTCCTTGAAGAAATGAAGGAGCTTCGTGTTCTTTGACAGGTATCAGTTTCATAGATATTTGATGTAATGAAAAAATGTAGTTTCGCCCCTTTTTTGTGACAATTTAGCAAATTGGCATAGTATAAGTGAATGTATCCTGTAAATAAAAAGAGCAGCTTTTAGGCTGCTCTTTTTACATGATTAGAATTCTACATTTATCCCAATTGATGGTAAAACGCCTGCTCCGGATTTATTGAGTATACCTTTGCCAAGCCTTTGATCAAATCGAAGATTATTTACATTTTTCCTACCATATACATTTTGAATATCTATATAGGTTATTAATAATACACTTTCGAAATTCCAGCGTTTATCAATTCTTAAGTCCATAGAATGAAAGGTTGGTAGGCGCTCACCTTGATTGTATAAATCAAAGTTAAGCTGACCATACATTGGATTGCTTGGATCTTCGAAGAAAGGAGTAGTAGGTGCACCAGTAGACATCCTAAACTTGGTTGAAATTTCCCAATTTTCATTAAATCTATAGCCACCTGCTATATTAAAAATAAATCTGCTATCAAAAGCTCCTGGTCTTTCTATGCCATCTAAGCCATTAAAACTAGATTGATTTATTGTTAAACTGATTAATCCATATAGTGGAATTTCACCCATCTTTTTTTGAACAAAAACTTCTACACCTCTTGCATAACCATCGCATGAACTCGATAAAGGTTCTAGGCCAAAAGGAATATCATTTTGTACATCGTCAAAGCCTGAAGGAGCTAACACTGCTTGCTGACGGAATACTCTTCCGGCATAATTGCCATACCATTTATAATAACCTTCAATTTGGAATTTTAGGTCAGATTCTATTTGATTTTCATATCCTATCACAATTTGATCTGCTCTAATTGCTTTAAGATTTTCTTGATTTGTTGGGTCTCCTAAAAACCAAATATATGAGGGGGATTGATAATATCTACCAGCACTTAGATTAACGGTATTTGTGGGATTAATACTATAAGAAATAGTCAGTCTTGGAGAAAAATATAGTGATTCTTTCAAAAAGGCATAATAATCTAATCGAGTTCCAATTGTTGCTTTCCATTCATTATAGGTTATAACAGCAGATGCATGAGTTGCATTTCGAAATGCTGTAAATGAGCTATCTACAGCTAAGCCTTTAGGAATTCCATTGCCATCTCTTCTAAATCTTTGATCGAGAAACAGAGAGTAATCTAATTTTGAAGCATATTTAGCAATATTCCCAACTATTAATTCAAAATGAGGAGAAAACTGAAGAAATAAATCTGTTCTTAAGCTGTTTTCCCCTTCTGCAGAAGTATTGTTAAACAAAGTATTAAGATTTGAATCTTTTTGTGAAGTTTGAAATGCGGAGTAGGTTCTACCTAAAGTCAATAAAAAATAACCATTTATATCCTTTTCGGTAATCAAACTTTTCCACGTTAGTCCTGAAAAGTATTGGTCTTGAGATGGAGAATTAATTCTACTATTAGCATATTTATCATCTTCATCGGTATTGTTGAAAGTAATCTTGTCTAAAGCGCCAATTGTAAGAAAAGACAAACTATTTTTTTCATCTAATCTGTAGGAAATTTTGGTTTGAAAATCCCAATAATCAGGAATAAAGCTAAATCCAAGAGCTTTGAATAGAATATCTAGATATGATCTTCTTGCACTAAACCAATACGATCCTTTATTACCAATTGGGCCTTCTCCAATTATACCAAAACCAGTGGCAGAAAAGTTTATTTCTCCTCCAAATCGCTCTTCATTGCCATCTCTCAAAGAAATATTAGTTAGCGAGGACACACGATCTCCAAATCTACCTGAAAATCCTCCGGCACTAAAACTAACTTGTCTTACAAAATCGATATTAATCAAAGACAAAGGACCTCCAGTAGAGCCTTGAGAGCCAAAGTGGTTAATATTTGGGATCTCGATATTGTCTACCACAAATAGGTTCTCGAAAGGAGCGCCACCACGAACAATAAGGTCATTTCTACCCGCTGCAGTAACATTTACACCAGGCAACAGTGCAACCGCTCTGATTACATCTTCTTGAACGCCAGGTGCACGCCTTATATCTTCTGAATTTAATAATTGCGTGCTGGTTATTGTTTCTGGACTTCTTTGAAAATAACTAGCCTCTACTTCAGTTGCTTGAATTTGGACAGCTTTCTCATTTAACTCTACTGTTATTGTAGATGGCTTGCCAGAACTAATAGCAATATCTGAATAGGTTCTCGATTCATATCCAATAGCACTTACTTTGATACTAACTATACCTACTGGAACTTTCCTTAAAGTAAATTTTCCATTTGAATTTGTAAGGGCGCCAATTTTTGTACCATTGACAATAATGGAAGCACCATTAAGAGGAGATTGAGTAGCAGTATTAACAACAGTACCTGTAATAATTCCGAATACCGCTTTTGAGGAATCTGTTTGAGCATTTGCATGGATTGGGATGCATATCACAGCAAATAAAAATGTAAAAGTATAGCTAATAACCTTAAAAAATTTCATTGTAACAATATTAGAAATGAAAAAAAAACAGAATGCGATTATCATTCATAAAAGTTCCATTAGAGAATGTTTCAAATATAAAGTTTTCCACACTTGATGAGACCTGTATTTGCAATGATATGATATCGTATTTTTGCTGATAACAAAGAATAATCAAAGCAATATTCGGATATATCGATGAATATCAATGGCTCGACTGTATTAGTTCTTGGAGGTTGGGGTTTAGTTGGATCTGCAGTTTGTAGAAAACTGATGGAGTGTAATCCAGCTAGAATAATTGTTACTTCATTAAAGCAAGATGAAGCAGAAGATGCAGTTAATGAACTTTTTGCATTATATCCTGATTCACCAAAAGATAGATTTATCCCATGGTGGGGGAATGTTTTTACAAGAACAACATGGAAAGACATACCAAGAGAAGACATTCTAAGAGATTCTGAAAAAAGAAGAAGATTGGTTGATGATTGTATAGATGAATTGAATACAGAAATTTTGCATTCATCAGCTTTATATGATGTATTGATTACATATAAACCAGATGCTGTAATTGATTGTATTAATACAGCAACAGCAATTGCATATCAGGACATATATGCAGGAGCAAGGAAAATATTAAAAGAAACTGACGATAATCAACATGCATCTGCCGATACGGTTGAGCGATTAGTTGCAAGTTTATATGTGCCGCAACTTACCCGTCATATTCAGATTTTATACAAAGGTTTAGTAGATGCTAAAACCACTGTATATCTAAAAGTTGGTACAAGTGGAACTGGTGGTATGGGATTAAATATCCCTTATACGCACAGTGAAGAGCAACCATCTAGAGTATTATTAGCAAAATCTGCTGTTGCAGGAGCCCAAACCCTTTTACTTTTCTTAACAGCAAGAACTCCAAATGGGCCAATTGTTAAAGAGATAAAACCAAGTGCAACGATCGCATGGAAAAAGATAGGATATGGCCAGGTAATGAGAAAAGGGAAACTTATTCCGCTGGAAGATATGCTACCAGAGCATGCAAAACAAGCTACCGGTGAATTTTCATTTAATGATACTCAGTATATTACAGATACCGGAGATTATGTTCATTCGGTATTTATTGACACCGGTGAAAATGGCATTTTTTCTAGAGCTGAATTCCAAACAATTAGTGCTTTGGGACAGATGGAAATTGTAACACCCGAAGAAATTGCTGATTCAGTTGTTTTTGAACTGAGAGGTGGAAATACTGGAATGGATGTAATAAATGCATTAGATGCATCGGTAATGGGGCCTACTTATCGCGGTGGAATTATGCGTAATGATGCTATGAGTCAATTATACGCATTAGAAAAACAATATGATGTCCATAGCGTAGCATTCGAAATGTTAGGCCCGCCAAGATTATCGAAATTACTATTTGAAGCTAATCTACTTAAGAGAATAGCCCATAGCTTGGAATCAGTTGCTACTATGAATGCTAAAGAATTATCTAAACTAGCAGAAACTCTAATCATAGAAAATCAAGCATTAAGATCTGAAATGCTGTCTGTTGGATTAGTAATATTAATGAGTGATGGAAAAAAATATCTGAGAGGATCGGATGTAAAAATCCCTGCATACAGAGGAGAAAATTCATTAGATATCAATGCTCATTCTCTTGAACAATGGTGTTACGAAGGATGGATAGACTTAAGGCCAAGTAATTTCGAGCAATGGCAAGAAAGAATTAATCGCATTAAAAAAGAAGTTCAAGCAATTGCTCCAGATGATTCAAGTTCTAGGCATTACTATGGAAAGCATTATTGGGCAGACTTCAATGAAATAGACGAAGGCAAATTAGCTGCATGGATTTTTGAAAGAGAAGATAAAGGCTGGAGATTTAAGAGATAATGGAAAAAGACAAAATCAGAGTTGCAATAATGGCATCTGGATTTGGTTCAAATGCATCAGCATTAATAGAATTTTCCAAAAATACATTAAGCTCTTATGAAATTGTAGTTTGTATTTCGAATAAAGAGAATCCAGGAATTAAGGAAGTAGCACGAAGAAATACTATTCCTTTCGAATATTGTCCGGAATTACAAGACAAACAAAATCAACATAATTCGGCTATTTCATTACATCATCTGTTACAATCTTATAAAATTGATATCATAGCATTAAGTGGATATTTAAAATTGATTCCACTCCAAATAATTGACATATATAAAGATAGGATATTAAATATACACCCATCTTTATTACCTAAATATGGAGGCAAAGGTATGTATGGAATTAACGTTCATAATGCTGTCCTTCAAGATAGAAATACGGAAACTGGTGCTACTGTTCATTTAGTTAATGAACAATATGATAAAGGAAGAATTTTAGGAAGAAGTATTATACAAATCAACAAAAATTGTAGTGCAGAAGAATTAAATGAAAAGGTAAAAAAAATAGAAAATATTCTGTATCCAGAAATTTTACATAATTACTGCAAACAATTTTATTCACATTCATGATTTTTCTTTTGGTTAAATCAATCTTTTTTTTGAGTTTACATTCAATAATGTGTTAAAAGTGCATAACTATGCGTTTTTTCAATAATATTAATAAAAAATACTATACAATAATTGTTACATGTCCCACTTTTGCATAGGGTTCTTCATATGAAGAAACGAATTCTAATTGCGGCGCTGGTATTTATTACGGCATCTGTTGCTGTATTTGCTGGTGGCAAAGGAGATCAAACCCTGCGGAAAAGTAAGTTTCCAACTACTTTTCCTCAGCCGTTTACAAATTTCCCCGCTCTCAACAATGCAAATAACAGCAGACCCACTAATAATGTGCATGCTGTTTCTACCGGTTATTATGTTGTCGATTCCGATGACGAAGCCGGGGATTTTTGGCGTCCAAATTTGGACAGAGCCTTCCTTAACCGTGCAACGGATACAGATCCTGCAGAGTTAATTAAATGGAAGAGAATTATCACAGGTCCTAATCAAACACTTGGACCATCAGAAACTGTAGAAGGAAAGATGTTCTTCCGTAATCCGGATGCACCTACAGATTCTACAGACAATGCTTTTGCGGGCCCAATCCGTATTGGTTTCCCATTCTTTATGAATGGTGTTAAGTATGATAGTTTTTATGTTTCTACTAATGGATTAGTAGCGCTTTCTAATAGCCGTTACACATATGATCAATTAGGAACTAGAACAGGCTATAATTTGTACAGAGACGATTTATTTGCTCGTCCTGCAACTGGAAATGCTACAACAGATCCAAATCCTGATAATTATGGCGAGCAATTTATTGCACGTGGTAATTCAACTGGAACAACAGCTGGTATTCGTAGTGCAGGTGCTGCAAATATGGGATCTCTTCCTGCTGATATTCGAAATGCACCATTAATTTGTGCTGCATTTGGAAATCTTCAACTTTCACAAAACCCTGATTTGTTAGATGACAATCGTGGCCAAGTATGGTTTAAGAGAGCAGATAATCCTGATGGAAATCGTCGTTTGATAATTTATTATCAAAATGCAGCTCCTATTGGTGGCTGGACAAACGGAATTTCTGGAACAACAACATTCAATAAAGATGATCAGAGAATCTTAGCTAACTTCCAAGTTACTTTAGATCAATCTGATTCATCAGTTTATGTATATTTCGAGCGTTTAGAAGGTGCAGTAGTTGTTTCTGGTGTATCAGTATCAGCAGCTGCATTTTTCCGTATGAACACTACAATTGGTGTAAATGGTACAGCTAGAAATTACAGCTATAAATTTCCTAATTGCCAAGCAAATCTAACACAGACAGAATTTCAAAATGCTCCTTTACAGTATACACAATACTTGTCAAGAGGATCTTATTCTGGATCTGATGTATCTGGCCAATTACTAGGACCTTCTGGTCACGGTTCAAATACACCATCTAATGGTTTAGCAGTTAGATTTAAGCAATGGAGAAACGTTGTACGCGTGGTTCCAGAACAAATTCGCTACTTTGGTCGTGAATTATTTGCTGCAGCAAACTTAGATGTTTACACAAGAGAGATTGTAACACCTGAACCAGAAATTTATGCTGGTCACCCACAATTAGGTGCTATACGTCCTTCTGCAGTATTCCAAAACATGACAAATGATATTCAAGGTCCGGGATTCAGCGATCCTTTACGTCCACCAGGAGTTAATTATACAAATCAAGATTTGAACTTCCGTGTACGTATGCGTATTATCAATCAAGCTACTAATCAAACAGCATATTCACGTTCAGTACCTGTAGGTGTTGGATGTCTTTCTGGGGCATGTCCTCCAGATGTTGATGCATCTGTTCGTTTCGGTTGGTTAGCTGGTGGTGCAGCAACTGGTGCATTCCAAGGTGCTGGTTTAGCTGGTACAGGCATTCCTGCATTTCCTGGTACAGGCCCATGTCCATTAGGTGGAATTCCTCCTTATGGTATAGCTAGAGTTCAGTTCCCACCATTTGAACCAAATGAATTATTAGATTTCCAAATTGGACGTTTAAGGTTATTTGTATTCTCAGAAGGTGTTGACTCTTTATATCGTTCATTAGGCGATCAATGGCCATTTGATGATACAGTGTCTAGAAACCTTTATGTTATGAGACGCTTATCATTCTTAAATAGCGATGGTTTTAGTGATGATGCTAATGATTATTATGTTATTGGTGGTACACCAATGCCTTCAGTATTAAAGTGGGTTAATTTTGATGCTGAAATTTCTAATGGTGATGAAGAGACATTCAATCCACCACCACCAAGATGGGCAGCAGGCGAAGTTCCTGGAACATTAGTTACAGCTAAGAACAGACCAACATTTAAAACAGCTTCTCCAGTTATTAAATTAAACAGAGTAACATTAGGTGGCGATGATCCAAACCCAAGTCCTGGTGGAGATCAAATTCGTTCATTCCCTATTGATATTCGTAATTTACCAAATCGTAAAACAGCTGGATCAATCTTAACTATTTCATATCAAAGAACAGGTAATAAAGGCGATTTTGGTCGTGGTTGGGCAGATGCTACAATCATTGGTCCAGAACCACGCGTAATATATAATGGAAGCTTAACAACTTCTGCAACTACACCTGATGAAATGCGTTTAGAATATGCTCGTCCTTCAACCAATAGCATCGAAAATATAGCACGCCAATTCAATAATACAACTTCAGATATTGTATGGAGTGTTCACAAGCGTCGTGTAGGTGCTGCTGTAACAGATAATTATGTATTTACTACATTTGGTGCTGGCGGTGGACGTTTAGGTTATTTACCAACAGATAAAGATTCAGCTTTAACCTTAGCACAAGGATTGATTCCTGATATTTTTGATGATGGTAAGGATGTAGAATTCAAGAAGATTTTCTTTAGAATTCCTGATTCAGTTATTTATGCTCCAAATGAAGGTGCTAAAGACTTCCGTTTCAGATTATCAGTATCTGCACGTCGTCACACAGCTCCTCCACAACCACAAGACGATGATGATGATTTTTATGTAGACAATGTTAAATTGATTTACACAAATGAATCTCCAGATATCGAAATGTCTTTAGTTGAAGTATTGTGGCCATATCAGTCAACTCCAGCTTCACAAATGACACAATTACCAATACGCTTTAAATTGACAAATAATACTGGTAAGCAATCACCTTCAGTTTCTGTAAACGTAAAAGTATTACAAGAATCCGATGATATTCGTAAACCAGATGCATACTATTGCCGTTCAACAATTATTCCTTTCGTTAAGCCAGGACAAATTGTAGAATCAACAGTTCCTGCATGGAATGCACGCCGTTGTCCTCCAGGTCGTTATCGTATTGTTGCAAACTGCTTTGTACAAGGTGGTGATGTTGATAATACAAACGATACAACATATAGCTTCTATAACTTACGTTATGGTCCTGTATTCGCTTATGATCCTCCAACCGCACGTAATGATGTGCCGGACTTTACACAAGGTGCTACAGGTAGTCGTGTTGATGGACGTGGTTTAAATACAGAAGCATATTCAAGTGGATTATGGCCAAACTTTAGTACTCAAGGTACTTTTGGTGCTGACTTTACTTCAGCAGATGGTCGTTTAGCATTTGGTCCTGAAGCAGGTTCTGCATCTGGTCAATTTGCGATGCGCTTCCAATTATTGTCACAAGATACAATCAAAGGTTTCCAAGCATGGATGTCTGAGGTAAATCAAAGTCCTGATCCAATTGCATTCGCATTGTATAAAGGTCAAGATGCTCCTCAAGCACAACCAATTGCTGGTTCAAAGATCAATAAACAACGTGGTTATGATGATATCCGTAAAGACCTATTCTATGGTCAATACACTACATATTTATTCGATGTTCCTGTAGTTTTACCTCCAGGCGAATATTGGGCATCAGTAGCTCAATTGGGTCTTGACGGTATTTCTTTAGGAGCTTCAAAGTCACGTGTTGGTCAACAAATCACTCACTATAATATCAACCCTCCAGGTCCTGGTGTAAGTGGTGTGCATTTGAACATTGATAAGAGCTTCCGTCAATTAAATGCTTCGAATCAATTAATCAACAAAAATGTTTTTGCTTACGAAAGAACAGCATTCTCTGGTACATGGGTTCAAGCAACTCCATTATCAAATCCAATGTTTGGTCACTTAGCTCATGATGGAAATGCTGCAATTCAAGGATATCCTACAGCATCTCGTGGTACATGGTTGCCATTGATTCGTCCATTCTTAGGCGATAAATCATATGCAACAGAACCAACACCAGATGATAACTGTGTTGTACCTGTAGAATTGACATTTTTCGATGGTCATAAGCGCGGTAATCGTATCGAATTATTCTGGCAGACAGCATCTGAAGAAAACAATGCAGGCTTCCACGTAGAACGCCGTATTGCTAAAGGTGATGTTCCTACTAATTGGTCTTCTATTCAATTTATTCGTGGTGCAGGTAATTCAACTGTAGTTCGTGAATATTCTTTAGTAGATGAAAAAGTAATGCCAGGAATTACATATCAATATCGTTTAACACAAATGGATGTTGCAGGTATTGAATCATGTAAAGCAATTAGTGATGTTTTAGAGTTCACAACTGATGAAACAGCTGCATTGGCTCTAGAACAAAATATTCCTAATCCATTTAGTCTAAGTACAAGTATTAGCTTCTTCGTAAGAGAAAAAGCTGCTTCTAAATTAGAAATTGTAGATATGTTTGGACGTATCGTACGCACATTATTTGATGGCGTTGCTACTTCTGGAAGAACTACAGTAGAATGGGATGGTACAGATAATAGCGGTGCTAATGTTGCAACAGGTACATATATTTATCGCTTAACAAGTGGTAATAATGTAGAAGTTGCTAAGATGACATTAACTAGATAATTATTATCTTAATATTTATTGAAAAAGCCTTCTGTCGAAAAACAGAAGGCTTTTTCTTATTTTTATCAGAACTAGACATATGAATACAATATTTCATAAAATTATAAACAAAGAAATACCATCACATATTGAATACGAAGATGATAGTTTTATCGTAATTCATGATATATCACCACAAGCACCAATACATTTACTGATTATTCCTAAAATATTTATTGCTACAATTAATGACATTAGTAATAATCAATTATATATAATGTCTCAAATGCTTAAAATTGTACAGATATTAGCTGTAAAGTTACAAGTTGATCAAACTGGATATAGACTAATAATGAATTGTAACCCAGATGGTGGGCAAACTGTTTATTATATACATATGCACTTTTTAGCAGGTAAACAATTGAATTCTCATTTTGGATAACAATGAATATGATAGATAAGTATATACTTAAAAGTAAACAAGTATTGAAAAATGATATCAATTCTCTACAGAACATGTATGATTCATTAGACTGGAAGTTAGTGTACAAAGTAGCTCAAGTATTGGCTAATACAGAATCAATATTTGTATCTGGTGTTGGAAAATCTGGATTAATATCAAAAAAAATATCATCATCATTTGCAAGTATCGGAATACAATCTCATTTTTTACATCCTATTGAAGCAATACATGGTGATATAGGACTATTAAAAAGTGGAGATACAATTATACTTATTTCGAATAGTGGAAATACCGCAGAATTATTGGCATTAATCCCAATACTAAAAATTAAAAATATTTCTACTATTGGTATCTTAGGAAATGGTAATTCGCAATTATCTCATTTATGTGATTTGTCGATAATTGCACAAGTGAAAGAATCAACTTCTATTGATACAATTCCTACAACAAGTTCTATTGCAACTTTAGCTATTTCACATATATTAATGGAAATGCTCATTTCTATTAAAAATATAACTCCTTCTGATTACTCATCGAATCATCCTGCAGGTCAAATTGGAAGAAATATGTTAATAACAGTCAAATCTATAATGATTACTGGTTCACATAGATTACCAATTGTACAGAATAATAGCAAAGTAAAAGATATAATAATTGAAATAACATCAAAGTCTTTGGGATGTGCACTTATACTAAATGATAGTAAGCACATAGACGGATTTATAACAGATGGGGATATAAGAAGACTACTGCAAGAACATGAAGATGTATACGATATTGAAGCTCATCAATTTATGACGAAAAGTCCAGTTACTATAGTAGAAACTGCTTTATTGGGAGAAGCACTTTCTTTAATGGAAGACGGAGAAAGGAAAATTGGGGTATTACCAGTAGTTAATTCTACAAATGAATGTGTAGGAATTATTCGATTACATGAAATCGCAAATAGCAGATAATTACCTTTTTGTATGGTTTATTTGTATTGGACTTATACTAGGTAACTTTTTATTCTCTTGTTTAGTTTTTGTTCCAGCTGATTTATCAGTTTTTGTTGTCGGTTTTGTAGTCTTATTCTTATTTGTGCTTGATTTACTAGAAGAACTTGCTTTGGTATTACTGGATTTGCCAGAAGAACTATTGCTACTTTTTTTACTAGCACTTGAACCTGCAGTTTTGCTCTTTGTAGTTCCTACACTTTTATTATTAGTGGTTTTCTTAGTGCTAATACTTGAATTAGCTGATTTAGAAACAGATGTTTTAGGTTTGCTAGTTGTAGACTTAGAAGCAGTATTTGACTTTGAATTAGAACTTTTTACATTCGATTTAGTACTTGATGAACCTGCAGAAGATTTTGTGTTCGAAGTTTTAGTAGCAGATATATTATTACTTGGTTTTGTATATGAATCAGATGTTTCATAGGGATTTGATGAAGAGGTTATATCATTTAATGTGATTTTTGCTTGTACCAGTAAATTTCCTTTTTTTGCTAATGAAGGTAAAGTCACATTATTTCTTTTTAAAATAAAACCACCTATATTTCCAGAAATAACAAAGTCTTTTAAAGCTGTCCACCTTTTTACATCGCCTGGTTCACACGTTACTTGTTCGCTTTTTTGTCCATCTGCAGTAACTTGTATATAAGACTTTTCAATACATGTTGCTTCTAGAACAATGCTGTCTGGAGCCTTGTCACTATTGAGATAAGAGATTAAACCACCTTCTTCGTTACTTGAATTATCACTAACCTGACTAGATTCTGTAGGATTTTGACTTGAAGATGAATTTGGTTCTATCGGTGTATCTGAAAAGAAGTCTTTAACAAATACAAAATAGATAGTTAAAAGCACAAAAAAAATAAAAGCTATAGTAAGGCCTGAACTAAGAAGTCTAGGAGATATATGTGGTAACTTTAATAAAGTTAAGGGATTTTGAATCGATGGTATTTCTTTCTTCTCTTTTTCAGGATTTTGTGGAATAAGATTGCTGAAAAAAGAGCCCTCATCTTGTTGGGAAGAAATATTTGCTTCTGCATACATGCGTTCAAAATTTTCTTGAGGTAGTCGTAAATACGCCCAATATGTCTTGCAAAAGGAACGAATATAGGTTGGAGGTAAAATAGAAAATTTACCTCTTTCTAATGCCTCTAAAATATTGAGTCTAATACTAGTAGCACGAGAAACCTCGGCAAGGGTAAGATTTAATTCTTCACGTCTAGATCGAAGTATGGTGCCTAATTGACTCATTGAATGCGAGATAAATAAAATAAAATTTTACAAAAATAATGATTTGCCTTGTAATTATTTATTCTTATTTGGTTTATTTGAATTAAGACTTTGATTAAGCTGTGATTTACCAATAAAACCATAATATTAGTGTAATTTTACAATAAAAAAATATGATTTGTCATGAAGTTAACTCATGTATTTTGATAAAGTAATTTTCTTGTATGCCCTTTATGTAGCTTTTGCTTATTCAATATTAGCATTTGGGGCTACCTATTTTAGAGAAGTTGCAGATAGAGAGAAAAAACTTGATATTGATATAGGTGAAACGTTGATATATGCAATCAATGCTTCCTCTTATGCAGTAATCATTACATTCTTGTTGTTTTTCTTTATTTTTGCAATCTTATCTTTATTTCAAAAAAGTCCATCAGTAATAACATATGTAATTCCTTTAGCAATATTTGTTAACACATTGCAAATTCTTATACGAGCATCATTTCAAAAAACGGCTATCTGTGTTAAAGGAATTCAATTGCGATATATGTTAAAGAGTGGCATTAATAGATTAAAGTATAATTCGCTAACTAGTATTCAGATAGAACCCTTTTTTGTTTGGTTCAAGGTGATATTGTTTTGTGAGCATGCAAAAAGTGGACATTGTTATATCAATAGCGAACAGTTAGACATTTTGATGAATCAGATTAATAATTATCCATCTTGTGAAATAATACACGATAAAAAAGCTTAATCAAAGGCGCATATATATGAAAAAGAATGTAGTTAAAATCGCATCTGGACAAGGTTTTTGGGGAGATTTATTATCAGCTCCTTTGATGCAGGTATCTAAAGGTGATATAGATTATCTTATGCTTGATTATTTAGCTGAAGTAACTATGTCAATCTTGCAAAAACAAAAAATGAAAAATTCTGATGCTGGTTTTGCAAAGGATCTTATTCAAACTTGTGTAGATGTCTTGCCATTTATCAAAGAAAAAGGAATAAAATTAATTACCAATGGTGGTGGAGTAAACCCAGAAGCTGCAATGGAAGCAGTTTTTGGTATTGCAAAAAAACTAGGCATAACAGGTTTAAAAATAGGTATTGTTACTGGTGATAATATTCTCATGCATATTGATGGCCTTATTCAACAAGGTAATCACATGAATAATATGGAAACTGGTCAGCCGATATCAGAAGTGAAGCATAAATTGCTCAGTGCAAATGTGTACTTTGGTGCTTTACCTATAGTTGAAGCTTTGAATGCTGGAGCAGATATCGTTATTACTGGTAGAACTACGGATACTGGGCTAACTCTTGCTCCTATGATATATGAATTTGGTTGGAGCTTCTCGGATTGGGATAAACTGGCAGCTGGAACAGTTGCCGGTCATATTAATGAATGTGGCGCTCAGGCTAGTGGTGGCAACTTTTTAGGTGATTGGGAATCATTGCCGGATATGGCAAATGTTGGCTTTCCAATTATTGAAGCATATGAAGATGGCTCTTTTATTGTGACAAAACACGAAGGAACTGGCGGTGCGGTAACTAGAGAAACCGTAAGTGAGCAATTATTGTATGAAATAGGTAATCCAGCAGAATATATAACACCAGATTGTATTGCTGATTTTACCTCTATAAAATTAGAAGATTTAGGAAATAATCGAGTTAGAGTTTATGGAATAACAGGGCAACCATCTACTGAATATTATAAAGTTTCTGCTTCTTATTCTGATGGATTTGTGGCATTTAGTTCTTTAACGTATTGTGCACCAGATGCATATAAAAAAGCACAATGTGCTGATTCAATTCTTAGAAAAAGATTAGAGCAATTAGGACTTCAATTTGACGAAATTAGAACAGAATATATTGGTATGAATGCTTGTCATGGACCAATTGCAAAAGCAATTGAACCTAATGAAGTAATGATGAGAATTGGTGTAAGATCCAGAGATTATGCCTCTGTAGAAAGATTTGGTAAAGAAATAGCTCCTTTAATTTTAACAGGACCACCTAGTGTTACAGGTTTTGCAGGTGGAAGGCCCAAACCTAGTGATGTTGTAGCTTATTTCCCAGCATTATTAAAGAAGGATACGGTTAGCCACTTAGTTTCAGTTAAATCTATATGATATATGACGCAGGAAGTCTAACAAAAGACTTTCACATCAAGGACAAAAGACAAGATGTCCTTATAAGCATCATTATTCCAGTGTATCAAGAAGAAAAGCTTCTTCCTCATACTCTTGCGGTATTTACAGATAATTTAAAGCTAAAGTACAAATTAGAGATCATAGTAAGTGATGGGGGAAGTACAGATTCTACCCTTGCAATAGCAAAAGAGTCTGCAGACATCATTGTGTGTCATACTGAAAAAAGAAGGCAAACGATTGCTGAAGGTAGAAATATGGGGGCATTAGTTGCAAATGGAGAAATTATGGTATTTCTAAATGCTGATACAATTCCTGCCTATCCAAAAGAATTTCTAGAAACTTTACAAGAATGGAAAGACAAAGTGTATAAGCCTTGTGCTATCGCTTGTCCAGTCCAAATTAATCCAGATGAAAGGAAATTTCCTGATACGATTTTTGCTTCGATTCTTAATTTTTATGTTGGGTGTATGGTAAATGTTTTTGGATTTGGAATGGGCCGAGGAGAATGTCAAGTATTTGAGAAGAAAGCTTTTACAGATATAGGAGGATATAACGGATCTATACCAGCTGGGGAAGATTTCGAGATTTTACGTCGAGCATGTAAAACAGGTGGATTAGTTTTTGAAAAGAGATTATTGGTATATGAATCACCAAGACGCTTTAGAAGATATGGGTATATAAGAATATTAATGGAGTGGGCTGTAAATTGGTTCTGGGTAATCGTTTTTGGCAAAGCCAGATCGAAAGATTGGGAAGCAATTAGATAGTTAATTATTCCTATTACTAAAATCAATAATAGATTGTTTAAGTTCTTCGCATTGCATGATATCTGCATAGTTATTATATACTTCCGAAAAAGCAATTAATGTTAGCATTGCAGCTTCTTTAGTTGAAGTTTTATCAATTGCATTGCCTAATTTTCTTAGTACTTGCAGATCGCCTTTGCAAGCTTTAGAAGCATAGTAAAGTTGCTTATCTATTGGCATAGAACCAAGAAATGAGCTTTTAAATGAAATTGGATATGTATGCGATTCATCATTTTGCATTGTACCATGCTGTTCTAATAAAGTAGGAATTGACTTTTGTAAACCATTTTCATTGGCGGGAGTATCAATTTCTTGTATTGGAGTACTTTCAGAAAAAATGTTATTATTCTCAGTATTATTGTTCTCTATCTGATCAGCAAATGTATGAAAAGAGGGATGTGATTTGGTGATGAAATTATGTCTTGAGATAAGAATTACCGAATTAGATGATGCATCCATAGATTTATGATATAAAGCTTCTAATTCTATATCTTGTTTGGTGCTGTCTGCAAGTGTTTGAAGTTCTGTTGTTTGATTAGCTGATTGTGAAATAGAATGAGATTCATATTCATATTCAGAAATAGTACTACTAATAATTTCTATAAGAGAGCTTGAATCATATTGTTTTACGCCTTTTAATCGATATAAATCTTCGATTTTACTTGCCAATGGGAATAATTCTTTATCTTCCAAAAACACGATCAAGGCTTCTGCAGGTATAGACTTATCTGCTTGATAGATATCAACAAAAAACTGAAAAAGTGGCTCTAATAAATCGACGAAACCTTGTGCTTGTAATAATCGAATATATTCATTGTCAATTTCTGCAATGATACTTTTGAATTCTTTTGCAGAGATGAAATGTTCGGATACATGAAGTTCGCAATTTGTATCTGCCCAATTTTTAAAGCCTTCCTCAAGATATGTATAAACAGAACATGCAGAAAAACGTAATAAAATTTCATAAACCGATTTGGTAGGTTCGCCTCTAAAAATAAAAGATCTTAGCGCAGTTCTTGGTCTACACAGAAAGTTGATATATGAATCAATACAAGAATCGATAAGATTTGCTTTGTCTATAGAATCAAATCTTGCTTGAAACTTGCAATAATTATCCAGTGTATGAAAATGTTTAAGTACATCTGGAATTGCCAAATCAAAGCGAGGATTATCTCTTCTTTTCACTTGTTCATAATAAATCCACCATTCTACTTCCGCATCGGCAAATTGTTTTACATGCTCTTTGATTGAATCATCTTGTAAGATATCTCTTAAATAAACATAGTTGCCATTTTGAGGCATACTTGCTGCAACAATTATTTTATATGATTCTAAAGCATTATTAAACATAGTTATACAGGAATTATTCTTGTTCGAAAGCTTTTTGTCTATTTTTTTTTGCTATGTCTCTTTTTACTGGTTTTCTTTTTTTTAAAACAGTTATAATATCAAAAAAGGTATGCCATGAATGATGGAGTATTCCATTTGTATTGCAAAATGCTGCTAATTTTCCTTTAGCGAATACCATATCTGCAAATGTAACAGGACATGTATCAGAAAGGCCATCTCCAATATAAATTATCAGTGCATCTGGATGAACGGATGATAATACAATATTTCTTTTACAAGAAGCGCAAAAACAAGTACATGATTCATCAGCAAAAGGATAATGCGCCTTCCAATCTTGTGTAGGATTTAATCTAGATAATGGTGATATGATATTATTGGAAAAAACATTGATTGAATCATTTGGCAAAATTCTCTGTAAAATAGGTTCGATATATGTTCTAAAACCATCGCTTACAATATGTAAATTCCATCCATAAGAATTAATTAGTGATACAAATTGAGGAAAATACATGTCCGTTTCGCAAGCATCTGCAAAATTACGTATAGCTTGCTCATCCAAATTATGTTTTAGTTTTTGGACAACTTCATTGTAGTAAGAAGTAACTGTCAACAGTCCATCCATCAATTGAGTATGATATGGTTCAAAATCAGAAAACTGCTTAAAGAATTCATCCCCTGAATCTTTCTTAGTAATGGTGCCATCAAAATCACAAAATACATGAACTGTCAAGTGCTCATCTTGCATAAATAATCCTATTTGTATCCCGAAGCATAAGAATAGAAGCCTTTCCCAGCACTTTTGCCAATCCATTTAGCTCTACAATATTGTCTTAGTATAATGCATGGACGATATCTTTCCTGGCGATATTCGCTATATAAAGAATCTAATATGGCTAAGACAGTATCTAGTCCAATTAGATCTGCCCATTCTAATAATCCCTTGGGATAATTCACGCCATGTTTCATGGCTGTATCGATATCTTGGGCAGTTGCAACTTTCTCTAGAAAAGCAAATGCTGCTTCATTGATAAGGGTAGCTAATACTCTTGGTAAAACCATTCCAACTCTATCTTCAACTACTTCACATGTATAATCTGCAGATGCAAAAAACATTTTAACTGCATCTAAACTTTGCTCTGATGCATTTAAGGCTTTGGCAATTTCCATAACAGTTGCATCTCCTGAATGGCTAGGTAGGAAAGCAAATCCTATTACTTGTCTACTATCCTGAAAATAACTCATTATTTCTGTTGCGGTACATGCTAAAGAAGAAGAAAGTATGATTGCTTGAGGAAATTCTTCAGATACTTCTAAGATCAAAGAAGCTTTATGATCTGCGGTAATAGCCTGACAATCAATAATAAAATCTGGAATAGATGTAATATCCTGTACCCTAAATGCAATGTGTTCCGTTAAAGGAATCATATGAACAGGAATAATAGGAGAGTCACCAATCGAGAAAAGAGCCGGATCATCAAAGGGAATGTAAATAGTAAAAGGGATTGTTTTATCCCTAAGCCTTATAGCCATCTCAGCGGTAGATTTAGATCCACCTATTAACAGAGCACTAGTTTTTTTATCTTGTAGAGAGTAAATTGCCATGAGAAGCTAATAATAAAGTGTAGTAATTTCTAGTAAAATACGGTTATTTTAGGCCTTTGCCAAAAGCCAAATTAACCTTGTAAAATCAGTTTATATATGTGATATAGAATGAATAATTTATTAAAAAGAGTAATTGTTGGATTGATAGGAATTCCTTTGATAATATGGTTGATTATTCAAGGAGGTTTACTTTTTTATATTCCATTTATACTTGTTACTTTAATCGCTTTAACAGAATTATATTCTCTATATGCTGCAAAGGGTTTTAGGCCAAATAAGAGTATCGGAATAATTGTTGGTCTTTTTTGGATGCTTTGTTCTGCTTATTATGAAAGTATACCAGCACATTATTATATAATGCTTTTATCAATTGCAGTTCTTGCAACATTAACTTCAGAGCTCATTATTTCTTATAATAAAAATGAGTCAGTTCCCTCTGCTGCTGTAGCAGCAACCTTAGGTGGAATTATATATGTACCAGTATTGATGTCATCATTATTTTTATTAAGAAATATCTCATCAGGCACATTTCCCAATATTATGTCCTTTTTTGACTCAACATCTTTAGAACCAGGTGCTTTGATAGTTTTATTAGTATTTGTGGGTGTTTGGTCAAGTGATTCATTTGCATATTTCGGGGGTATGCTTTTTGGAAAAACTCCTTTAATTCCTCATGTTAGCCCCAAGAAAACTGTAGAAGGTGCTATTATTGGCTTTGTATGTTCAGTAATCTGCATGATGACATTTACTTATTTTTTAATTCCAAGATTTCCGCTGTTTATTATGTTGATTGGCTCTTTATTACTAGCTTTAGTAGCACCAATTGGTGATTTGGTAGAATCTTTATTAAAAAGGGATGCTCATATAAAGGATAGCTCGGGTATTCTGCCAGGCCATGGAGGATTATTTGACAGATTTGATAGTTTTATTTTTGCTGCCCCATTCTTTTATATATTTCTTATAATACTTAATACATTGTATTAACTACTTGCCCCATCATATAATGAAAGAGAGTGCAGAAAAAACCATCTTGAAAAAACCGCAAAAACAATTGTACTAATAATACAAATTGAAATAAGTGATATGTCTGGTTCTGACCAGAGCATTCTTGAAGGCACAGAAGCAATAATACTTATAGGGAAAACTGTAAGAAATATTCTTTGAATTCTTTTGCTGTAAATTCCATCGGGTCTTGTAGCAATCTGATATACCGTATGAAAAATATTTTGAATTCCAGAAGAATTAATGATGTGAAATGCACAAGAAGCTACAATTGTTTCTAGACACAGCATTATAATAGAGCCACATATGCACATAGTAAACCAACATATCCATTGAATTATAGATATTGGGTTAATTAGCATTGAAATGCCAATAGAAAAAACGATAATACTAACTAAAAAATTTAAAATTGAGGCAATATTGGGATAGCGAAAGAAAGCAAGAAAAAAAACAGATACGGGCTTTAACAGGAAAAAATCTAATTCACCAGTATTAATATATAATGGAAATTTCCAAAAATTAGTAGCAATCAACATCATATTGATTGAATCTACCATAAAAAGAGTGCCTAAAAACACATAAGCCTGAGATTTGCTAAGTCCTGCAAAACCAGGGGTATACAAGAACATAACTTCAAAAAAGAGAATTTGAATTGAATACCAGGCAATATCAATTAAAAAATAGAAAAAGAAATGTCCACGAAACTCTAATTCTCTTGCAAGGCAATTTTTAAAGAAGGCGATCCATAATCGTATTAGTTGCATGATGTTATCGAATATCTGGCATATAATCTTTCATTGCTATATATAAATCCCATGTGGCTTGTACATCTCTTAAGCAATATTCTGCAATTGTTGTATATGCTTTCTGTGCATAGAGTTCACCTACTTTTGAGCCATCAACACCATCTGCCTTTGGCGATTCTACGCCAAATGCTTTAGCTGCAAAATCAAAATTGTATCTGCGTGTTGCACCCGATTGCTGAGGATTGAAAAAACATAATTCATCTAGTAAATCAGTATGTGAGTCTTTATAGCTATATCTGGTGCCACTCATAAGATTATGCAAAGGTTTCACTTTTAATAAAGCAGACCTCAGCATGATAAATGGAGCATCAAAACCTCTTCCATTAAAAGTAATTAAATGAGGCTGAGGGTAGCTTGTTAATATTTTCCAAAAGCCTTCTATCAATGTTCTTTCAGAACAATAAACAGACTTAATCCCATTAGAAAGTTCAATTGTTTCCATATTCCCATCTGCAATAGATGGGTCTACCATAAATGCGCCATTTTTTAATTCAACCCACTGATTTTCTCGTTTTTGCATGATCTTTACAGCTAAGCAAACAATTTGACCTGTTAATGGTGATAATGCCATTTCATCAATTTTTTTTGCCTGTAATTCTTTGGTGTCTGCCCCACGAATTAGATATTCTTTTCTGGTATCATCAAAAGAATCAAAGGGTAATCCAATTGTTTCTATATCATATGTGATATAAGTTTTAGTATAAGAATTCATGCGCTATCCATGTAAAAAAGTTTCTGCTAATTTAGTGAATTAAATAAGGTATATAAAGCTATATTAAAACCTTAAGAGTAAAACAGTTAAAAATGAGTGTATTGCAGATATTCGAATTCAAGAGAAAAGAGTATTTTTGAAATGCAGCATTATTCTTTCCCAAAAAATATATTATGAGCCCTGCTAAAAAGAAAATTTCAAAGCAGAAAGAAGATATTTCGGATTCACAATTCCAACTATCTATGGAATTTGCGTTTTCACCGCAAAGAATCAGATTGATACTTCTTTTTATTTGCTCGATATATAGTATAGCAGCTGTTAGGTTGTTTTATATTCAAATTATCAAGGGTGGTGAATATCAAAAAAAAGCAAGACTCCAATATGAGATTGTAGTTCAAATGATTCCACAAAGGGGGCAGATCTTTGATAGGAATGGCAGAATCATAGCAATGAGTGTAAATGGTTTTTCTTATGCCTTAGATGCTAAAATGGTTAAAGATAAAAGGGCCATTATTTCTGCATTTAAAAAGGTAACTGGAGATACAACAGGATATTATGAACGCTTGATAATGAATGCAAAATCCTCTTTTACTTATATAATCAGAGGTATGACTTCTAGACATAATATTATTGATGCAATAAAAGATCCTGGCTTTATCAGATTATCAGAACCAAAAAGAAGATATGTATATGGATCTGCCGGAGCCCAGGTAATTGGATATGCTAATATTGATAATATTGGAGTGTCTGGCATTGAATTGCATCTTGACTCTTTATTGCAGGGAAAAAAAGATTCTGTAGCCATGAAAAGGGATGCTTTGGGCAAATTATATCCAACTGTTGAAATGTCTGATAAACACATTATAAAAGGACATAATGTGTCTTTGACATTGGATATAGAATTACAAAGAATTGCGGAGTATGAATTGGCAGAAGGCGTTATTGAATCTAATGCCGAAGGTGGAACAGTTATCGCCATACATCCTGCAACTGGCGAAGTTTTAGCTATGGCATCATATCCAACTTTCGACCCAAACCATAATAATAATATACTACCAGAAGCTATGCGTTTGCAGGGCATAACAGATATTTATGAACCTGGTTCAACCTTTAAGCTTATTACTGCTTGCGCTATGATTGAAGAAGGTATTTTAAAGCCTGACTCTAAAGTTGATGGAATGGGAGGAACATATCGTATTGGAAATTATGAGATAAAAGATTCGCATCCAATGTATAAAATGTCTTTTTCTGAAGCATTAGAGCAATCTAGTAATATAGTATTTGCAAAAAATTCTGATAATATATCTTCTGATAAATTTTATAAATATGCTCGGGATTTTGGTTTCGGAATTTTTCTTGGTATTGATTTGCCTGGAGAGGTATCTGGGATTTTAAAAAAGCCTTCTGCATTTGATGCTTCTACAAAAAGATTTATGGCATATGGATATGAATTAGGAGCTACCGCTTTGCAGGTAGTTAATGCCTATGCTACAGTAGCAAATCGTGGTATAATGATGAGACCTTATGTCATAAAGTCAATTATAGATAATGATGGTGGTATTATCATGTATAATAAGCCTCAAAGAATTAGATCTGTTATTTCAGAGAAAACATCTTTGCAAGTAAAAGATATGCTTTGCGGGGTTGTTGAAAGGGGAACTGGGCAAGAAGCAAAAATTGATGGTATTCGTATTGCTGGAAAAACAGGTACTGCCCAACAATTAGTTGATGGCAAATATTCTAAACAAGAATATACTGCCTCATTTGCTGGATTTTTTCCTGCTGATAATCCTAAAATTGCTATGATCGTAATGTTGCATAGGCCCAAAACAGATATATATGGTGGCAAAACTGCTGCTCCAATATTTAGAAAGATTGCTCAAAAATGGATAACAGCTTCAAAATTACCCATTAATGAAAATCTTACAGATCAAGACCTTATGGAAAGCAAATTAATAGATAGCGCATTGGTACCTGATTTAAGAGGTATTTCGGTAGAAAAAGCTCGAGAAATGGTTCATTCTATCGGTTTGCGTTTACCTAGAAATGCAGAAGGCATTATTATAGAACAATATGTACCTAAAGGATTCTGGCTGAAAAAAGGGACAGATATTCCAATTAAAACTGGTGATGCATCTAGGAAAAAAACAATGATTCTTTCTGAAAACACTCAAAAAAGTATTCCTAATAATCACATAAAGCCAAATGTTAAGGGTATGAGTGTTCGCAGGGCTATGTCTGTATTACATGCGGCTGGTTATCAAGTAAGAGTAATCGGCCAAGGAAAAGTGATAGGGCAAGTATATAATAAAGCAGGAAAAAAGGAATGTATTTTGAGTTGTGAATAATTAACCTCTTGGATGAAAAGTTCTATGAACTTCTCTTATAAACTCTCTGTCTAAATGAGTATAGATTTGAGTTGTGCTGATATCAGAATGCCCAAGCATTTCTTGTAAAGCTCTTAAATCAGCACCACCTTCTAGTAAATGTGTTGCAAAGGAATGTCTAAATGTATGAGGATGAACATGTTTATCAATTCCAGCCAAAGAAACTGCATAAGAAACAATATTCCATACGCTCATTCTAGACAATCCTTTTCCTTTTTGATTTAAAAAAAGAATATCATCAGTTGAAACACCAGATTTCATGAAATGAGGTCTGATGTCTTTTTGATATCTTTGAATCCAACCTAATGCTGTTGCTCCAACTGGGACAATCCTTTCTTTAGACCCTTTACCAAAAACACGTATAATTTCTTGAGGAAATAGAATATCTCTTTGTTTCACATTACAAAGTTCAGAAACTCTTAATCCTGATGCATAAAGTAATTCTAGAATAGCTCTGTCTCTAATACCAGCTTTTGTTTCTATGTCTGGTTGATCTAAAATTAAAAGCATTTCTTGTATAGACAAGGTATCTGGTAGTAATCGTTTTGTTTTAGGTAATTCTGCTTTTTCTGTTATATCATGGTCAATGACTTTATTTGAAAACAGAAAAGTAAAAAAACCACGAATTGACGATAGATTACGAGATCGGGAGCTTAAGGCCAAACCAATATCTTCTAATAATGTTAAAAATTGGTTAAGATGCTGAATGGTTACATCATTAAATGAAGTGATGTTTTTTTGCTGGGAAAAGTCTGCAAATCTATAAATATCAAAAATATAGGCGTTCAGTGTATTATCACTGACGCCTTTTTCGAAAGACAAATATCTTTTATATGATGTAATATCTCTTATGAGGGAATGTGCTAGCTTATTATGTGATTCGCTGCTCATTCCTATCCTTTAAGAAAAATAATTTGGGGATGCTTTTGTAACAACAACATCATGAGGATGAGACTCTTTTAGGCCAGCACCAGTGATTCTAGTAAATTGTGCATATTCTTTTACTTCGGCAATAGATTTACAGCCACAATATCCCATTGATGCTCTTAGGCCACCGATTAATTGATAAATAGTATCGCTTGCATTTCCTTTATATGGCACTCTGCCCTCGATGCCTTCAGGAACAAGCTTTGCAATTCCTTCTTCAATATCTTGAAAATATCTATCTGCAGATCCTTGTTGCATAGCTCCTAAAGATCCCATGCCACGATACATTTTATATGCTCTACCTTCTAATAAGATTTTTTCACCAGGGCTTTCTTCATGGCCGGCTAGCATGCCGCCAATCATAATGCAATCTGCTCCAGCAGCAATAGCTTTTGCAATGTCACCTGTTTGTTTGATTCCACCATCAGCGATTATTGGTATATCATAGTGCTTGGCAATTGTAGCAGCATTCATGATAGCAGTTAATTGTGGGACACCTACTCCTGCAACGATGCGAGTAGTACAAATACTGCCTGGCCCAATACCAACTTTTATACCATCAACTCCAGCTTTTATTAAGTCTTCTGCAGCATCTCCAGTTGCAATATTACCAGCAATGATTTGTAAATCAGGATACAGCTGCTTGACTTGCTTAACCATAGATATTACTCCAAAGGAGTGTCCATGAGCTGTGTCAATTATAATAACATCCACACCGGAATCAACTAATGCATTCACTCTATCTAATGTTTCTGAAGCTACACCAACTGCTGCACCAACTCTTAATCTTCCATGTTGATCTTTACAAGCATTTGGGTATTTCTTTTTTTTCTGAATATCTTTAAATGTAATAAGGCCATGTAAAACC
>Ga0209358_10000164_pt1 | contig 61840 bp, 43 predicted proteins | sample LauGreFa1BDMLBSN_2_FD_187574 | JGI IMG/M metagenome (GOLD analysis project Ga0209358, IMG submission 187574) | Freshwater lake microbial communities from Lake Michigan, USA - Fa13.BD.MLB.SN (SPAdes) (version 2) | ecosystem: Environmental > Aquatic > Freshwater > Lake | place: Lake Michigan, USA... | reverse complement strand
AGTTGTTGATCCTCTTCCTGATATCTTCGAAGATTTGATTCAATAATTTCGTCGAGGAGATCTTCATCAGCTTCGTCTGATGATGTCGATTTCGGATTAGCTCTATCGTTGTCTTCTTCTTCTTCTTCCTCTTCAAGTTGTTGATCCTCTTCCTGATATCTTCGAAGATTTGATTCAATAATTTCGTCGAGGAGATCTTCATCAGCTTCGTCTGATGATGTCGATTTCGGATTAGCTCTATCGTTGTCTTCGTCTTCTTCAGGTTGTTTATCATCTTCGCGATGTCTTTGAAAACGTTTGTCTTCAATACTATCACTGGAAGGTTTCTGCACAGTATCATGGCGAGTTTTCAACACTGAAGTGTAATCTCTCGGATCATAATCATGTAAGTATTCTGTGAGGAGACCTAGAGATCCCGGCATGTCGAGGGGTTCATCTATGACTTTGTTAGTCAGACGGTTGTAAAGTTTGAATCGTTCAACGTAAAAAGACATCATTTCCCAATAATCATGAAAATAAATACCTTTAAGATTATCAGCTTCAACAAAGCACCAATGGTAAGCTAAACTTCTGATAGTGCAAACTTTATAATCTGGACTAAAATCATGATCTGCCCTCCATGCTTTAGTTGTGAAATCTAGTGGACAATCCAATGGACGTATTCCAGGGCTTCTGCCATAGTATGAACTCGGCACGCGGATTGCAGTTGATGAAAGTGGTTCTGTGATTGAATCAACAACTCTCGGTCTTTTTGTAGGATGCAAATCACCCCCACCCATGAGATACTCCATGTACTCTTTCTGGATGTCTACCGAAGACTTCTTGTAGTGCATAGAATAAGCTCTACTTTCGCCTGATTTTCGAATGTGAAATTCAAGCCCGAGGTTTGTTGATGCATAACTATCACATGCCATTCCATCTTTGCACTCTTCACCTTGAAAAGCCATCAGGTATGCGCGGTCAGCCAGATGCTGCCCGTAGATTTCCATGACTAGAGCTGTCAATTCTTCAAAAGGCACATCAGGCAGTCCAGAGAACGAATTTAATCGAAATGGTAAAGTGTTGAGAGGGCTTTTCAAAAACTGTGCGTATCTCTTCCAGGCTGCAGTCTGTATTTTCAGAAGAGCTGCACATGTACCCATATGGATGTATTGAATGGGAAGAGGGGGCACGCCATCAACTAAACCCCCTTGTACTGCAGAGTACAAGTCAGAGTATTCAGAGTATCCATGACGCTCAAATATCCCTATTAACTCGTGGCTCTGAATATCAAACATGAATTCCGGCACGAAGGGTACAGGTTGTCCCAAGAATAGTTTGACTGCAATTGGTAGCTCGTCGTGTATTTTTAGAAGCTTGCATCCCATGATACCAGGAGGAAGTAGGGGTTGAGTATGTACAAAATATCGAATGAAGTAACCATCGAGAAAGATGTTGTTGTACGACATGAGAACCTGGCTGGCACTCACAGCCCATGCGTAATCGGATTCGTAAATCAAGACATAGTCCATCGGCTTTGATCTTTTCGAGGTAAAGAATGAATAACTACCAGGATTTCTATCGATCTTATGGCAAATCTTATCTCCAAGATCTGTTTTATGGAAAAAAAAAATTCTCTGAAAGAAAGTTTTCAAATAAAAGAAGTAAAGAAACCGCTTTGCTGCCTCAGATGAAATCCCAGAGCTGTCACAGATCAAGCTTTCGAAGTCCCATTCTTCCCTCTCCTCTTCACATGTTTCCTTCCAATCAAGTTTTACTCTGCACATGACTTCCATTGAATACGTATTACGATTGATCCTCTTTGATAAGTAAACCAAAATCTCATCAGGAAGATAATTAGTGACTTCATTCTTGTATTTTTTGAATATTCGCTTTGACGGATTGAAGCCTATGACTATTCCATGCTTCTGATGAAGAAGTAAGCATTTATGGAATGTAGACTTACGAACTTCGTAAGAACGTTTCGACTTACAATACAAAATACTCCCATCACCTTTCTTTACGCACATCACTGCTCCTTCTTTGTTCCCTCTTTGAAGGTCGCTTACCAAATCGACAGCTCTTCTGATATTCTCGACTGCTTTTCGAGTCTTTTCGCTTCTGTTCTCGTGTCTGTTTTTCGCCATGAACCTCTCTGAAAAACCTCTCATATCAGAGAGTTCGTCCATGACGTGCTTCTCTTTGGTTGAGAGTTTGAGTGTTTCAGGCATTCGCATTAGAATTTGATACATGCAGAATGCATATTCTGGGTTCGGAAATTTTTTCTGCTGAACCAAGTAGGACAGGGCCTGGATTTCTCCGTTCGTGAAATTCATACGGCCCTCTAACGATTTCAGCACTTCCACTGCCTGATCACTCAGTCTCAAATGGGGCAAGACCGCTCGGTGAATGACTAATTTAGCACGCAGAGGATCCTCTGATGTCATGCACAAATTCAAGCCTAGAGTTGCGCTGAGTAATTTGTCTTTCGTGTAAAGATCGTAATCTTCCTTAGTGATCAAGATCATCTCTGCTATCGAATCTTTATTGGCCTCGATGCCTCTCCAGAATTCAAGGATGTTGTGGACTTGCTCAGGAGTATATCTGTAATACTTCACTTCGTCTTGGTCGTAAATGGTGATGTCGAAAATTTTTAGAGTAATATTTTCTCTTCTTCGGACACTCACAGTGACGCTTCGCCAGTGTTCTGTAGCGCTTTGCCCTCTGGTTTGTCCCAGGATCTCTCCTGCTACAATGAAAAATTTTGATTCTTCACCAAAGAGACCTGCATCGTAATCAAGCTGAAGTTTCCGCACTGCTCTCATGATTGTATTCCACCAGTGGTCGTCGCGTCGCCAAGCTCCTTTCTTACCCTGTATAGATATTACATCTAGGTACACTCTTCCGTCTTTCTCTTTCTTGATAGCAAACGCACAGAAGTATACCCCGTTGTATTTCTCGCATATTGTTATTTCCGTGCCTGGATCCTTGAAGACGTTCTTAATTCGCGTGAGAGTTTTCGATACATTCAGTCCGAACCTAGATCCCCATTTGTACATCTTGTTGTATCTCTCGCATGCTTCCTGCTTCCTGTACCGAACGTGAGTGAGAAGCCACTTCCTCCTTGGATTGAGTTTTGTCGCCATGCGAACTTGGAAAGCATTGGGTAATCGATATTTGTATCCGAGCGTCTTTACTCTCAATTCTTCCCTTTTTTTACCCTTTGAAAAGGCTCTCGTCATTGCGGCTTTAATTTCGTCTGACATGATGGGCTTGAGGGGTTGACGTTTACTATTTGGAACCATCCGAATTCCTCTCCTTTCGTCTTCTAGTCTCTGTAGGCTTAATCTCAGCATTCTATTCTCTTCCACCAACCTTCTCATGACAGTTGCTTGTTCCTGTCCCTCCTCTTGATCCTCTTCTTGTTCTGAATTATCTCTGTTTCTCGCGTCTTCCAAGTTCTCTCTGAGCCTACTATTGTCCCGTCTCAAATCGGAACATAGTCGCCTCCCTAAGGGACTGTTGTGGATATTCCCACTCATTGTCAAAGCAATTGGATAGTACCTTTTGTGAAACTGGACTTATATACGTTCGGTCACTCTCTCAAAGTCGAATGCGAGATAACAATGGAGCATCATCAGTTCAGTCACTAGAAGATGTCTATCTAGAGATGATGGTCACATCAGAGCTCCCCGATCACGTTTTTGATGACTGGATATGGAGATCAGATCCAGAAGAACAGTATTCTAAAGAAGTGCTCATGAACAAGTCGCAACTCATGGGTTTTCTTGTCTGTATGTGTAAAGGTCTACAGCCTTCCACAGAAGAAACTGAATTGCCAGAGAGACTCTGTCTCATGGAGAAGTCTGTGTCACAGATGTCTCTTAGAGAACTTAAAGACACTCTGGAAAATCTACAGATAGAATGGCCTATTTTTTTAGAGAGACTTGACTCTAATCCTAACGCACAGGCTAACTTGGACGCCGTCATTTCTCTCATAGATCAATGTGCAGCACGTTTTGGACAGCTCTGTATCAGAGCATATGACGTGTCAGTGCTAGATGACTTGGGTTCTACTGAGCCTTACAATGCAGGGGAAGGAAGTGGAATGATGAGGATTACTCTGGCCTGTATAAGGAGAACAGTTAGTACATTCATGGTTTTTTACAGACATCTTCATTTATTGGCAGTTTGCAAGACTCTCCCTGGAGAGTGGGTAGACCACAAAATTACAAAATATCACATGGAGGCATCTGGAGACACCTTCAATATGCTTTGCATGCACATTGGACTCCCCGTTGCTGCCAAGCTTTGCTACAAACACGACTTTCCAGGGATGTACAATCACGTCTCACAAGTCGCTTTTTTTCATAATAGTGAGTACCAGAGGACGCCTAGGGTAGCCCTTGAAAATCTCAATGGGGCATCGATCGAGCAGATCCTCCCGGCTCTGCTGCAGATCTACCCTGGTATAGGCCTGAAGTACGAAGAAGACGCCATAGACCTTACTACGCCTAGCGTGAAGAGAGATGACTGGTTCTGGCTCGTCCTTCCACGACGCGTGTATCTCATTGATCCAGATAGGAATGTTTGGTATTCCACGAATTTGACGCGACTTCTCAAAGTTTATGTCGACTCACAAGGTGTGAGTGGCTAATTGATGAGGTCACCGAATCGATCTCTCGTGCACCTGCACTGTGACATGAAATGCCCCTTGCCACCACAGCGCCTGCAAAGATCATAGAGTTCTCTTATGTTGGACTCGGCATCTTCGTAGTCCTTCACTGAAAGCTCGAGTTGAGTATATTTCCAGCCGCGGACAAACAGCATTCCCTTGAGGTACATGTAGCGGAGAGTCTCGTCTCTCTCAGCGGCATCCCCATTTCCAGAGACATTCCCTAGCCTAGGGAGCAATTTTCCAGTGGGTTTGAATGTTCGAGTGAATGCAGCGCCACATCCGTTGATGTGCTGAGAGATTCTCCTTTCTACGTCTTTTGATGTTCCTACGTAGACTCTTCCATTTTCAAGTTCGAGAATGTAGACAGAGGCTGGTTTTTCTTCAACTTTGGCAGATGCAGCAAGTTCTTTACCAGTGGTTTCTTGATACGTAGGTGATGCACAGCGAGGGCCGTAAGGACGTGGTTGGGTAGGTTTCGGACGAGGCCTGGGACGAGGTCGCTTTGGAAGTTTCACTGGGGTGTTATTGCCTTTGGATGATTTGAGTACTTTTCTTTTTGCGAGTTTCTTGATTTTTTTCCTATGTAAAAAAATGAGCTGTAGGATATCAATGCCATACTTGAGAATCCTCTTGTGCCCAATTCCTGATATTGACTGGAGTTTCTCGAGAGTCTCTGGGCGTTTCATGACTATGGCTTGGATGACTTTGTCTCCAAATACGTTGGAAGATGTTATTTTATTCATCTTTGCTTGATGTTCTCTGTATACCTTTAAAGATTTTGCTAGGCTTTGAGCTGGAAAATTGTATGAAGATGAAGTAAGCTTTGAAAATGGAGTGTTCAGTGTGGGACATAACGAAGAACGAAGTATTGATTTCGTAGAATAGCTCGAAACACGTGGAGAAGGCATTCCTTTAGAGGGTGCTGCAAATGTTGCCAGAATAAACTTCATAAGTAAATTCATTCAGTCATATGATAGGAAATATATCAATAAATACCTTTTGAAGTGTGTATATATATCTACCCATCAAAAAAAAACTTTTTTATTGTTGATTTTTTTTCAAAAAAAAATCAAAAAAAAATTCTCTATATAAGAATCGAACTTTACCTATGCAACACATATCTGTTCATATCTGTTGAATACAAGGTTCCGTCACTTGTCTCATGTCCGACCCTGCTAGTGTGCCTGTGAAGTCTAAGTCTGCTCGTCCCAAGCGTTGTTATGTCATCCTAGAGGCAGGGAATGCTACGAATATAGAGGCAGTCATACAGGCACATATACCTGGTTTGAGTCAATTATCCATCATTGAAGTTCTGTGGAACACATGTTCAAGCGGGCAAGTTCTTGTTGGTTTCATAGCACAGATTCAGTGTTATGAAAGTCAGTGGAAGAGGTTGATAGAAAATATGTTTGGAATAATTTTGCCAAAGATAGACACGAAGGAAACAGAAAGACACATCACTTTTTTGAAGAGTCAGAGCAATACATGTGTAAGTATAAACAAAACTGAAATTTTATGAGAAGTTTCTTTATTATAATGTTCGTGCTAATAATTCGTATTGTTCTTTGACAGATATACAAGAACGGTTACTACTCTCAGCCACTGTACCAGAATTTCGCAATGTTTAATCCATCTACTGCTGCTGTTACTGCTTCTGTAGCAGCTACCTCCTCTACCGTAGCTATGAATCAGCCCCCCACCTCACTCCCTGCATTGCCCTCTTTACTTGCTTCTTCTGAAAACACTGAAACTCATCCTCGAGAAGTGGTGCAAGCCATAGCGTATCCAATTTCTGCTTTTGATAGCGAAGCCATTGCAGACCAGATAATGGAAGTTGAAGCTGAACCATTCTATGATCCGGTATTCATGGCAAAGCCTAATCAAAATTATGAGACAGTCCAGAATCTAATCAAAGGCTTTATCCAAGGGGGTCAGAATTCCATTCCAGAAGATCCAAAATACAGGGACATGTATGAAAGCACAGAAAAAACGTCGTTTCAAAACAGTACCCCTCCTTTTGAAGTGAGTCTATTGAAGACCTTCCCTGAGATTATTTCTGGACGTATAGCTTCTATGAAAATCAGCATCGCAACATGCAGTCCAGAACATCAGAAGTTCATTGAGTATATCAATATGTGGATGCAGTCGAAAGGCAAGGGGATACATGTGTTTTATCCCTTCAAGTACCTCATTCGCAGCGAATATGGTACTAAAAATCTCTTTAAGCCTTCCGCATCCATTCTGGAATTGCATAGGCGAGTCCTTTCCATCGAGAACTCAATCAGAGATATGCTAGAATTTATCTTCTCTGTATGCAGAATCAAGAAACTCAGGTCTCTCTCCCCCCTTGTACTTCTAAATGTTCAATTGTTGGCTAAAGTCGGAAAAGGGGACTTCGGAAAAAAGGCCTCGTTTCTCATCCATGAAAAATGCGACCAAGTTCTTATCGAAAATCTGGAAAAACTCGGAAAGCCCAATCCTGATACCCAAGAGAAAGATAGTCGAGAGCTAAATAACCTCGCTAAGTGGATTGTGGAGAATCGAGAAGATCTCATGACTCGAGTATGTCTCGCCTACACTGGGACGTGCCTTTGTGTTCTCCCAGCCTACATGGTCATTGCACTGAATGCCGAGAAATTTTTCAATCTTTGGAATGAGAGAGAGGCAAAAAGTCTTTTTGACGATCTCTCAGATGTGACGCGGGAATTAGAAGCTCTATGTACATCAGAAGTACAACCAGTTATTTACTATGGTTGGAAGCTGACGAAATTTCATGGTTTGGTACACAGTGTATACAGGGCTTTGAACACGGAAATCAAGAGCACTCATATTACTTTTCAGTCTCCCAAGAATTCGAGTCTTTTACCTTTAATTGTGGAGGAAAATGGAGAAGTTCTACTGTCTGATGGATACTCTAGTCAGATTCCAGAAGGCCATCTCCGTTTTTTCAAGGAAAAGAAGCCTTATGTCATTCCATTTGCTTCTTCTTGCAAGCACTCTATCAAGACTTTGCAGCAGAGGAGGGAGGCTGCCCAGCACTTCCTTGATTGGAGGAAGAAAATCATCGATTCTTACATTGCTAGGTTCTTCAAAGACGAGCCAACCCCCGTGATATTCGAAATGATGGAGAGAGGCGAAAACAAGGTTCTTGATTGGTTCAACCAAGACTCTTGCAAGGATAACCTGACTTTGAACCTCGCACCTACTGCTTCGCTCATGGATGGGCGTCAATCGTATAGCAAGCCGTTCGAGTAATGCAGTTGTTGTGCCGTGCCGTGACTCGGCTCTTGATGACCCCTCCTGATATTAACGGGCTCACGTGCATTTTCAAGCGCAGAGCGCATTGATTTTCCAAGTATCAATGAATCAGATGGGTATTGGTGTCTTTTACAGAATAACGACTGTAGTTGCTTGCACTCTTGCTGGGGCTAGAGATGGGTATAATAATTTCACTAGAGAGAGTAATTCAACCAATACATGCCACGCTCCTTGCACTTCGCTTCAAGCGCGTGTCAGTGTAGAGAATATAATCCATCCATTCACGATAGCAATAGCATGCTGGTGTCTCATGTTTGTCCCTACACTATTGTTGAGATCAAGGCACAAGGCATTTGCTATGAGAGCTTTGTGTTATCCAGTGATATTCATGTTCGTTTCCATGTGGGTGTCGTATGCTATGTACTTTTTTCTACATGATAGGGTTCTTGCCTACGTGTGGTCGCTCCATGCTTCTGCTACTGGCTTATTCACGTTTGCGCCTAACAGAGCCCTCGTGACACAGAAATTCTTTTTTTTCTTTTCGCCTCTCCTTTGTTTAGCCTGCCTGTGCCTCTATGCTAGAGAGAGAGGCCCCCCGGTTGGGATAGTCCCATGGGCAACCAGGGAGCAGGCCCAGTGTGGCTGGATGGTCCATTTTATTGCAGTGATGGGTGCTGATTTGCTCGCTTGTGTCATGGCCCCAATTGGAAAGGCCATGTGGGCTATGTAGCTGAAATTTGATGTGGGGCATATTAAGTGGGTGGCATTTGTTGAGGAAATAAAAAAAAGAAATAAGGCAAGAGAGCGCAATGCCTCCTTCTATTTCACGTGCAGAGAAAATTCTTGTATCCAATCGAAGTCTGATAGCTAGTCTACTGTGTATTGGCTTTTTTCATGTATGTAACAAGATAGCTCTGGAGGAGAAAGCAAATTTCAATTTTTCAGGAAACAATATAAACACCGCCTTGGAATGGGCGTCTATCATCACTCTTCTAGGTGCATTCTACTACATGCAGTACCTTCTGTTTCAGAGATGCACTTCCAAGGGATCTAATTCTGTTCACGAGACTCCTTATTTCTCTGACAATGTTACTATGTACAGAGACCTCCCTTCACATGGACAACTACCCCCTGATGCGGGCTCCTCAGATGATTTCGAAAGGGATACTGATGTTATGGAAGAGCGCAGGCCCCCTCCTAGATCTGCCCTAACTTTACCACCTGAGATGTCGCCGTTTAACGTGCTTCTTTACGCCTATGGATGGGGTCTAATGTTCTTCGTTATGCTCTATTGCTCTGCTGGAGTTTATGTGCAAGGCTCTAATTGGTGGGCACTTGGACTTCTAGTGATATCCATTGACGAACTCGTGAGCAGTGATATTTCTAAGACTTGGACGATGCTCATAGTCAGTTTTGTAGCTATTTCTACTGTGTCAGTGTGGTGGGGAGTCTTAGGTCAGAATTCAACGGAACAGAATTTTGCAGAGATTATAGTCGGTATTATTGCCCCAGTAGTTTCTCCCTTCATGTTACTATCACTCCGGTTTAACCCTACTGTATTGAAATTCAACGGAATTCAGGGGCTAATTAAGATTGCTATGCCTTTTATGGTCGTCCTAGCTTCATGCATTTTGGTGATACAGAGTGTTCATGAAGATCACGATTATATGCATCAGGCGAGGAGAAAAATAACAGGCAATGAAAGTAAAATTGAGAAATCAGAAGTGGAATTTATATTGACGCAAGCGCCTTTTGGAAATGGCACGAAGATAGAGCAATCCAACATTTCATCATATGATTCATTATCTTTCCAAAATCTTACGAATGCATCACAGATTTACTATGCACCTTCAAAGCTGATAGCCCTTTTAATTGCCCCATTTGCAGCGCTTTTCATTGCTCGGAATCTCATCACACTTGTTCTTCAGAACTGTGCTACTGAGTTCGTCATTGGACTTACTATCTGTACTGCAGTGAGATTTGGACTGAGTAGAGAATATGATGTTATGTCCGCCATAGCCTTGGCTGCAAGTGGCCTAGGCTTTGTCATGATTGTCTTGCTGAGACGAACCAAGTGAGTTCGAAGGCGGCTCGAAGCTAAGACGCGAGGGACGACCTGAGCGCTTTGGAGTGAGGTCAAGGAGACACGGAGGGAGAATCGAGGGGCTCCCCGGAGCATCATAATCATTCGTCTTGGAGAACGCAGAGAACTTCTTCTTATCAGCGGGTTTCTTGGGCAACTTAGTGACAGGACGAGGCCTTCCAAACCAAGAACGAATGTCACCATGATTTCCTTCAGGGAGCTCGACTACAACTGAAGTGCTTAACTTCGCCTGTGGCTTGAATACAGGGGGTTTGATGCGAAGGCCAACAAGGTCCTTCTCACCCTCGATGGGGACAGCCTTGAAAGGCAAGACAGGGACGAAATGAGTCAGGGGCATTCCTTGACTGTGCGTTTTGCAGACATTGATGTTCTTCTCTCCTTCCTGTTTGGGCAGAATTGTATCAGGAATGAAAGGGACCCACTCATCACACCCTTGAATGGGACACTTTGTGCAGCATGACTGGTGAAACCTGAATCCAGGAATCTTGTCGACAGTGACAGTGTTCATCGCCCCCAGCGTGCGAAAGCAGAGTCCACAGCGAGCGTCACAATCGGAAACAGCAGAGTTGCTGATTTTGCACACCTCACCATGATTTGGAAAGTTGTAGAGCTTCGTGTATGCCAACCTTGTCGAATCGTATGTTTTGTGTTGAATGAACTGCCCATAGAGGACTGCTTGGGCGGGGTTCACACCAGACTCAAAGATCTCCTCCCAGATATCTCTTTTTGTTTTTTTGATGAGCTGAGTCTGGCCTTCCGGCATGGAGTATTTTGGCTCAAGAGAATGCTTTTGTCCGCGCCCTTTACCAAGGCATATTGGACAAAAACCTTTGTATGAAATCACTACACACTTTTGGTAGTGTTCCTCGAGATACGAGGACGCAAAGTTGTTCATGGGGTCTGCACTCATGGATGACTTGGTTTTGAAAGGTTTACAAAATTCTAATAGGTATATATAGAAAAAATGAAAAAAAAACTTTTTTGAGTTTTTTTAGTAAAATAGATATCTAAAAAAGTTTTTTTTAGAAAAAAAAACAATATTCTCTATATATACTCCTACAAAATTGGTTAAGTTACTATTCTTGCGCACATGAGCCAGTCTGAAAACGACGGAGTCTTCTGCACTCCAGAACAATTCTCTCGAAACACTCGATCTGCAATGAACTCTCCTTGCATTCCTCTTGTCCCTGAAACTCCTGAGGGGTCTGCGCCGCCCTCTCAATCGAGTGCTTCTTCTTATGCTAAGAGGCAGCGTGTTGGATGCAAACCCTCTGTTTTTGATGGCACTAGCAATTCTTCTCAGAAAAATGATTTAACAGAGCGAATAGAAAGCATTATAGTTACTTTAGAGGGAGAAGAGGATTCGAGAACCGAGGAAGGAAGACGTGCTCGAGGGGACTGTGAGAGTGATGTATCTCAACAAACAGATTTTAGTTTTTCGAATTGTTCGGGGCGTGTCCTTCTCTCTTCACATGCTCTGACAAAGTTTATTAAGGCAAATATTCCTTCCCCAATTCATGATTTGGACTATGCTAAGAACTCTCCCACTTATCTTAAGAATCTACTCGAAGAGTCTTTGCGAGTTTATGCCAAGAAAAATGAGAAAGACAGGGATGCCATTGAGACAGAAATATTGACTTTTGAGAAAACTCGTGATGAACTTGAGAATCTCTGTGAAAGGCTGACAAATTTAGAGCAGCGACATGATTTGGTCCTGGGAAAATACACCACTATCATTGAGAATCTAGGGGTTGTTTGTATCAATTTCATTGTGAGGTCCTTGACGAATATCGTCAAGGATTTTTCAGAAGATCAAGTAAAATACCAAACTCAAGTACGTGATTTCGAGAAACTCAGAGATAAAATCACTGAGTTGGATAAGGAGAATAGTGTAGCCCTTGGAGAAGTATCTGAAATGAAACTCAGGGCGTCTCAGGAATGTCTTAGAGACAAGCTCATTCAGGCATTGCAAATATTCAAAAGGATCATTTGGAAAAATTACTGTTTTTCGCGGCTTACTGGACTTGGGATTAACCCATGGATACACTACGTGGAACATGCACCCTCCGATGTTGATTACTGGAAAGAATCGCCTTTTTTAGATTGTGATTTGGAACTAGTATCTCAAATTTGTGATCCAGCATATGCTTCTGCATTATCTGAGCGCTTGAATAGTGATCATTTGTTCGGTATGCTGGATTTTTACTTGAAAAATCGATTCTACTACACTGAGCAATGCAAGATGATTTTTGAAAATATTGCCAAGGCCGAAGGGGTTTTTACTGATACGTTCGTCAAGTCAATGACCTCTGAAGTTATTGAGAAGGACATGAAAAATGCTCAAAATATTTCAGATTGCATTGATGCGATTATCAAGCAGACTACTTGGACGAAGTATCTCTGTGCTAGATACTTCTTCGATTTGATCATCTCTCTCCCTAGTGATGTAGACCATTCAAAACTGGGAAAATTGAGGATTGCTAGGAGAAATCTCTCGGAATATTTTGGGTGTGTCACTGTAAAAACAGAATTGCTTTTAAAGGCCAAGGAATGTCTTCAAACGATTCATTCAATGCTTTCTACGGAGCAAGATGAGTTATGTGTTGATGGTTTTCTGAACGATACTTCCCCCCCTCGTACAATCAACGACCCAATCTTTGATCTATCCACTTATCCTTATGCTCTTGTCCCGTTTATGGAGGATCCTCACACGAGAGAGATTCGGGAGTTGCTAGAGAATCTTTCGAAGCCAAAGAAGCCAGTGTTTCGTGCTCGAAGTTACGAGGTGGATGAAGAGACCACCGAGAGTCGAGATGTGGAGGATGGTGATTTTGAGAAAGAGGAGCTTCCTGACAGTCCACCGGATGATAAGGCGGGGACTTCTTCGATTGTCCGCAGGAAGTATCAGGTCTTTCGTCTAGTTCGAATCCCTCCAACTCTTCTTCCAGAAATTTGAGATCAAGGTCTTCAGAGTACTGATATTTACGAGGTAAGATTGTTGTTGTTGTCGTTGTGGTCGTAGTCATCATTTCTTCTGAATCTGAGTTTTCTTGATACTTTAGCATGACGCCTCCGTTGATCAGGTATGCAGCAGTGAGGACTTTGAGGAGCGTGCAAGGATTCCCCTCTCCTCCAACTGCCAGTCCGTCTATGCATGATTTAGCCGTCTGTGCGCTATTTGGATTCTTGCGCCTGATCTGCTCTAGACTTGTTTTAAGGCTTTCTACCAGTCCTGGTGGAGCCTCTTGATGCAATTGTCCCATTGTAATGGCGAATAAATCGTTTGTGTTTTGTTGATTTTGGGTGGAATTAAGTTTCATGATTGCTCCTAGGTCGTGAGAGTAGTTATATATAGTCAGTGTGTGTAGAGTAGAGTTTTAAATCTATGACTGATTCTTTGAGTCTTGCTATGATGATCCTTACTTTTTTCATTCCTTTAGTTTGGTACTTCGGGACTTGCTTTGCAAGTAGAGAAGACCCTGAGATGGATAAAGAGAAAGACAAAGAAAGGGAAAAGGAGAAGGAGATAAAGGACAAGCTAGCACAACAAGCATCCATTCATCCTGTACTGAAGAAGAATTTCGCCGTAGCGCGACTCGTTTCCCAGATCCCACAGAGTGATCTTATGAGGCTCCTCTAATTCAATAAAAGACTCTAAAGTCTCAAACACCCTTCTTACGCGATAAATAATTTACTCGCGTCCAGGTAGGCTGCGGAATATCCGCGTCTAGAAAGCAGTCGAGGAACTTACATGTCTCTGCCTCGAATGGACCCAGGATTACCTTGGCAGGCACGGCGTTTGTCACATTCACTGCCTGGGCAGCAATGAACGTCCTTGGAGATAGAGGCACGCTCAGATCAGCCTGAATCACAGTGCCTGGTCCATTTCTTAACAAGAGGCAAACACTGGACTTACTGAAGACGCGGAGAAGATGAGCCTCTTCCTCGAGTCTACTCACTTGCATGATAAATGGAGAGGGTTGGATATTTAAAGCCACCCACATGCATCAAGCTTTTTTTTTAAAAAACATAATTATGGTTCTTCAGACTGCTCCTTGTGGAGTTGCTCTGACTCGAGTGTATCTGTATGGGACTTGCATTGGAACGCCTAGGACAGGCTGAGGGTATGAATTGGAGTATGTCTTTGCGTAAAGGCATGAACCGTAGCCGTACCTGTAGTAGCGGCGGCTGTCATTGAATGGATTGTCGTCTATCGAGCCGCGGTAAGGAAACTGGGACCACCAGCAGCAGAGTCCTAGGGCGAAGAGCATGAGAATAATCACGATAATCACAGCAAGCTCGACATTCATGTGGTCACTGCAGTCTTCAATGTACATGGATCCTACTGCAGACCACTTCCCGGAAGGGCACTTGATGGGCATGCGGTATCCCCCAGGGCAGTAGAAGTCCTGAGGGCAGAAGAGCTGGTGACTGGCGGCGGTGCAGTACCAGCCGGGTGCGGCGAAGCAGGTTGTTGGAGGTATAGGGGGTGGTGGGGTGGAGTTCATTGATTAGTGCTGAAGTGATTGTATACTGCCTTTATAATGAAGTGAAGTTGCGAGATTCATTTAATTAAAGATTCTTGGATATGAGGAGTATTTATTTGACTGTGACAATATCTTCCAAGATGAAAACACTATACAAAGTTTCTTATTCTTGTTATAACTTTTTACAAAGTTTTTGCTTTCTTGTACTCTGTATATGTTTACGAGTCGAATCATTGTCTATGACACATGAGACAGTGAACATTACAGATATTCATCTCATTACTAATTCAGGCAGAAGATTGCTACAGGTTTGTTCAGCAAATCAATATGCAGCCAAAAGTGTTTGCAATCCATGTCCTTTCAATTCAATTAGTTCTCCTGGTTCTACGGGCTATCTATCGTGTATTTGCCAAGCCCCTACATATCTATTAGTGTCACCTGTTATTTTGACTGGCCAAATTTTTTCGTATGGAGGAACAATGCCAACTGAAACTAATAGAGTTTGGATTGTTAGAAATCCATTAAGAGAATCAACAAACACCTTGATAGTAGGTAAAGCAATAACGCATTGGACCGTCACCACAAGATCTGGCTGTGTAATTCAGCCCTTTTTAACATCTGTTAATTTTAACATATGGGGTGTTGCAGGTGAACAAACATATATTATTAATTGCGCAGGTGGATCTAAAACCATACTGTCTGCTGGAACGCATACATTTACATGGGATAGGGTATCTGGTACTGATGCATCATGTAAAGTAAGTGAATACCTACAACATTGGGGGTGGTATGCATCATCAAGCAATTGTCTTGACACGACTACTGCTGGTACTGGTTCACAGGCTATGCTTTGGATGTGGCCAAACAGTCCATTCAATTCTGGTGAGTATTACTATAACAGTGCAAAATCAGGGCAAACGTCTACTCGCAATGTAGCCATTCGTCTCGAGAACAAACCAGCAATAACTGATGTCCCAACTCTTATGTCATGTGAAAATTGCGCCGCCAACACCTACTGGAATTCAGGAGTATGTACTTCATGTCCACAATATTCAACGTCACCATCTGGAACCTCTAGTATTTTGGGTTGCGCATGTAACATCAATATGTACTTAAATGGTACAGTTTGTGTCAATTGTCCAGTCGGTTCAACAACCTCTGCAGCAGGTTCGACAAGCATCAGTCAGTGTGTGTGTAGTGCAAACAAGTACATGAGCGGAGGTGTATGTCAGTCCTGTCCAGCTTACACAACCTCTCCTGTGGGGTCTACATCACTAACTCAATGCACCTGTCCGACTGGATCCACACTAGATGAAGGTGTGTGTAAATGCAATGCGAATAGCTATGGTACTGATGGAACATGCACTTCTTGTCCAACCTCAGCAACCTCTCCTTTGGGGTCGACACTGATTACTCAATGCACCTGTCCGACTGGATCCACACTAGATGGTGGTGTATGTAAATGCAATGCTAATAGCTATGGTACTGGTGGAACATGCACTTCTTGTCCAACCTCAGCAACCTCTCCTTTGGGGTCTACATTGATTACTCAATGCACCTGTCCAGCTGATTCCTCTCTAATTGATGGTGTATGTAAATGCAATGCTAATTATTTCTTTAAAAGTGGAGGATGTATCGGATGTTCGGAAGGTTTTGTATCTCCTGTTGGTTCTACAAGTTCCAGTCAATGCGTGTGTCCAGCAGGAACCACGCTAGATGGTGGTGTATGCAAATGCAATGCAAACAGTTACGGAAGCAATGGAGTGTGCAATTCTTGTCCCGTCGGCTCAACGTCACCCCTAGGAACGACAGCGATCAGCAACTGTGTCTGCGACGCTGGACTTCAGAGAATCGGAGACACATGTGTAGCTACCACTACTTCTGCTCCGCCTACCACTACTCCTGCTATTGTTACTGGACAGAGTGTCCCACCTCCACAGGAATATTCCTACACTCACACTGGAAGTCTCATTCAATTGACACTCCCAACAGACATCGTCAAAGTCGAGGCAAAAATGTGGGGGGGTGGTGGTGGTGGATTTGGAAAATACGATGGAATAACGGGCTCTGGAGGAGGTGGCGGGGGTTACACTCAGGGGTCATTTAATGTTCCTGCAGGACAACAATATCTTTACATCGTCGTCGGTGGTGGAGGAAGTGGTACTACTGATGTTTATCCCACACTGGGTGCATATCCTGGAGGGGGTATACTTTATGCTGATTATTCTAGAGGTGGCCAGGGAGGAGGACGCAGTTCTATCACGATGTGGGATACGGTAAAACCCATGTCGGGATTCAACACTTATGGTAATAGAACCAAGGTCATGCTGGTTGCAGGAGGAGGAGGTGGAGGCGGAATGACTGCGGTTGGGAGCACAGAAGAGTGGTCGAAGGGTCGTGCAGGTGGTGGTTTGAGTGGTAATTTTTATGCAGGCGCCAGTTTACCTGGTACTCAAACAGGATCGGGGATTACCACAACGTGTAGTGCATATACAAACACATTTTGGGGTGGTGCTGGAGGTGATGGATATTACTATGGATCTTGTGGTATTGACACAACTGGTGGAGGCACATCTGGTAATGTGGGTGGAGGTGCAGGCGGCTCAGGATTTCTTTGCGCAACGTGTATTGGAACTACGATTCCAGGCGGTGATGGAGGTGCTTCAGTGCCTTTTGCTTCCGATCCACTCAATAATAATCGATATGGAAAAGGAGGAGCTGCTTACAGTGGAAGTGAGACTACCGTCATGAATTGTGGAGATGCTTGCAAAGGACAAAACGGTTTTGTTTGGCTCAGGACTTACACTCAAGCACAGCTTGACGCTGTTCCTCTCGTACCTACCACATCTTCACCTGCTCCCCAGCCCACTGAGCCAAACTCTATCAACGTCAACATTTCAATCAATGGCGTAGAGGTTCCATTGTCTGATTTCATAGCTAATCTGCCTTCAAATATCGGAGTAGTAGAAGCAAGTCAATCTGACGTCATTCTTTCTCAGACCTGCGAAGCTGGTTACTATTGCCCTCTTGGTACGTCGGATGTGATCCCTTGTCCAGCGGGTACCTTCTTCAACGGCACAAACGCCAACACCCTGGATCAATGTCTTCCCTGTATTGCCGGAAGCTATTGCCCTTTAGCATCCATAACTCCCATCCAGTGCCAAGCGAATACATATGCAGCCCCTGGCTCAGGGGTCTGTTTGAATTGCACCTCAGGATCCGTCAGCAGTCCAGGCAGTGCAGAGTGCTCGTGTGTGGTGGGGCACAAGAGTTACATGGATCGGGATTTCACGTACAGTATTGTCGGGTCTGCTACATACAGAGCATATGCTCATGGAATCCCTGACGGTGTATTCCAAACAGATGGCTATTGCAACGCCAATGACGTTTGCTTCCCCTTGATCAACGGAAAAATGAATATTAATGTCACAAAGGGAGCTCGGCTTTTCCTGAACTCCGTTGGATTCCAGGGCAACGCTCCGTTCCCTCTGATCATATCTCGCACCATCTCTTCAGCATGGAGTTCAGATCCCACAGTTCAGCAAATTTACGAGAGGATCGAAACGCCCCAAGTGTATCTCAGAATTCATGAAACCGTTGCTAAGTCGGACACCACTGGTCTTGAATTGCACGCCAGTGCAGGTCTACAGGGACAGAACACTGCCAATATCGTCTGGGACACCTCCAACGAGACTCCTGGATTGTATTACATTGGAACTACGTGGTCTACCGGGACCAAAACCAAGATGCTCTGGACTTCTATTTTTATTCAAGACACAGCAGTTGCTTCAATCTCTGCTCCCTATAGAACCAACGGCTTTCTGTTTGCCAGTGAAGGCGATTCACTACTGTTGACTGGTTCGGGTACAGTCTACATAACTCTTAAACATAAAACTGCTGTACTTGATTCTATTTTGACCTCGGAAATTTTGCCTTATACCTACACAGTTCCATTTTACAATGACTCGTATGCACTTGGAATCAAAGGCTCGAGTGATACTAATGATGCGACGTATTTCCACATCTGGGTACGACAGAGATCCGCTTTGGTCCCTGTGAAAGTCTGCAACAAATGCGAACCCGGAACGTATCAGTCGCTCCCCGACCAGAGCACTTGCTCTGTATGCCCGGCTGGTTACATTTGTCGCGATAATGGCACTGTCACTCCCGAGATTTGCCCTGTGGGGACCTTCTGCCCCAACCAGACTGCCATTCCGAGCAATTGCTCGGCAGGTACGTTTCAAAACTCGACTGGGGCTACGTCTTCTAATGATTGTATGGCCTGCATTCCTGGAAATTACTGTCCCGTGGGCTCTGTCAACCCAATCAACTGCGCTGCTGGAACATTTAAGTCAACCAGCGGCGCGTCTACTTGTGATGTCTGTCCGAAAGGTCAGTATTGTGGTGTTGCAACCGTCACTCCAAACAACTGCTCGGCAGGATCCTATCGTTCAACCACGGGAGGGGCTTCTCAGAGCGACTGTGATGCCTGCATTACCGGAAACTATTGTCCTTCGGGTTCTATCACTCCCACGACTTGTGCTGCCGGAAGTTACAGAGAGAGCACAGGAGCACAATCTCAGGATGACTGTGGTGCATGCCCTCCTGCATACTACTGCCCCTCTGCATCTACGACTCCATCTGCTTGCCCCGCGGGTACATTCCGTGGTGAGCCCAGGGCTACCTCAGCAACCGACTGTGCTACTTGCATTACCGGAAACTACTGCCCTTCTCCATCCTACGAGCCAACTAACTGCTCTTCTGGGACCTTCAGGAATCTCCCTGGGGGAACTTCTCAGAGTGACTGTAGCGCATGCCTTGTTGCCCAGTACTGCCCTCTTGCCTCCACCACCCCTGTGGACTGCCCTAACGGAACCTATCGATCTACCACGGGTGCGACTTCTCTGGCAGACTGCGCCGTGTGTGTGGCTAATTCCTACTGTCCCCGGCGATCCACGAACCCTACTGCTTGTCCTTCCAAGACGTACTCCCCTGCGGGCAGCGATAGCCTTCTGGATTGTAAGTGTGCCCAGGGATACCAGTGCGTCATTACGAAGGTCATCACAGCCACAGTCACGCTCAATGCTACCAAGACGGACTTCGACAATAACGTGGGCAATGTCAAGACAAATTTCATTGCGGCCGTCGCAGCGGCAGCGGGTGTGTCGCCGTCTAAGGTCTCGATCGTCGGTGTATCTCCCAGGTTTGGTGGTCGCAGGCTATTGTCTGTCTTTGCAGGAGGCAAGACAGACAATTCTATTGTTGTGAGGGCTAAAGTTCATGGGGCTACTAGCCTGAACATGCTTGACGTCCATCTTTCAAGGCACAACAAAGGCCTACACATGGGGCATGAGTGGAGAGAGAGCCACTCTGTCAAGGTGGTTCCGGAGTAAAGAAAATGTTGTATTTAAGGTGAATGTATTAAATTTTATATTCCTATTTAAATTCGTTTCGCTTACGCGTGAGCATGGCAAGTACTCTTGTACTTGCATTTTGTTGTTTTACCTGCATTTTAAATGCGGAATCGAGATCCGTGGTCGTTTTCAAGGCAGAGGAAGTGCCTGAAAATGTGACTCTGGATTACATACCAGTTGAAATGCCCATATTTGAAACGCGAAACGAAACATACAATGACACTAATTTCATCCCCTCATATGAAAACGTGATTTTGAGAGTAGAAGAGATAGAATCGTTGAATAACCTATGCGTCGACTCGGAATGCGTGACTGAGCATGTGCCTCCTGAGCCGATCCTGCCAACTGAACCTTTGATGATAACAACGTCTACGTCAATAGATTATGGTTTAAATTTTACTACAACCACTCTTTCAATGTCTGCTCCCACGACGCATCCTGGTACATCTCCGGAGTCGACGTGGCATTCCTCAACGAGTTCGGCACTCCATACTTCGAGTGCCACAAGTCCAGGGCAAGTACCCACAACTGCAGTGGGAGCAGAAAGCAGTTCAACGCCAACATCATCACTTGTAGAGACAACTCCAGTGAGCACAGAAGCATTTTCGACGTCACCAGGATCAACTCCGCACTCCTCGCAGCTACCTGAAACAAGCCCTTCAGTGACATATTCGTCGGCACTCGTTACCACTTCTTCGAATTCGTTGATTTTTACAACTACTCCCGAGCTATCTGTCTCATTCGAGCCAACAATTACCACTACTCCTCTTGTCAGGACTGTTCACTTAGTCACGGCAGTCATCTCAAAGTCCTACTCGGAAGTCTGCAATGATCTCGCTTTCTACCTCAGCGGCGTCTGCTCAGTCTTCGATGGAGGCAATCCGGAGTGTCAGGTCTCTACCTTGAATGGCATTCCGTGTCCAAATGGAATCTGTCCATGCTCTCGACGCCGCCGACGCCTTCTCCAGGAGTCCACGACAATGGGCGTGAGTGTAACCACGGACGGTTCTGAGCCTCCCATACCCGACCCAAGCAAGGCCCCTGCGTGGGTGGCGGGTCTCACGATAGAGTCCCCCACACTACCCACGACCACCTCGATGCCTCAAACTACTTCCTCGAGACCTCAGACTACTACTTCTAGTAAACCACAGACTACCTCATCGCCTCTACCCCAAAGCACAATCTCAACACCTCCTGAGTCTGAGAGCAACGCAGGCACAATCGCTGCAGCAGTGATAATTCCCTTATTGGTAGTAGGATTCATTATCTACATTTTCCGGAATCGATCCGAGCAGCATTCGGAGCTCGCAAGCAAAATTCAATCAAAAACAAAGACAAAGAAAAAGAAATTCGAAGTCATAGGAAACCGTATCTACATCAGGGAAAGCATTGAACCTCTCTACTTTAATCCACGCTGGTATAAAAACGACACGACATCACCCAACATATCAAGATGCCCCAATCAAGGACAAAGACGAGAGCCGCTCCCAAGGTTAAGACTGCAGATGACAGTGTGAGCTTGCCTGTGGAGGTCTATGAAGACCTCATGAAGAAAATGAAGCGCATGAAAGTCCTCGAGAAGTGCCTGGACCACCTGCGAGAGACTATCCGGATTCAGGATCAAATCATAGCGGAGCACAAAGACGAATATCAGGTAGTGCACCTTGTGATGAAGTGCCTGGAAGAAGAAGTGCAGTCTATACTGAATAAAGAACAGGTCATAGTCATCCCAGATACTCCTCCACCGCAAGACGACAGCGACGTCGTCATAGTGGATATGTAGTAGAAACTCAAAAACAAGTATCATATCATACATAAGGTATCCCTGCAATCCAAGGAACTCCAAGCGAGAGCATGTCAGTGTCTTTCTCAAGTGAAGACTTCAAGCGATTTTACCTCGCCAAGAGTTACGACGTGATAGGCCTTGGATCGTTCCGAAGGCACCTTTGTAAGTGCAAGGAATCAGGCGATCCATGGGCTATCGAGATGAACACTGGCCTGAATCGCATTCACATGGCAGTCAGGCATATCCAGTCTCGTGTCGGGCAGATCCCAAAGCCTCGCAACTCGCTTCTACAGCAGCTCTGCAAGGACGTCATGATAGGAGCCCAGCCGCCGATCCGAATGTATGCCGGCTACACCACCTGCTGTCTTAGCGGCGTCTCGTGCAATACGTGCGTGGACCTTACCAGGCCTACCAAGAACGCCCAGCACGTCCACATTCACGCCCGGTTTAGCCACTTTTTCCTCATGCTGTGGATCTGTAGTAAGTTGGAGTATGTAGTGAGATCCTGTGCCAAAGCCTGGCTAGAGCGCCAGTCGAACAAAGACGATCTAAATTTCAAGGATTTGTGTGAGGCATTCACGGAAGACACGAGTGAGTACTGTGATCAGCTTCATCAGATCTTCGTAAAGTCATTCGATCACGTCAATAGGACCCTGGATTTGCTCATGCACTACTCGCTGGAGCACAGGGTTCTAGACGAGCCTGCGGCTGCCAGTGAGTCCTGATATTTAGGTCTGTCTTATTCAAATTGGAGGTATCCAAAGAAATTTTCGACGCGATGAGGATCTGCTACGGATGGTCCAAGAAGGACTTTTACATGTCCTCTGAAAGGAGGTACCTGCCAGAGCAGCTCTACGAGAGGCTCAAGCCATTCGTGCCTGAAAAGACGCTGCAGGGCGGTGAGGTGACTGTGCCAGCTCTCCTTCAAGTTCCTCTCTGGGTAAAACTGGACGGAGAGCACGTGAGGATTGAGGGGCTGCCTGAACTGAAGCTCGCGTGTCAGTTAGTATCTATTTATCACAACACTGACAGCAGGTATCCCTTATCCGATGGATGGGATGAAGAGACTCAAGACATTGAGAAGAAGACTTCAGACTTTTCCATTGGCATGGATTCGTCAGAAGAGGACGAGAAGAGCAAGAGTACTTAAAGTCGATTTCTGGTAAATCTCAAACATGGTGGGTATTGATCATCACTGCAGGCAATTTACTCCCTCTGAACTGAACACTATGCGATTCACTGCCGACTTTGCCATGCACCCCTCACCCAAGCTCGCCGAATTCTACTTGAAGTACATGGAGCGCAAGAACAAAGACGAGCATTTCGCGGACTGGTCTGCGCGGTTCCCGTATCCCGAGATGCAGTCTTTAGAGATTGTCGCTGTACAGCAAGGTGTGATTGTGACCTCTGTGCTGACGTATGAGGACGAAGAGTACGAGCTTTACATTCCAAGGACTTGCAAGAATGGAGATATGGACGTCTGCACGTCGAGTTGGAAGAATCTTTTTCTGTTTCTGGATACTTTCTTTCCCCTTATAAAAGAGCCATAACTTGAATTGTGTATATTTAAATCGAGCACGCGCATTCGTATCGCGTGATGCCTGAGAAAGGTCTCATCTTGATAGCTACCAGTTTAACGTCTTTGTGGACTTTTTTCAGTGCTACGTACTTGAGTGAGATGCGCCATACTTTGCGCAGCATATCCGATAAGATCGACACTCTTAACGACACTACTCGGAGCATCAGAAGTAACGCTGTGAATAAATGACACTTTGTCATCTTTGTTTGAGTCACTTTTTTCACTACCGTGCTAAAAAAAGAATTCATTTACGTGAATCTCAAGTTCAAATTTCAAACACAAATGCGCACCCATGCCCTCTTCCCCCCGCGCACACCGTCCTCGTTGTACCCAGCCCCAGTTTGCAAACCTTTCCAAGCACCCCTTCGACCGAATCTGGGCGCGAGTCCGTGGCCCATTCGGTTACCCATTGAGAGGGCACGAGTGTCAATGGGAGAGATTCGATGCAGACAGGGCAGGCTGCCTCATGTGTGGGAAACTCCACGTCTGTCAAGGAAACATGAACGATTGGAGAGCACTAGAGAGGACTCCAGACGATCGATGTCCACTAGTCGAAACGGAAGACAGTGCCCATGTATGTCTCGTGACAGGGTTGTGCTTTGTAGAAGTCAGGACATCCAAAGACGAATTTCTAGACCACTGCGTCTTCGACGAGCCTGTACATTGCGGTCCAAACTCAGTCTGCGTTTCTTCCTCTTCTAGTTCCAGTATTGGTGCTTCAGGGATAGACCTTGATAGCATCTACTGCAGAGTTGGGACGATCGTGGCACAATTCCTGAGGTCGGAGAAAACATTAAATTGCAGGAGGACAGAGCAAATCAAGTACTCGCAGCGACTAAAGCACCTCTTCATCCGCATCCTGAAACAGCGAAAAAAAGACAGACCATTCCAGCTCCCTGATATATGCTCTGTCGTAGCAGAGATCACGCGCATTGAGCCCCCACCTCAATTCACGCCTATGCCTCTGACAGGGCGAGAGCCACTTGATTTAGAGCAGATCATTAAAAAGAGTTCAGATAACATAAGCGCTTGCATTTCTCAGATCTGCAGCATGGGTTTCAAGAAGATCTGTCAAGGAAATAAATTTCAGAGTATAGTCATAGGCATGCTATACATGTCCCGTACGGGTCTTCGTGTGGGGAGTCTATTTCACTTGCCTCAGGTTTTCCGAATTCACGAGCTCTTGCCTTCCGAGACATACCTGAATTATCTCGGAATTTCCAATAAGGTCATATGCGACACGGAGAATGAAATTAAGACATGCATACGGCTGTTTTCTGAAGGAAAGTGTGTTTCATTCCCCAGCCCATGTAGTAGTGTAGGAAGTATGAGTAGCTGTAGCAGCACACTCAGCGCTCGCTCCATAATCTCTTCTTCTTCTGCAAGGTCAGCACGTCAAGTTCTGTCATCATGATTGGCTCGCTGTGAGAAAGGACCTTGATGATGATTCTGAGTGACTCTCCTGTCTTTGTTATGGATATAGACTTGACTCGGAGTGGATCTGCCAGAGCAATGACGTCGAGGTCCTCTTTGAGGATCTCAAAGTCTTTTCCGTTATCGAAGAAGCCAGTCACCTCATATCCATCTCCCGATCTAGAGTTGGTCACGGTCCAAGACACGCACATCCGCGCGGGGTGCTTGCACACGTGGAGAAGGTAAATGACGTTTCTGACTAGTGTCCTGTCTTCCTGCTTGACACCAGTCAGTGCTGGCTCGGATATTGAAATCTGCTGTTTGTTTGGGATCTTGAAATGTTGATTTTGTTGATTCGATGAAGTATCCAGGGTGAAGAGGTCCTGTGGATCCATGACGAGCCATGTAGTGAGTTTGTTTATATAAACGCGGGCGCCTCTTAGCAGCGTGATACTACTTTTTTTCCCGAGTTGAAATGCAGTTTTCACAATCGAGACAGCAGCAGTTTCCCGTGAATCCGAGTATGTTTAATATTCCCGTCGCGCCCAACCCACAGATGAATCCCAACCTCCTTGTGATTCCTCCTACCCCCCCTCCTCCTACTCCATTGCCTCAGTCGATTCCAGGGCAACAGAGCAGTGACGAGATTGTCAGTGAAGAGGATCCAAAAGAAGACGATAAAATCAAGTCTAGTTCCACCGAGGATCCAAAAGAACCAACAGAGAAAAAAGAAGAAGACGACTCGATTCCTTTGGTTTATCCCGTAGAAATATTTATCTTTGCTCTTCTAGGATGGGCCTGGCTATCTTTCAGAGAGATGCTCGGCAGCACACCAGTGCTGGACGCTGGAGTCGTGATCAGTCTCTTGATAACGGGGAGCTTGAATCTACTTTTGTCCACGCTTCTCCCAGACAAGGAGTCATTCAAACCCTGGGCGAAGAGCTTTGCGGGTCAAGCGATTTCCATATGGATCCTCTACCTACACTCGATTATTGAGTCTGTAAGCAGTGACGGATCCATGACAGTCTGTTGTGGAGGGGGTGTCAAGAAGGACGGTATCTCATTCTCAAAGGCTCAGGCAGAGGTCTTCTTCGGTGGCCTGTTTATGCATCAGGTTTTCGCAATCATAACATTTTGTTTCCTTACAGTCAAGATGTTTGTGTCTTTACTGCAAGTCAGGGCGAATCATGCCTTATCTAAGCACTCTACACTGCGTAATTGGATTCCTAAAGAGACATGGACAGCGACTTTTGTACTTTTGACGCTCCATACTGTCCTCTTTTCAGTCAGCTCTCTCAATTGCAATAGGTATTTTGAATTGGTCATGGTTATCATAATCTTGGTAGTATTAATCTGGTTGATGATGGTGAGTCCTGCCAAGATCATGATAGCAGTAGCAAAGAGAAGGCATAAGCCTTACACTCCGAGTTTTTCAAAGCGAATCGAGATTGTATTTTTTGTAGTTGATTTTTCCCTTGGAATTCTAGTCCTCATCCTTGCTTTCGTGCTTCTCGCTGTGTTGGGAGGAAGAATATCCGTAAGTTTCATCGTCATTGCAGTGCTCTACCTTGTCTGGTTCTTGGTTATCCTCATCAGAGACATTCGTGTCATGAAAGCCATGAAGCATGCAGAGAGAATCACAGCAGAAAAGAAGGACGAGAAGTCACTCAAGAGTATTCTTAAATTCAACCCACCTCGTGGAGTATTGCTCCAGCAGAGCGAAGCGCATCACCATGGGAGGACAAAAAAACTTCGATAGAGGAAAGACGCAAATTTGCCGGCTTTCTGAACTATTTAGGACCTAGGAAGGGACCCGAAAGATTAGTTAAATGAAACTACGATATAGCCCTATCGATACGTATAGGCCAACAAAAATGTTCCTAGCAGAAGGTGAAGATGAGAATAAGGCAGAGGACTTGAAGTATAGCATAGCCTACAAAATCATATTTTACTTCATGATCATCATCACACTTCTAGGCATTGTGGCCGGTGTAATGAGTATCTTCCTAATTTCCAGCTGGTCTTCCGATTTTACCAATCAGCTCCTGGTCCTGACGGCTCACAGGACTCGTGACCTTCAAGAGCCCAATACTTTCAGTATGTACAGCGTTGAGGGGGACGATCCGTCTACCAGGCTCTTCGTTTGCATGATGCAGTCTGGGATCGGCAAGAAAGAGTGCTCCGCCCCCAAGTCCCCGTTCTCTTTCAGGTCTTGCCTGATGGGGTTGAACAAAGACTGTCTGTCCAGTGCAGACTGGAACTGGCCAATTGATTACGGGTTTCAGCAGTGTGTGGTCAGGACTTTTAATCCTACTACAAGGCAGATCAATGGGTTGGTGGAATGCATGAGGCATACTGACGGAATTCAGGGGGTCTCCGTGGAGACCCAGAATTCCATGCGATTCCTTGGTTCTTATAACTACGTCTCGCTTCTCATAGCGTCGTTCTGTGCCATGGTGAGTTTCCTTATTTTTACTGCGGGTGGAATCTACGATGGGTCTAGACTCAAGACTGAGAAGAAGTATGGATATCATATTTTTAATTGGTACGAGCCTCTTGCTGCTCCTAATATTCTTTTTGCATTTATATGGACTCTCGTTTGTCTCGCAGTGAGTTACATTTACATGTTTCCTTTCACTTGTGAAGGATGTAAGATCGACCTGCAGCAGAAGCAGGCTTACCCTACTACTCCCTGGACTGGCATTGTTTCTGCCGGGTTGTTCTTTGTGCTTCTGATTTATTATGGGTGGTTCTTGGTGGAGGTTATTTCTGCGTGGTATAACAATCGAGATGTTTACAACGGCAATGCTTTGAAATTAGTAAACAAAACTGATGAATCTGATGAGCAAAGTATGCGTGAAGATGTTGACAGTGTGGAAGAAAGTCAACGGGCACCCCTGCCTGGTGGCAGACGCCCTGCATCTGATCCTGTCGTAACAGGAGGTTTAGTGTATGGCCCCCCTAGGAACACTTCTCAACCGTCTGGTCCCCCCCCGAATCCCGCTGTATTTTCAATGAGGCCCCCTCAGGGATATGTTCTCAACCCTGGAGCTGGAGGCTCCTTACCGCCTGGATACGGACCTCAAAGTCTCCCTGGCACTTGGGGACCAGAGTCTATTGTAATGCCAGGAAATCCGACAAGACGATTGCCAGGTTCATTTACTGTTCCAAGACAGCCCAGGTCTAGGAGTTTTGGACCAAGTAATAATAGAGGAATGGCCAACGCATTTTTCCTAAACCGCCTTGGCGTCCGCCTAACAGGCGAAGAATCAGAGGAAGGCCACGAAGTATCAGAGCTCATCCCAGTCCTCATCCCCATCTTCGCTTCCATGCTCATCTTCGTCGATGGACCTCTCTTTGTCGGGATGATCACTCCTCAGCACTCACCCCTCCAGGAGAGCGTGGCGTTCATTTTCATTGGAATTATCCTTGCCCGCACTGCCCAAGTCGTTGCCTACAAGTTCATGGGAGGTGCATTCTTCAGTAAGGAGGAGGTAGAGTCAACGGAAGAACCAAATGTTTTCAAGCTTCGACGAGACGATCCCAAGCAGTTCGCCCTCCGAGTCATTGTGCTCTTCACTTATCTCTCAAGTCTCCTCATCCTCTTCATCCCTCTTTACCACATGATGATTTCCATCGACTATCTGAATGCACTGAAGGAAGTGGGCGGTAACTCTCATCTAGTCCAGATTTTCTTCTTGATCATCGTGGCAATCTGTCCGGAGGTTGTCCGTTCTGCCATCATTTTCCTCATGTGGGTCAGGTACCTCGTGAGTGCACGGTACAAGCTCATCGCATTCCAGATTCTCTTTGCGTGGGAGTGGATTTCCCGGATCGTCTTTGTGTGCATTGCTCTCTTTGGAGTGCCTCCGCACTTAGTCGATTCGAGCAAGAGTATTTTTACCCATCTAGCCATTGCTTGATGTTTGGCTATTCGATAATAAATCTCTCTTCGTTTCTCTTTCTTGACTCAAGTCAGGTATCATGCAGAGGCAAGCAAAGCAGACCAAGAGAAACTGCGTGTGAGCAGTGACTTCTCCTTCGTCTGGCTCTGCTACTAGGAATACGGCTATGATGACCAGAGATAGCCATATCCACCCTCTTGCAGTCTGCATGAACCGAATGAATTGAAATATGTTACTCTCTGCTTCCATCTCTACTTGGCGCAGCATCTATACATAATCATAGAGATACCATGGAACTTTTATAAGAGTCTCTCGATCACGTGTGACACTTCTATTTAAATCAACTTTGTTTATTGACTCATAAAAGATAATTTTCCATAAAATGGACACGACGACCCTCTTATGGGGCACGGCCAACCCAGAAGGGATGAGCAATGATTATCAAGGCATATATCTCAACAAAGACGACATACAGAGCATGGTGAGACAAGTCGAAGCAGCCAATAGGAGAGCAGAGAAGATCCCAGTTCATCTAGAGCACAAGGGAGTTCCCGTTGGGCATGTAGTGTCTGCTTGGGCTCACAATGATACATTGCAGTGCGTCCTCCAGTTGAATGAAAATACCCTAGAGGGGTCGATTGGCAGCGAGTTTGTCCGAAAGGGGATCTGCAACGAATTATCGTTAGGATACACAGTGGAACTAAAGAATTCAGATAATGGGCAAATGAAAGTCGCCAATAAAATGCTAAAAGAGATCAGTGTTGTTAAAAAAGGAGCAAGAAATCACTGTCATATTCATGCTGTATCATGACATGCAATCCTTTTATTTTTGACCTTTTTTCTCTTTTTTCAATGGAGGAGACGATGAAGTTTTGTCATCCAGTCTGAAGTTTTCCAATCCATCATCTGTGGAAGACCCTGGGCATGGAATTGACACGAGTTTACGCTTTTTAATACCAAAGTATATTTCTGCAACTTCTTCTTTAGTCCATCTCAAAGGTTTCAGGGTGGGGGGAGTTCGAGGGCATTTGTCCATAGTACTTGTGCATAAATGCATGTTTGTTCAGAAGTCTATATATAGACAAAAAAGTTTTTTTAATAAAAAAAGACTTATTTTTTCTGAGTAGATATCTACATTCAAAAAAAAAGATTGAAAAAAAATTATTTTTTTTTACTGGATATCTACTTAAAAAAAACATGCTATATAAGAAGCAGAAAGTTGACAGTATACATCAATCTGACCACGCTGCCCAAGTGTCGTCTAACCCCGACACTGATCATCAGACACCTCAGATTGAAATGTCTGAAGTCTCAGATTCGGACTCTCTTGAGAATCTAGTGCAATTATGTGGAGAAGACATGGATAGCGATGATCACATGTGTCAACTTCGATCGACTCCTCCACATACTTCTCAGCCGTGTGAAGAGAGTAATGAAGAAGAACCCAGAGCCAGAGAAGAAGAAATTGTGCCTATGGAAGAGGAATATAGTAATCCTTCTTGTTCTCAGAATTCAACACAAAATACTTTCAGGATACATCCCTCAATAGACATTGATACTCTGAAAACCTCAGAACTCGCCAATGCAGATCGCTTTTCAAACTTTTATCTTCCTAGAACAACCCATGAATATGATCTCTTGTCAATACCCCCTGACCTTCTCGGTGATATGAAGTGCAAGGCAAAGTCTTTGTATGTCGAGGCTCCCTCTGAGCCAACAAACAAAGACGGATTGGTGTACTCATTTGTGTTTAAAGCAGAAAACGTTGGAATCCCCAAGGAAGCCATGAGAGTGATTTATTTCTTTTCAAAGCTGTCCTGTATGGCAGCACAGAAGCCATTGGATGGGTGCTGTGCGCGCACTGAGAATCTCCAAGGTGAAATAAGCATGCCCCAGGGAAAAACGACTCATATTGTCAGTTTTGTGCAGCCCAATGAGTCAGCAGTGAACGAAGACGAGGACATGGCAGATTTATACAGCACAGAGGGTGGCATAAATCTCAACAAGCTGATTGAGTTGGAAGATTCAAATATCGAAGGTAGGCAAAAAAGAAGGGAACCGATACTGACTATCAGAATTGGTATCACTGGGGCAGCTAGTGAGTATATCGACTCGAGAACTAACGAGAGCAAGTGCAAACATACTCTATATTTTGTAGTGCATGTGACGTTTCCTGTCATTATTCACCCTCCTGAGTATATCATTAATTATCTCCTTGCGACCCCACCTGCTAATGCAAACGTGGAAATACGGAGAGAGAATACAGAGATGTGTTATTTGCTGCAACAGATTCTCCTCTATCAAGCAGCTCACGTCATTGGGGATACTTCAGGGGCGCTTCCGAGTGCTTATTATTCCAATCCGACTGGAAAGCTCGGCATAAGCACTATTTGCAATCCTTTCATGGACCCTTTGAAGATACTAAGACTTTTCGAGCGTTCCATTGACGGAGAGATTACGCTTTTCAAAATTATTGGGTATTACAACATTGACTGGCATAAGAACCCCGTAAGTGATCCGAAATTGAAGGCTTACATGAGGTACTACAGTACATACTCTGGTCACGTTGAGCGACTTTATTCAGATCTCGAGCAGGCGATAGAAGCTTTGAATACCGGAGAAAGGAGGAAAAAGAGGAAGTCTAAGAAGGAAAAGCCTAAGAATGCAGATGCAGAACAGCAGCCGGTAGAGGAACAAATGGAAGACGTTCAAGAATTTAGTAATCTTACATTTCTCCTTGGCTTTCCACTTTTAAAGGATACCTTGATGGAAGACGGTGTAGAGAGATCATACTTTGTGAAATTTACTAGGAATCTCGCTCCTATCATACTGAGGTGTGTCAAGATGGATTTTGAGAAGCCTCAAACATTCGAACATTTTTGTATCAATTTTGGTATTCTTCCTGAAGCAGTGAGGTGTTGGATAATGGATTTTCTTTTATTCGATTATCAGTTTCCGCATGCTCCGAAAATGTCTGATTATATCTTATGTGATAGAGAACCGGCAGATGGTGCAAAACTTCATCAAAAGTACTTCTCAAAAAATACAATGAAATTCGAAGGGATAATCTACGCTGGCTGCCTCAGCAATGAGTTTGAGATTATTGTGAAGAGAATTATTGAGACTTACAAAAAAGGCAAGAGCAATCCAGAGTGTGTCTTGCAGACATTCGATAAAACTGATATGTTCTCTTACGAGACTTTCCAAGGAATGGTTGATAGCGGTCTACTTCAAAGTGAGTTCATTGAGAATATGAAGGAAATTATGAATTGTCTAAAGAGAGCCGAGAATAGTCTCACAAATCCTTTGGAAGTCATGAAAGAGATGCTTGAATACAAGCAGTACTTACTCAAGTCCATGAGTAAGAACGACGTAGATCCATATGTTCAAGCAGTAGAATTTCTTTACAAAAGTCTAGGCGATGCCAATAAATACTGGCGCTTGAACCCTATCAATCTAAAGAATTTGTTTTTTTTATTGAAAACGGCTCTCCATTTCGTCATTCCCAGGAACAGTGCTACAGTTCCAGGATTTGGTCAAGGCATTTTTCTCGCCCCGGCATGCGGAAATTTTTATGAACTTACGCAGAACAAGATAATTCTACCAGTTGCAGGGTGTCTGAACAGCACGGGAAAGGACCTTACAGTTGATATATTCAATCAATTGATGAACAAGCTTTCACTTCTGCTTAATGCTGCCGCATTCGCTTACTTTATACAGTTAACTCGTGGGACGGCAGTCTCTTTTGAATACGCGTGTTCTGCTGCTTATGAAAAGGATAAACTAAAGCAAGCACCTGATCCGAGAATAGTGTTTCAGCCAATAATGGACACTGAGATGCGTGGACAGGACTTGAATCAGTATCTTCAGACATTGGTGAATAACGTAGCGAGTCGTGGAAATGGTCAGTTGAGAATGTCCATGTCAACTTCAGAAAATAAGGAGACGGGGCAAAGGAGCACTGAGACTCGATTTGTTACGCAAAGTTTGTCCATGGGTTACATGTGCATGAATCCTCAGCAAGTGACACCTGTTACAGCTGAGTTGCTTGAGACTTTGTTTTGCGTCTTGTGTGTGACTCCTCCTGGAAGCTCTTATGCAGCAGTGGAAGACAAATCTGGGAATTTCGGAAATGTCTCTGCAAATTTCGCACAGGCAAGGAGCACACATTTTGAAGGTGAGACTGAGCGTGGGGCTGTTATTCTTCTTGCTTTGACCCATTCATTGACTTATATGCGCACACTCCTCCCTCTCTGGGCTGGAGCCGGACCTCTCAATATTAGCCCTGTTGTGCTATCTGCGCTGGACTTTGTTTTGTTTTACATCAAAAAGCACTTGTATCCAATGTTTAAGTCAAAGAATGGTGAGCGTAATTTTCAAAGGCTTGCAAATGTTTACATTTCTCGGGCTTGTACGTTTTCGTCTTGGATTTTGACAATCCAATCTCTATGTGAAAACGAGAATAGGGAAGAGGCACTCAAGGAGGCGAGGCGGAAGTTTCAATTTGATGCTCTGAATATCACGGACGTTCCAAGTGTGGGTTACGAGCTCATCTGCCGGATCATTGACTGGGGGCCTGTGATTCTTGCTTTCCTCTTCATACAGGAGGTGAAGATGCCCATTGTTCCTCTGAAAATTCTTCAGGATCTTCTTCGGGCGAATTCGAAGCCTACCAGTGGTGAACTTCATTCTTACTACGTGAAGATACAGAGGTGGCTGAATGTCTGTGTGGAAAGGGGGAGATTTTGTCCCCCCAGTGGCTTCGAGGAGTCTCCGACCATGTGTGAGTATATCTCTAGTGATGAGAATTCGTTAGACGGATCAGTGGATTGCGATTATATGCTGAGAACTACCAAATCAACAAGTGGATGGAATAATCAAGTGGAGGGAGGTAAAGACAAAGTAGACGCTTGTCCTGAAAAGTTCCTTGCTGAAACTATCTGCTCCATTCATCGCAAAGGACTTTTAGAGAACTGTTCGTTCACACCAGGGGCTGTCCGGATGAGTCTACGAGACATGATCAGTGGCTTCTCTGTGCATCTTGAGAAGTTCCTAGAGATCCCTCAGTCGGACGTGAATCGCTTCATGAGTTTCTTCGAGATCAGGCACAAGATCCCTTTTGTTCCTTATAAGACAGAGAAGGACAGTCTTCCGCCATTTGCTATCAAGACTGCGAGATTCCAAGGTCGTGAAGCGAAGAGCTCTGGAATTGGAATTCACGTTCTTCAGCTTTTGATGTTGGGAGCACTCACCGGTGAGGCCGCATATGATATGGCACATCCAAATATGGTCTACGCTCTAGGTAGAGGTCTCATCAAGTATATCACAGAGAAGATGCCTGGGGGTGCTGTTCCTCGTCCACAGATTTACATCGCTAGCTTCAATAATGTTCACAACAATACGATTATTCCACGTCCCTCCATCAACATCGAGCACTTTATTCGTCCGAAGGATCTTCAACTGGCTCTGACTGGTGTTCCTTCGCATTTTTCGAATGTCAGAGATACGTTTGCGCCTGAAGACGTGCTTCATATGCCAGGACTTTGTAGTGTAGCTTCATATTTCACTTTTAAGATTCAGGATTGCCCCCCGACAGACGTGAATTATCATATCAGGGCAAATCGGATCTACTGTATTTACAATAAGGGGCTTAACAGGCTTGGAGTACTTAGATATAACGAGCCAAGGGGGAGGATCGAGGTGTGTCATTATCCGAATTCGTATGAGATTGTATCTAATGTTGTTGATGATGCTGACGATGAGCAAGATGATGCCGAGTCCACCAATGGAAAACGCGATTCGAGTGGGTCTGAGGAGGACGAATATGAAGATGACGGAGTCGAAGAAAACGAAGTAGACACAAGCCAACATATGGAAGAAGAAGGCGCGGCAGATCAAGAAGGAGAAGAAGACGACGACGAGGACGAAGAAAAAGAAGTTAACAAAATCCTAGAAGTCAAAACCTGGCAACGACAACTCTTTTCTATGGGATATATCATGCTTCCTATGATACACAGGGGAGGTGCTTGTGTTACTGTAGCTGACGAAGACCTTGGTGAGCGTATTGGTGTTCTCGTGCCGCCTCCAGACAAGGAAAATGCTGATGGTAACTTTCACATCAAGAAGAGGGGGTATTGTGTCTCTGTAACTAATTCTCGTGCACGTAATCACATTTATCTATCTCCGTTCCAAGTATTCGACAGTCTAATTCCAATTGGAAAAGAAGTCTACTTGAAGATGGAGAGTGACTGTGCAACTCAATTCAAGAACAAGGTCGGTATTCGAAATGGAGATTCAAATCTTCATCGTTTTGCCATTCGGATGATCATGTGCTCTCCGAATGTTTTTGAGCCAGAAGTGGGAATGGCCTACGTGACCTACCTCTTTCACGGAGATCAGTCTTCTGCTGTTATATGTGTCCACCCATCTGATCTTCTGATCAGACCGGGGCGCCGTACTGTGATCAAGCACGTCCACATTTAATGGATGGGGCTTCTGTATGTGTCTGTGGGGTAGTGGAATTGTTTTGGGAAGTGGAGGAAATTTCTTTGTTCAGATTTGATCTATGTGTGTGATGGGTTTTTTGAGTTATTAAAGAAGTCTCATTTTCTAAGACATAAAAAACAAATGACTGAGCATGTAATAGAGTGTGAATCAAGTGATATTCTGAAGAAAAAAGAAGATGAAAATCCTCTCTTGAACCCATCGCGTGAGTGTAAGGGTAGGTCATATGTAGAGGACGAGTGGGTTCATTATAATTACAAGACTAGGAATGTCCAAGATCAAGCCCGTAATTGGGCGGTTTTGTGCCTCACAATCCTTAGTATCCTCCTTTGCCTTGTATTTTACATGACATGTAAACAATGTCTATTCGCTATTTTGATTTTCAGCGCGTGTCTGTGTCCATTTTTTCATCCAATGAATGCTCCACTATGGCTTGCTATAGTACTTCTAATAGTAAGTGGTTGGACATTTACTACAGGAGCATTGACTGTGTCTTGGTCTGGACAAACGTTTTAGTCTTTATTAAATTTAAGGATGTTGTGATCTATATTAGTATAAAAGTATTGACTCTAAAAGATATAAGAAATGAGTTCTGTCCAGACTTCATCTAATGTACAACAATTAAAAAAAGAAGATAGAGAAACAATACGATTATTTGTTGAGAAACTTCAACGTTTTTGTCACGTGAAAGGCTACACCTTTGGACCAATCCCTGAAAGACTTCTGTGGAACTGCTCGTATATTTCACAAAGAGCAGATGACGAGTGTGCTCAAGTAAATATTACATTTACATATGATATAGATACAGACCTTTTTATATCAGTAGCAGAAATAACAAGAGTGTTCTTCGTGAGTGGGGGCTACGACTTTGAATGGAAAGCAAATTATAAAGAGGATTTTGTAGACATTAAATGTTTAGTAAATTTCTTTATCAAAGTCGATGCATATGTCGAAGTTCCATTTGAGAGACTTAAAGATAATGAGCACATTAAATTTGAGTATAAGCAACAACAATTTGAATATCCATATACTGAAAGAACAATTGAACTTATAAACTCTTTGCATGAATTTGGTTGGAATCTTGAATGGAAATCATCTAAATATGAAGCAGCTACTCTTTACAGCCCAGAGGGCATTTATAAATATGAACGGGCAAACGTGGGAGAATCCACGTTTGCCCGTGTTTTCATTGTAGAAGGAAGATATGACTATGAGGTCTATGGAAATATTCGAAGAAAAATCTACACACGTTCTGAACGACCGGATATAGTATTTTATCTCACAATACGAAGGAAGATAATCAAAAACAGAATGCACATGAAAAGTTGGATCAAAGGTTATTTATATCAATTATTAAAACTAAAAGTAGGAGACATAAAGATAACCCAAGATCAAGTCGAAAAACGATATAAGAATATAGAGGAAATAATTCAAAGTGTCCATGCTCCACAACAACACGAACCAGAGGGTGATGGAGGGGGAGGGGGGGGACGAGGAAGCAAAGGAACAGCATCTCAAATGACTACAGTAGCTTCCATACTCGAGACCATACACGAACGTGTCTCAAAACTAGAGGTGATTCATTAAACCAATAAAAAACAAAATCAACCACAAAACCTAAATGAAATCATCTCAATGCTCCGCTTTTCTCCGCACTTCCCAGAAGGAGCATAGGCAATCATCACTTGCCCTGCCTTGTCATCAGTGTAGATCTCCATGTTTCCTCGCTCGATCGTGTCTCCCGTAAATCGAACAGGCAAAAGCTTGCTGTCGTTCATGAAGCGATTCTCCACGCTGCGCTTGAGAGATTCCAAGCGACTGTGTCCTCCCAGATCTCGAAGCACGCACAGCTCTGCAGGCAAAGACGAACACACGGAAAGCCAGGAGTATTTCTGGGGACTCCCGGCCCCAGCACACTTCTCTGCAACGGGGAAGTGGGTGTAATAAGTCTGCTCGACTTTGACTTCATGAGACGCGAGCCTGCTTCGATGCAGCTCGTCTCCTTCGTGGTACATCGTAGCCCAATCCCGGTATCGCGTTCCGTTTTCCCCGACCTGGTGCTCGGCGTACCTATGATCGATCCTCTCGCCCTCCCAGGGGGTGGACTCATTAAGGCCGACATGGCTGGTCCCGGAAGGCTTTGGACCGGTAAAGACAGCCACAGACTCCGCCAGTGTGGTGGAAGTCACGTACTGGAGCTGCTTCGTGTCTTGGTCTTTTATTGAGTTCCTGTGAAAGGGGTGGTCCGCGAAGTCACTGTGCTTGGCTGCTACTTCGTGAGCGATGAGAGAGCGAATCGCGTCGTGCGTGTCCACTGGAGCGCGGCTCTCGTCGTGCTTGAGTAGGGCTATGCCAGACACTGTCCTGTTCTGGACTCTGTCAGGATACGAAATCTTCCTCATCGCATGAGGAGGGGTGTGGTCCAAGTCGATTTCCGAGGAAACACCCTGGTAGAGCAGGACGCGCGACGGACAGTCCAAGCGATACGCGAGAAGTCTTAAAGGAGGCGAGTGCTGCTGCTCTTTGGGTTTCGGGACTAAATCAAGGATGTCCCTCTTGATGTCGAGCGCACGGCAACTGAGAGTGCAGTCGCGCATCCAGGGGTGCATGGAAGACATCTCTTTCAAGACATTCGAGCGATCTGCATGCCAGCTCTTGTATGTCTCGAGTTCTTTCGTGTCCAGAGCCTCGCCTTTCAGGATTTTCTCGAGTGGGCGCCAGGTGAAGAGAAGTTGACCGAGCTCAGGACTCGTGACTGCCTCACCCATCCTAAAGAGAATGTCTCGAAGCCTCTCTGGCTCGTAAAAAATCCCTTCATCCTTGAGAGACTGGTAACTAGACCGATCCATCCACTGAAGAGGAGGGTGGTCAATGTAGAGCTTTCCCGTGTCCTCATTGATTTTGAGAGACAGCCTCGGGTACCCCCAAGTGCCTCGGCTCGGCGGGTCCAGAGCAGGGCATAGCAAAGACGGAGGCAGGGACTGCTCAAATGTCTTCTTCAATGTTCTCCAAAACCTGAAACTGTCCTTGTATGGATTCTCTGAGTCGATCTCGAACTTCAGGTATTGCACAAGGTCGTCCAGAGTATCCTCCTCTCTGTCCCCAAGATCCTCAGAGCCTGTATCACTGGGCACGCGCATGAGAGTCGCGACTCGATCCAAGGTCCCGCTGACGCAATTAGAGAATAAATCCGAGCGCTTCCCCATGCGATCAAGGATATCCGCCAGTCTGTGCTTGGAACACCAGTTCTTTTCCTTGAATTCCGCTAGTAGTTCCGAGAGCTCATCTGCCTCGCTCATCAGATTGGAGGGAACCCAGTCTTCCGGGCTGGGCATGAAATTCGCTGCGAGACACAGCGCGTGGTATAGACCTCGCTTTCTCCAACCTAGAAATTCAGACTGGAATTCGTCGAAGGAAGACGGAGAGGCATCAAGGATGTTCTTAGCCACCCTCGCTTCGTACTCCTTTGAGTCTGGCTTGAGGATGGAGACGATGTATCGAGTGCAGTCCATGTCGATCTTCTTCCTCTCAAGGTAAGCCCTGTAGACAGCCTCTGCATTCCCACAGAGCCCTGGATTCCTGGATCGCCAGTCTTTCACTAGATTCTCAAAGTACTCACCAAATCCCGAATCGAGTAGAGGGGAACACAGCGGCGCGAACCACTCGAATCCATATCCACACGATTCGGAAGATCCATGTAAGATCGCAGCATGGGGGCCCTGTCCAGAGGCTGCTTCTGAGAGAAGCTCGGTATACTGCTGGAGCACTTTAATGTGATTCACCATGGTGTAGTAGTTCCCAACTGGAAGACTTGGGGCTGGATTCACGGGACCGGAATCGTGCAGCCACTTCTCGTGCTGTGGACGAGGAGCCTGGGCAAGAGCTTGACGACCCAGGGTTGTGCACAAACGACGGCGAGTTGTGTCTGCTGGATTAGAGGAAGAGGACTTTGATTTGGAGTAACGAGTCCGGGTGGCTGGTTTGTAGGACATGTTATGTCTTTGAGTTGGGGTTGGATTTGAAGGGTGTTTATATAATCAAAGAATCGCAAAGAGATCAAGTGATGCGCGGCCTGTTTCGCCGTTTGTGAACATTGAAGTTACTGGATTGTAAAAAATCATTACAGTTTGATTGTTAATTTTCGTAATTTGGGCATAGTAAATCCAAACTCCATTTTCTTGAAATACCATATTATTTGGCTGCACTGCCAAAGCGAAACGGTAGGGTTGTCCCCTGTAAAAAAGGTTCATTTCTTCAGCATAATAGAGAACACTTCCATATACCTGAATCTGTTGAAGAGGATTCAAAGAAAAATTTTGATCTGGGGGATATTGTGTACCAGTTAAAATGATCCCATAAGGAATCTGAATTTGGCTAGCAGGTGGAGCAGGAGCACCCCATTGAGTTGGATGATGTTGGCTGTAGTGGTGCTGTGGAGCTTGGTACTGCTGTGGCTGTGGCTGTGGAGCTTGGTACTGCTGTGGCGGTGGCGGTGGAACTTGATATTGCTGTGGATTAGATTGTTGCCCTTGTTGTGACTGTGGATTCGAGTACATTCCAGTCCCGCGTTTAGTGGAGGAGGGGTATGGACCTGGTAGATATTCAGTTTCAGGTGCTGGGTTGAATTGATGAATGTCATCGGAATCCATGGTGTAATATTTTATATCTTTACTGTGTTTTTTTACGTCAAAATCATTGACTTTTGGTCGGGTTAATGTTTCATAAGGGGGACTAGGATCTTGAGGTCTAACAGTGATAACCTTGGGAATTGAAGATTGTTTTTGGCTACTCTGCAGAGGTACAGAAATTAAAACTTGATCATCTGGGGTTATATCACTATTTCTCATAATTATTTTCCCCAATTGATTTTGGATAAAACTTATTACCTTGAAAAGTAATTCAGGACTGGACATGATATCATATATCTGGTCCATATCAAGTCCTTCAATTTGTTTACGTACTGATCCGGCCTCCTTAAAAAAGAAAGAATTGTTCCCCATACTCCAAACCCTATCAACCCATTCATCACGAGGCAGCAACATTCGATCGAAAATAAATTGATCTTTCGATGAAGCACTAATTGTATCCTTGATTGATGTCACCCTGACTCTTAATCGTTCCAACGCATTATCTGTAATACTCTTTCTATAGCCGTAAATCGGAGAAATAGAAAAAATCAACTTATTCAAATCAACCAACTTTCTGAGCTTTGCCATATCACTTGGTAAGCTTTTCACATTCATCAAAACCTCTGGATCCACCAATTTCACTACCCTTTTCTGGCTATCCGCAAAAAGAAAGTTGTCCAATTTGGAATCTCCATGCACATACGATTCATCATGTAATTGCTTCAAGACCTTCACAGCCTTAATCAAACTATCAACTTCAAATACCTTTAATGTAGAATAATAACTAAAAAGCGACTTCATCATTTTTTCCATGATGAGAACTTCCCATGTGAGAGATACAGAAGAATCTGAATACCACAATCTGCCATGGGCCACTACTTTAGGAAAGAGATCATTGAACTCGGATTTAGAAATCGTCAAGTAATTATTCTTTTCGTTTTCTAGAATAGTGCGAAACACCTTATCACTGCACTCTACTACACTCATGTGAGATGTTTTCATGCAGTACTCGGTAGTGCCACACTTGATGAATGATATCAGTTTCTCTATGCCAGGGATCTCATCGACTAATTCAGTCACTGTGATGCCTTTGCTACTTGTTACCAGATTGAAAAACGTTCCGTCCGTGCACCTTAAATCTATCATTAAAGGCTTACTTTCCCGCATCATTCTGGCAAGTTTCTGTGTGAATTTCTTTTGACTCTTGATCTCTGTAGCGAATTTCACACCCCCATAAAACCTTCCCTGCACTCCCTCATAGACATCCTCAATCACACCAAGCTTAACAAGGCTCCTCCTCACCCTACCGTGAATTTCCAGGTCATCTATAGCTGCCATTCAATTCTGGTACAAAGCGAAAGGTTACTTTTATAGCTCTTCACATTCATGTTTTCGTAGTTGGGGGGCTACATACATATTTACAACAGACAACGTTACATAGCAAAGACAAAATCAAACAATCAAATATATATATATATTCTGCTCAAAGTTGGGCAAGTTAGATATGAAGCTGAGCATATGTACAATTGTATACTTCAAGCTTTTGAATGTGATATCATTGGTACTGTCATTAAACCATTCAAATGGAACTGTAACAAATTCCAAGTTTTTGGAATCTCAATCCTATTTCCAAACTCAAGATCTTAAAAACGATTCAAAGTTCATTGTGTCAGCAGCTGTGACTTCTGATGGACTAACACCTATTAATGTCTCTTACGATCCAACCTGTCGTTGTTCAGCCACAACATGCCCGTTCATTAAGGCTTATGATAATGTCAGTGGCACATTTGGACAATGGAATGAAAATAATAATGCTTACCTTGTTGATAGCCAATGTAGATTTTACGTCCGTTGGACACCAGGTCAAACACTAAAAATTATTTTTAACGAAGTACACGTGCAAAATATGTACGACTGGGTAAGGTTATATGATTGTGCAGACTCTAATTGTGAAACAAAGACAGAGCTTTTTAAGGCAACAAATGATTTACAAGAGCGTGTAAATTGGATTCGTTATCCTGAGTATGGTGTTATAGTTTATGATCAATTACCAAAAGATATGCGATATTATGGTTGGCCAGAACTTAGATCCATCACGTCACATATGTCAGGGATAAATCCTGACGAAAATTGTATATGGTATGACCCTGTAACTGGTACGAAATATGCATCTAGTTATCAAATTCCCAATATGTATACATCTACATCGGGTACTTTCATGGTAGAGATGAAATCTTGTCTTACATTTTGGGACTGGGATCGTCCAAATCAGAGACCAGAAAAAGGTTTTATTGCTCAATATTCACTTGATTGTGCAGACTGTCCATCTGAAAATTACAGAATAGAAGGATGCTCAGCTGAAACACTCCAATGCACTCCATGCACAACATGCAATAGTACATCATATGCTTCCAGACCGTGTCTACAATACAACAGAATATGTGAATTGTGCACGAATTGCGTTACAGGCCAAACTTTTGAGACAACAGCTTGTACTAGAACGACAAACAGAGTATGCACTACATGTGATGTATGTCCAGCGGGATACTATGTAGTATCTACTTGCACAATAACCACAAATGTTACATGTTCTGAATGTGAAGCGGGCAATTACTGCCCAGGAGGATCAGCAGCAAAACAAATATGTAGTTCTAGTAAGTATTGCCCCACTGGATCTTCTCAAGAAGTTGATTGTCTTGCTGGATACTACTGTACAACTACAACCACCCAAATACAATGTCCACTAGGTAGTTATTGCCCTCAAGGATCCACAAATGCTATTCCATGCACTACACCAGGAAAATACTGTCCTATAGGATCATATCAACAAGTAGACTGTGCTGCAGGATATTTCTGCCCCAATACACAAACTCAGACAATATGTGGGACTGGAAATTATTGTCCACAGGGAAGTGTCAGTGAGATTTCTTGTAGCAGTGGAAAATATTGTCCTACTGGATCCTATCAACAAGTAGACTGTGCTGCGGGATACTATTGCTCGACTCCACAGACACAGGTGCAATGCACAGCAGGGAACTATTGCCCACAGGGAACTGTCAATCAGATTTCTTGTAGCAGTGGAAAATATTGTCCTGCTGGATCCTATCAACAAGTAGACTGTGCTGCAAGATATTATTGCACGACTCCACAGACACAGGTGCAATGCACAGCAGGAAACTATTGCCCACAAGGAACTGTCAATCAGATTTCTTGCAGCAGTGGAAAATACTGTCCTACAGGATCATATCAACAAGTGGACTGTGCAATACGATACTATTGCACCACTCCACAGACACAAGTGTTCTGCACTTTAGGAAATTATTGCCCACTGGCGACTGTTAATCCAATTCCTTGCAGTATAGGGAAGTATTGTCCTGCGGGATCATATCAACAAATAGAATGTGCTGACGGATATTATTGCACGACTCCGTCAACAATTGTGCAGTGCACTGCAGGTAATTATTGTCCACTAGAAAGTTCAAAGCAAACAAGTTGTCCACTCAATACAATTAGTCCAGCTGGAGCTTATAGTTTGTACCAGTGTACAGCGAAACCAGGGTATTACGGTCCAGCAGGCACCAATGCAACGCCATGTTCACAATGCGTTACAGGGACTACATATCAAAGTGTAAAATGTTCTACATTTCAGGACACAGTTTGTTCGACATGTTCCAACTGTTCCCAAAACCAATATATGCCCCAATCATGTAACAATGTAACAAACACAAATTGCACGTCATGCCCTCTTAAATTTACATGCAATGGAACACACATAGTTTCTGAATGCCCGGAATCATTTTACTGTCCCCCACCTCCTGCATCGACATTACCTATACCATGTGTGAATGGTTCTGATGACAAAACATTCTACTGTCCTAAAGGCAGCACTTCTCAAAATATGTGCCCCCCGGGATACTATTGCCCAACATTGACCAGCAAAATAATATGTCCAATAGGATTTTACTGTCCAGAGGGTACCAACACCCCACTCAATTGCAGTGCAGGCACATATTGTCTAGCTGGTTCATTTGTTGATTCATTATGTCCTGTGGGATTCTATTGTCCCAATTCAACAATAAAATTTCCTTGCAGTCTTGGATCTTTCTGTCCACTTGGAATGACAGAGCCACAGTATTGTAACGAGGACGACCAAAGTAAGTGCCTCTGCCAGCCAGGCTTCTTCTGTCCCAATGCGACATCCTTTATTCCGTGTAGCGTTGGAAAATATTGCCCACTCAATTCATCAAAAGAAACTGTTTGTAAGTTAGGATTTTATTGCCCCACGCCATCAGTGCAATTACAGTGCAGCACGACAAAATACTGTCCAGAAGGTTCTTCAAAAGACCTACCTTGTCCCAGTGGATTCTACTGCCCTAATGCATCAATCAAATTATCTTGTATCATAGGAAGTTCTTGTCCCAGTGGTAGTATTACACCAACACTATGTGCAAAGGGGTTCTACTCAAATGATATAAATTTATCTACTTGTTTAAATTGTTTATCTGGAAAATATGCAGATACAGTCGGGAATACAGCGTGCCAAAATTGTGACTACAATGCTCCAACAGGATATTACAGAGAAGGCTGCGGCGGACCCAGCCCGGGTTATATAAAACTAATTCCACCCCCAACTTTTATGTACCAGGGGTCAACTCACTACTCATGTGATGAAACTCAAGGCGATAGCTACTGCCAATCTATTACAGTATGTCAACAAAAAGACAGGGGTAGGATTTTTTGTCAGCCAAATAACGATTTGGCCAAGTCCTTATTTCATATACCCTATTACGGTACTTGCTATATTCAACAGGGGTCATATGTTCCATGTAACGGCCTGTCGTGTCCATTGGGAACGTTTGCTAAAGACACACTATGTTATAACTGCGAGAGTGAGTATTGTCCAGGAGGTTTTTTGCCTGGGCGTTCATGTCTGCAATGCACACCCCGAGAATCATATGAGACAAAAGCATGTTCATGGTGGCAAGACCGTGAGTGTACAACGTGCAGTCTGCGACCAATCTGTCAAGCTGGATTCTATGCCAGTCAGTGCTCAATCATCGAAGACGTAAAATGTAAGAGTTGTACTACTGGAAAATTCTGTCCATACAATTCATCACAAGAAAATTCATGTGAGGAGGGATTTTACTGTCCAAACCCCACATACAGAGTACAATGCGACCCTGGATACATATGCCCCCCAGAGTCCAGTAGCCAAAGGATATGTTCTGCTGGATATTTTTGTCCCAACGCCAGCGCAGAACTACCATGTCCCAAAGGCTATTTCTGCATTCCAGGGTCCACACAACCATCTCCTTGTCCGTTAGGTAATTTCTGCCCCTCCCAGATGCTTCTTCCAGTCCCCTGTGCTGCCGGATTTTATTGCCCCAACGCCACCGTGCAAATACCCTGTGAATCAGGAAAGTTTTGTCCTCACAACGTCACTGGATTAATTGAGGCTCCCAATTGCGAGGTCGGATTTTATTGTCCGAATTTAGAAAATCAAATACCATGCTCATTCACGAAATACTGTCCTCTAGGCTCTTTCGTGGAGAATCCATGCCCCCCAGGACTATTCTGTGTAAACCCAAGACAAGTCACAGTATGTCCAATTGGAAGGTATTGTCCACAAGGCTCTGGAGAACCATTGAACTGCACAGCAGGGACGTTTTCAAACATCACTGGACTATCCTCTTGCCTTGACTGTCCACCACAAACTTATAACACCCAAAATGGATCATTAGATTGCATTTCTTGTGGATCTCTGCCTACTATGCCAGGAAAATACAGGGATGGCTGTGGAAACTCCAGTCAGGGTACACTTGAGCCATGTCCACTCGGGCGGTATTGTCTGGAAGGCTCTATTATACCATCATTTTGTATTGCAGGGACGTTTGCAAATGTAACTGGACTTTCTTCTTGTTTTGACTGTCCATCAAACACTTACAATCTACAAAATGGATCCTATAACTGCACTCCATGTGAGTCTGCTGCACCTCTACGAGGGAAATACAGAAATCATTGTGGAGGCTCAAGTGAGGGTACAATTGAATATTGTGCAAGTAATTTTTAGAGAATAAATAAGCTAACAACTAGTGTCACTGTACACTGAAGCCTCAAAGAAGTATTTATATAAATATTGATAAATTATTATTGTTTTTGGAAAACTGCATTTATCATTCATGTTATCTACAAAACTATGTGTAGTGATTATTTTAAGTGTAATACAGATTACTCAAAGTTATGTATATTGTGATTCTATGGATTCATGTAGTGGAAAGTGTGATGAACAAATGGCCGCTAATTATGTACCTATTTGCAACTGTAGATCTAGTTATTATGGTACCTACTCAAGTTACCCTTGTTCAGTATGTTATGTTCGCCACACTGGCTTTGGTTATAAATATCTCTGCAGCCAATCGTCATGTCGTGCAGGGATGTACTTGGGGGGTCCTGAAGGTAATGATTGCAGATCTTGTACAGAAAATACTTACTGCACAGGAGGAACATCTCAGCCTATTTCCTGTTCACCAGGGACAGTAAGCACACCAGGTTCATCTGCATGTAAAACTCTAATTTGCCCACCAGGTTCCTACGCAAAAGTTTACAGCTGTTCAAACTGTTCTCAAAATTTCTACTGTCCAGGGAATGCATCTCAACCTATACCTTGTCAACCAGGCACTGTCAGCACACCGGGTTCAAGTACATGTCAAAATCTGAATTGCCCACCAGGTTCCTACGCAAACGTTTACAACTGTTCAAACTGTTCTCAAAATTTCTACTGTACAGGGAATACATCCCAACCCACACCTTGTCAACCAGGCACTTTTAGCACACCTGGTTCAGAAACATGTCAAAATCTGAATTGCACTCCAGGTTATTACATAAATGTTCATAAATGTTCGCAATGTCCCACAAATGTATCACTGTGTGTAGGAAACTGCTTGATTCCTACCTGCTATCAAAACGTAACCTGCCCCATGGGAAAATATAGAGACTGGACAGGCTGTGTGTTATGCCCTAAGAATACATATCAAATGATACCCAACAACACAGAATCATTAAGTTCATGCTTGTCGTGCCCTGAAAAAACAAACAGTTCAACAGGTTCAACTGATAAGAACCAATGTGTAATCAATGCTGGCTACTACATAAACGAGAATTTGGAATTGCTTCCATGCACACCAGGTTTTTACTGCATAGGAGGAATTACAACCAATCGAACTGCATGTCCAATTGCCACGTATTCATTAGCTGGGCAGAGTTCATGTACATCGTGTTACAGGCCTGGATATTACTGTCCAAATGCATACACCGCTCCAATCCCTTGTCCGTCGAATATAGCAGACACATGTGTTAATAAATCTGGATTTTACGGAATTCCAGGACAATTCATTACCATCTGCCCCATCAACAACTATTGTGTAGGAGGATTTATAAGCCCAGTTCCTTGTATCAATTCATTTACTTTTACGCAAGGATCGACGAAAATTGAAGACTGCATAGCCAACGCTGGTTATGTAGGATATGGAAACAATATCATGCAATGCCCAGAAAACTTCTTTTGTCCCGCGGGATCACTTGACCCATTTCCATGCCCTACTTACTCTCAAAGCCCCATGGGATCAGATGATGTTGAAGATTGCAAAGCTGCAGATGGTTACTATTGTAATGTATAATATCTTTGAATGAAATATATAAATGATCTAAAAATATCAATGTATAATGCTCCTCTCGTATTGCCTTTTATGGATATGTATTAAAATTTCATTCACAAGTGTATACTCAGTGGATGTAAACATCCCTTTATTAGAAGAAAAATCAAATTTCTCTTTTAATGAGGCAAAATGGGTAATGTCACAATCAAATTTTTCAATTTTTGACGAGAAATGGGTAATGTCACAATCAAATTTTTCAATTTTTGACGAGAAATGGGTAATGTCACAATCAAATTTTTCAATTTTTGACGAGAAATGGGTAATGTCACAGTCTACGCAAAGTTGTTCAATGTATCCTGATTGTCAATATCAAAATTGTTACACAAAATCCTCTAAATATGGTTGTAGCTGTCAAAATTATATGGATGGTGGAACAGGGTGGTCATGGTCATATGATTTTGTAGGAGAGTGCAATGTTTGTTGGTATTATGATGGGTCATCTGGTACTTACAAAAAATGTCCAAAACGATGCCCAGAGACATGTGATAATGGTCTTTACATAATAAACCAATACACTGAAACCTGCGAATGTGTGTCATGTATTGCTGGTTCATTCTGTGTAAATGGTGTAATGCAAACATGTGAACAAAAAAAGTACTCAGATACCGGAGCTTCCGTTTGTATTCCTTGTGTAAATCGAATAGCTAATTCAACACTTCAAAATGTTGCATCGAATTCATCCCAGTGCCCTTTTACATGCAATGCTGGCTTTCACGCATACAATTCCTCGTGTGTCGTATGCCCACCCAATTCTTATTGTACACCATCTCGAGTGATACCCTGTGCCAACAATACATGTAAGACGTGTCAGGTTTGTCCACGTGGAACAGTTCAAAATATAAGCTTGCCCCATGCAGAACGACGATGCCAGACTTGTCAGCAAGGCTTTTACTGTCCAAACACCACCGTCCAAATTCCATGTCCATTGGGATCATTTTGCAATTCTACATTTGAAAAACCATGTGAAGCCGGATACTATTGTCCAAACTCCACTGTCCAACTTCCATGTCCAATTGGATATTATTGTCCAATGAGATCTACGAGCCCCTTCTTATGCCTTGCTGGGACATTTTCAAACAACACAGGACTTTCATCCTGCTACGACTGCCCATTGAACACCTACAATGTCCAAAACGGTTCTTCAAGCTGCCTTCCATGCGAGTCCACAGCAGCTCTACCAGGGAAATACAGAAGTGGCTGTGGAGGCTCCAGCCCGGGTACAATTGAAAGTTGTACAAATAGTATTTAGTCAAATACGCTTCATAAGAATAAATGACTGGACGATTTCTCACGACAGCTTACATTGCGCTGGCGACGCTTTCAGGACTGTTTCATGTGAATGCACAAGAACAGTCAAAAAGAGTCGTAGTAACTTTTTACACAGCCGAACTGGCGAAACAGAATTACACAGTCCCAGGTGCAACAGTCGCGAAACAGTACGGTAGACGATTGATTTTAGACTTTGGGAGAGAAGTAGATATGCATTCAGACACCGAAATGGAAAATATCGTGGATTCTATTGGTGCTCTATACATCGAAAACATAGAGCTCGATGTGATTGTTGGAATCCATGAAATAGACTTGGAATCCATATTATCAAATGATGAGCAATACACAATAGAAATTAACCCTGACCACAATCTCATTAGCGCCCAGAATATGATTGCTTTTCAATGGAACCTTCAGGATTCAGAGCCTTACAGTATCAAGGCAGAACAAGCTTGGATAAAAAGCAATAGCTCAGAGAGTATAGTAGTTTCAGTAATAGACACGGGGTTAATTGAAGGGGGGGAATCTCTCTTGCATTATCCAAAACCAGGCTATGACTTCATCTCAGACCCATCCATAAGTCTCGACGGAGACGGCCGAGACGCAGATCCAACAGATCCAGGTACTGGAGCTCCGGATTGTCCGGGGTCTTCATGGCATGGCACAAAAATAACATCAGTATTAGCAGCTAGACACGACTCAGATCTCATGAAAGGAGTGGCCCAGAAATGCAGTGTGATGAATGTCAGAGTCTTAGGGAAGTGCTCCAAAGGATACTCAAATGACGTTGCAGACTCCATAGTTTACTCTGCTGGTGGATTCATCAATGGCTTGGGATACAATCCAAATCCAGCAAAAATCATTAGTATGTCCTTTGCTGGTCGAAGTAAATGCCCTGGATTCCTTCAATCTGCAATAAACCAAGCTATATCACTGGGGGCTATCCTAGTGGCAGCCGCTGGTAATTACGCAAATGATATTTCTGAGTATTTTCCAGCCAATTGTGAGAACGTCATTGCAGTCGCTGCAAGCACAAGAAGAGGCTCATTGGCTAGCTATAGCAATTACGGTTTTGATGCTATTACAGCACCAGGAGGGGATTCTCAAGACCCAATCACAGTGGTTACCTATTCTGAAATATCTGAGAATGGTCTGGGCCTATCCAGCAGCATGGGGACAAGCTTGGCTGTCCCTCATATTTCTGGTAGTTTGGCCATATGGATGGATGCATTCTCGATCAAGAGCTTGAATTACACTCAAGCCATACACATGGCACGACTAAGCACGAGGGAGTGGTCGTCCAAATACGACGTGTCTAAGTTCGGGTTGGGAGTAACGCAGATTTTAATAGACTCTCTCAAGTCGAAACTGAAAAGTGATTTGTCCTGGCAGAACTGGAACTGGATTTCTGCTGCATCTATCTGCTATTGTGATGATATGTTTAGCTATAGGGTAGAGCAATGCACTGAAACTGAAGATATAGTCTGTGAAAGGTGTGTTTGTCCTGTAGATTGGATTTATGGATTTGGTTGTGGTTTTGGATTTAACGGTCGACCCACTTGTTATCCATGCCCACATGGATCTTATATGGACAAGACCTATGTCGGTGATCACTTTACTGGCTGTAAAGCCAAGGCTGGACACTACGTAGTTCAGGAAAGACTGAATAGTCTGGGTATATGGGAAATCAAAGTTTACTCGTGTCCCATGGGTCATTATTGTCCAAAAGATTCATATTCCCCCACGCCTTGTCCAGCCAATACAGGTCCATACACCAATCAAGACTCTGCAGACGATTGTGTGGCCAATCCGGGGTATTATATGGTATTAGATGGGGTGTCCACTGCATGCCCTTTAAACACAACATCACAACCAGGGTCAACTTGGCTCTCTCAGTGTGTTGCACAGCCAGGATATTATGGAAATCCAGGGACTCAGCCCACTATCTGTCCTTTGAATAATTACTGCCCTTTAAATGCCACATATCCAAGAAATTGCACAGAAGGATCATATACATTTCTGGAAGGATCCTCGTCAATCACTGACTGCATCAGCAAGACTCCAGACCCTTACATTTTCAGATTTGACGTTGGAAGTGCCGACGATGGCGAGCTATTAAATAAAGGACCTTTGGCCCATTCTTACACCAACATAAAAGATGGTTACAAATGGCAATTGGGGAATATCAATGAACAGAGCGACAATTCACGTTTTTTAATCCCACGTGGATATTATTTTTTTAGTTCAGATGTAACTGTCCAATGTAGAATTCTTGCTGCAGGAGCGAGAGGTGGTGATGATTATTCCAGTGGACGAGCTTCAACAAAGCCAGGAAAGGGCATTGTGATTTCCACTTCTTATACGATGAAACGAGACACCCATTATTTGATCATTATTGGTCATCACGGAGAGGATTCAAATGGTGGAGGTGGAGGTGGGGGAGGTGGCACGTTCTTTTCAGAATGGATACTCGACAACCCATTTGATGCTACGCTGACAGACAAGCACAAACCCATATTGATAGCAGGGGGAGGGGCAGGCGAAAAACATACAGGAACAGAAGCTTTTGCGGGACATGGATTGGCATCTACCACAGGTGGAACTGTAAATGATGCATCAGCCGCTGAAAATGGAGGAGGGGGTGGTGCAGAATACGTAGCGGGAGGCAACGCAGTAGGTGGGGGTAATGGATATGATAGACAAGACGCTGCCACAGGTGGGGGAGGGTATTACGGACATGGTGGTAATTGTAGCACCCATTTTTCAGGTAGAACTAGAGACGCAGATTGGAAACCATGGTTTGGTGGAGGGTCCTTTTTCACAGGGTTACGAGGAGGTTACGATACAACAGGAAATATAGAAGTTGTGAATATAAAAAAAGGAGGCTTTGGTGGCGGTGGAAGTGGAAGCTGGGGGGGTGGAGGTGGAGGTGGATACAGTGGTGGAAGTGGGGTGGGGTATAGTAATAGACAAAATGGAGGCGGAGGCGGTGGATCATATGATTATAGGGGGGTCAATAAACACGGTACAATATACACAAATTGGGAAACAATCACATTTGGACCACGACCTTCCTCATTTGATTCTGGATACAATGACGGAAATGGATTCCTCATCCTAAGCGTCTGTGAACCACCATTGGTGTTGATTGACGTCGTCTGTGCATGTGGTGTAGGATATTATGCTGATAACATTTGTATTGCATGTCCTACTGGAAAATATGGAAAGGGTGATGGGTATTTCTCAGAACAAACAGGTTGCATTCAGTGTCCACTTTACACTTCTAGTCAAAGCGCGTCCCAATCCATTAGCAACTGCTTGGCAAATGCAGGTTACTACCTACCTTCTATTGAGTCAAATGCTATACGCTGTCCAACAGATACGTACTGTGAAATAGGATCCACATCTCCCACTCCCTGTCCACTCAACACAAAAAGTCCAGAAGCCTCACCTTCTTCATCATATTGTGTGCCAAAGCCTGGATACTACGGAGTCCCTGGAAATGAAGCCACACCATGCGAACCTGGTTACTATTGCCTAGGTGAAAGCATCAACAGATATCCATGTCCTCTCAACACAAAATCCGTAGCTGCATCTCCCACGATACTTGCGTGCATAGTCAAAGCTGGCTTCTATGGGAATTCAAGCACAAATGCGTCACAGTGTCCCGCCAATACCTATTGCCCAGACGCATCTGAAATTCCTATACCCTGTCCTAACTACACATCCAGTCCAGTGGAATCTGTAGCACTATCGAACTGCACTGTAAATGCTGGATATTTTGGTACTATTGGAGGCACAATCCAACCTTGTAACCCTGGCTATTTTTGCCCTACTGGATCTACTTTTCCCGTATCGTGTAAGGTATGCACGTCTACACAATATCAAAGTGTTAATTGCACACCCACTTCCAATACGCAGTGTTCTTCTTGTTCCACGCCTTACTCGTGCATATCAGGTAGTTACCCAGTGGAATGCTCCACAACAACAGACTTTAGATGCCAATCATGCCCACCTATTTCACTTAATGCTGTATACCTTTCTCCAACTACGTCAGCATGCTGGTGGGTCTGTGTTGGTGCATATTACAAAAATGGATCCCAATGCTCTGCTTGTGACAATACACTGACTTGTGACGTAGGTTTTTATCCTTCACTTTGCTATTCAAACACAGGGGTGACATGCACCCAATGCACAATAAAACCTTCAGGTGCATATTTCATTACAAATTCAACACAGAACAGCAACAATTGTCAATGGGCATGCAACGCTGGTTATTACAAATTTGGAACTTCTCTCTGTTTTTCATGCAACGTAAATTCTTACTGCCTCGGTGGCTTAACAGGACCCATCCCATGCTCAACTTGCAGTGAAGGGCAATACGAATCAAGTATGTGTACACCAACTCGAAACACAATTTGCTCAAATTGCACAAGTCTAAATTGTGACCCAGGATTTTATCATGTCCCATGCACATCCTATTCAGATGCTACTTGTCGCATTTGCACAGGACTTCCAGCAAATGCTGATTGGATCTACCCTCTTACATCATCTTGTCTATGGACTTGCAATACTGGATTCTATACATATACAAATTTTGATCCGGTTACTCATCTCATAGTTTCAAAAACATGTAATCCTTGTCCAACACTTAACTGTCTTATAGGAGAATACCAAACCTTATGCACAAGTGGTTCAGTAGGAGCATGTCGCAGCTGTACAAATGGAGTAAATTTTTCAACTTATACGTCAAGAGGAACTATAGGAAATAATGACTGCCTGTGGCAATGCAATGCCGGTCTATACAAGAATAACGCAGGTACTTGTTCCATTTGCTCTCTTGGAAATTATTGTCCTGCAGGCTCAACTACACAAAATCCATGCGCAGCGGGGTTCTATTGTTCAAATCCACAGACCCAAGTCTCTTGCACATCGGGGCATTATTGCCCCCCGGGAACCCGAGCTGAGATGCAATGCTTAGTCGGAAAATACTGCCCCAATACACAGACTGAAATTACTTGTACATTGGGAAACTATTGCTTGTTGGGCTCTACTGCCCCCACTCCATGTGAACCTGGAACATACAATGACGCATTGGGTCAGTCTGTTTGCAAGACCTGTCCATTGGGAAATTACTGCCCTTCAGGTTCTACTACCTTCAATCCATGTAGCACTGGAATGTATGCAGACCAAACAGGTCAATCCGTTTGCACTTCTTGTGAAAGTCCCACTGCTGTAGGCAAGTACAGGGTAGGTTGTGGTGGTTTCTATGCTGGGACGCTACAATCGTGTACAAATCAACCCTAGAGTCAAATGAGATCAAACAAAAATTTAATTACAGTATATAAATGCTGAAATATGAATAGAACAAATGCGACAAACGGACTTAAATTTTGTCATATGGGTTGTATTGGCTCACTCACATTTTACATATGCACAGACATATTATTACTACACGGGTGGAAGCACTGTTATTAATTCAAACTCTTGTCCAGTGTCAGCTTGTACTCAATGCGCAAGGGGGTTTTACAATAAAGACTGTGGAATGGATGCTCCTAAACTGAACGGACAAAATTGTGTTGCGTGCTCAAATCTTCCATCCAATGCAGACTGGCTCCCATGGGGGCCATTGCCCGACGGAATAGCCTCCAATTCAAGTATTTGTAGATCCGCTTGCATTTATCGATATCATTATGATGCATTGGGAAATTGTGTCCGGGGGAATTGCACCGTATCAGTTACTGATGCAGAACTCGAACCACTTACAGACTATCCTGAATGTTCTATCAGGTGCAAGGCAGGATACATAGGGAGTTCAGCCTTAAATCCAACAAGTTGCTCATCTTGCCCCTTCGGAAGTTTTGCAGTGGCAGGGTCTACATCCTGTTCACAATGTCCAACGGGTAAGTACCTTGACGTTCTTGGAACTTCTTTGAGTGACTGCAAGAACGCCCCTGCTGGAACGTATACCTCCTCAAATGGTTCCACTATCCCCGAACAATGCCCTTCAGGAACATATTCAAGTACTATAGGAGCCACGAGCGCTGCTACTTGCTTGACTTGCCCCAAAGGTAGCTATTGTCTTACAGGTGCTAGTGCACCTACAGCATGCAGTACAGGCACGTTCACGGACACACAAGGGGGTACCAATATTAATGCTTGTCAAAATTGCCCTGCTGGTACGTATATGACAAGCACTGGTGCCTCAGTTTGTACTGATTGTGCAGCGGGAACATTCTCTGGTATTCAGGGCGCCACAAGCTCAACTGTCTGTACAACCTGTCCAGCAGGGAACTATTGCCCCACGAAGTCGATTAGTGGAACTCTGTGCCCTAGCGCAACATACAATGCTGCCACAGGACAGACGTCTATAAGCTCATGCATTTCGTGTGGTGTCAATACTTATAACCCGAATCAGGGTGCAACACAGTGTTTACCTTGTCTGGTGTGTGGAACAGGTCAGTTCAAAACAGGATGCTCTGGTTCCAATTCAGGGACTTGCGCTCAATGCACAAATTCACCCCCATAATACAATTTTGAAATAAAATTATTGATATCTTATAAAAGTATCTTATTGAAACCATGTCGATCATTGGCAAATGAGAAACAATGCAATATTCGTTACATTTGGTTTACAATGCATAATGAGTGTTGCCACTGCTTACTATTACTACACTACAAATGGTGGCTTCACTAATACATGTCAAACACAAACCTGTCTGGTATGCAATACCATAGGACAGTACAAACAAAATTGTGGAGCAAACTCACACACAGACCCTGGGACTTGTGTTAGCTGCACAGGACTTCCAACAGGAGGACAGTGGACCACCCATGGTTACTTCGATAATAGCTGTGATTTTAAGTGTGTTGATGGGTACTTCAAAAACAATTCTCTGTGTTATATTGCCATGTCTAAGGTTACTCTAGCCTCAGTCGTCGAGGTACCTCTACAAGTTGAGGAATTCAATCAAACGGCATTTATTATAGCACTTGCCCAAGCTTCAAATTGCTCTACTTGTACATCTCCCTACACAAATCCGGCTATATGTGGGTCCTGTGAAATCAATATCAACAGTATTACAAAGAAAGGATTAAGAAGACTACTGACATTTTCATTCATGGTAAACTTCTCCATTGACATCGTTATGTCAACTACAGACGCAGTAAAACTTGAAACCACGACTCCACCCGATACACTTGCTACGAATATCGCAACAGAACTGAGCAATCAGCTAGAGACAGCTCCCATCACAGTCACAAGTGCAACAGTCACTGTCGCGGAAAGTCCACCTTTCCTTCCTCCTCAACCCACGACGAATACTGCTGTTCTTACTACTAGTACTGCTGTTGTTACTACTCATAGCATTACTACGGCTATCGCATCAACCTCAAAAATCCCAACGACAACCACAAAGCTCACGTCAAGCACTACTAGTCCTTCGACAACAACCACAAAGCTCACGTCAAGCACTGCCAGTCCTTCCACAACAAGAACACAACTTGCAACTACCTCTATGCCTCCTCCAACTATTTCATCAACGACACGATGGGTAACAACCAGTTCCACTGCCACCGCTTCAGTGATTAACACGACAAAACTCACTACAACTACGACAACCACGACAACCCAAATTCCTCTGTCACCTTCATTACCATCGACAACTGCAGCAAGCGGTTCTTCAGTAGACTCAAATTTGGGGATTATTATAGGAGCAGCGGCAGGTGGAGGAGTATTTCTTATCGCCCTGATATCACTTCTGGTATATTTTTTGAGTGGAAACACTGACATCCCTATTCCAGCACTTGAAACTGATGCGTCAGCAGAACAAGGCATTCTATATTTCAATCAACACGGGGCCCCTGCGCTTCGTCTGAGTGTGGAACCTCCTGTGTACAGACTCTATTAAACAAGTGAATATATAGAGGGTCCAAAAACATTAATAAAAATTGATATGATTGTTGCTTATTGTACTATTCTAATACTCTTCTTTGCCAAGTCCACACTATCAGCGGTCATCTGCGACTCTCTCAACCCATTCCCAAATTACCGAGTCTTAGACGAAACAGAACTCTCAAAGTTCAATCTTTTATCACAACCCTGCACAGCAGCCTGTACATCAGGATACTTTGGTGATTTCTGTGACAGCATCACAAATAATTTGCCAGCCACGAGGGGTCCATGGAATTCAATAGGTTACTTTGTAGACTCAACAACTGCCCGAAAGACAGCCCTTGACACTTCCGATGTAAAGTACATACAATACAGCAGCAAAGAAGATGGGGCAATCATAGGCTTAAGAACACCTACCTATTCCTCATCTGCTCTTATATCAATCTCTCTCTTCTCGAAAATCGCCACACCAATCCTCTTCCCACACACTCCCACTGGTTCCCTCGACGCAATCAGAATCACCAGGAGCGGAGAGATATATCTGTCGCGCTCTGACAGCCACTCAGGACCGTTTAACATAGCCATCTATGAAAAACCTGGAATAGCCACGAAACTCTTCACAATAAGCGAGAGGGTCGTACTCATGGAAATATTCCTTGACAAGGGGATGAATACAACCATCATGTACACTGGCTCAAGTAACATCATCGCATACTTTCCGAATGGCCAAAGCACAGTCTGGGCAATTTCAGTACTAGGAATCACCGGACTAGCGTGTGGATGGGGGTGTCCGAATTCCATCTACTTTACAGTCTCAAATACAGTAAAACAAATCACATCAGGAGGTATCATATCACCCCTGATCACAGATACTCATCCCATATACTGCCTAGCAAGCGTCCCCAGCCTCAACACAATCTTCTATCTTTCTGGAACCGAAGTCAAGCAAGCATCCATGTACGGAACAGGCAGCACTCAATCCACAAAATATAACGAGATCATCACAGGTGCTACAGCTACTTCATGCTCTCTGGACATATCAGATTCCTTGACTGAAGTTCTCCTCGTCCAGTCCACGGCACTCTACACACAGTCCACTCTGCAGCTCGGATGCCCATATAAGCAGACTACAAAGGCAATCACTGCTGTCAACTCGAGCGCCTGCATTTCCTGTCCCGACGCCCCGGATAATGGCTACATTCTCATCGATTCCGTCTCATGCGACTGGGAATGCTCAGTGGGTTACACGAAATCAGGCAGCCTGTGTATTCAAAACTCAATCCCCGCACCGTGCCCTGCATACCACAGATTTTCCATATCAAGCCAGACATGTGTGCCATCTGCTATTCCATGGGCTATGGAGGGGCAGTACGTGCAGTCTGTACAAGAAGGCCCAACTCTCACTGTGAGCCCAATCACCTACGTCCCATACTTACAGTCCACAGATCCATCCACAGAATACAATTACATGTCTGGAAACAGCATTCTCTACTTCTCAAAGACTCTTTCATACGACTCGGGAGCACTCACTCTACAGCCTCGCGCACTGACATCATCCTCATGTAGCTATCACACGACCGTCCGAGAAGATTACATTATCAAGGCGAACACAGGAGTCATTTGGCTCGGTTTCAACGTCAGAGATTCTAGTCCCACCAAGCACTGCCTCTGGATGATCACTCCCAACCACGCCACGAAGCAGGCCTCTATCACGAATTTCTGGCAATTATCAGGCAAGCTCTGCTCTGTAGACAGTAGCGGGGAACATAGCAAGGTGTTCGCTCTACTATGCACTTCAAACTACATTCTCCAGGCGAATTATCTGGTGACTTCAAGTACCCTCACAGTCCTGGCCGGGAAACTCCCGTCTGGCTACAGGGACGGTCCAGCGCAGGTCTCGCTCTTCAATGCCCCTTCCTCGATCCTCTACGCAAACAAGAGGCTCTACGTCGCAGACAAATACAACTGCGTCATCCGAGAAATCGACATAGACAGACAGATGGTCTACACCTCGGCAGGACAACAAGGGGTTTGCATTCGCAAGGACTCTACTGACACTGGTGAAAATTCAGGGCTGGCATACCCTACGAGACTGTTCTCGACTCCATACGACGGATACATTATCTTCTTCGACAAATACATCAATTACGAGGGATCAGACACGGTCCGCCAGTTCCACACGTATACCCACGCAGTCCGGACCGTCATGACTCTCTCCCAGGGCGATGTCACTTCGGCCCTCGTGCAGCCTTCCGGGAGAATCGTCATAGCATACCAGGCGAACTACCACGAGATCTACGCGAAGACCGCGGACTGCCCTGCCGGCTTCGTGTCTTTGGCTGGAAATGCCCTTTCCGAGGCAGAGTGCTTGCCGTGCGAGGCAGGCAAATTCTCTTCAAAAAGTCAGTGCCTGGAGTGCACAAATCCATCCTGTGGTAATCCATGGCAGGTCCCTGTGCAATGTACGCTAGGGAAAGACTCTTACTGCGGAAACTGCACGAACAAGCCATCGACTACCCCATCAGTCTACATCAAGTCAGGAACAGGAGTATACGGCAACGAGACTGACTGCGGCTGGGCCTATCTCAGTCCCTGTCCAATCGGATACTTCCTCAACTCTTCACTCGCTTATTGCCTGCCTTGCCCCGACTGGTCCACGACTTCCTCCACTGGATCCACGAGCATCTCGCAGTGCACCTGTCTCGGCGGCGGCTCGAAGAATTCCCAAGGTACTTGCGTAGTACCCTCAGTCTACAAACCAGGCTACGCAGCCCTCCCAGCGCCTTTCTCGATCCTCCCATCCTGCGACGCATTCGACACCACAGAATCCCCGTCCCGCATCTGCCCGTGCCAGCCAGGCGAGTACATCTCCCAGTTCTACCCGAAAATCTGCTCGCCATGCCCAGACGGTCTCCACAGTCCAGACGGAGTCTACTGCAGGGCATGCCCATCCCTACAAGAACCATCCCTCGACAAAACAACCTGCAGGTGCTCCAACGGACTCCAGGACATCGACTACTCATCAAAGACAGTCCTCTGCGCTTGCGAGCAGGGCAAAGAATTCAAAAACTCCCAGTGCACTCCATGCCCATCCAATCACTTCCACACAGAAACCACAGTCATCACTGAATCATCCCAGTCCAAACTCTGCTCTGCCTGCGCTCCAGGCACCGAGGCCCAGCCAGGATCCACTCAGTGCACTGCATGCCTGCCTGGCTGGCTAAGAGAAGACTCCATGCCGTCATGCAATATCTGCCAAACGCAGGGGCACTACGCCACAGACCCCACCTCTTCTACCTCCTGCCAGCCTTGCTTAGAAACCTGCAACGGCAGGCGGGAATCACCCTGCCCGACCTCGCCCTCCCTCTTCGTCTGCTCGGACTGCCCTGCCCCTCGCCAGCACGCCTCATTCAACCAAGAGCGGGACTGCGCGACATCCTGCGATCAGGGCCACTACGAAAAGGACGGAGAGTGCACTGCATGCACTGACTACACTGTAACCAACTGTCCTGTCATCTCAGGATTCCAGGTCGTCCCATGCAGTCCCTACGCAGACTCAGAGTGCAGGGACTGCCTGAACCTATCCAAGCCGCTCTACTACTCTCAATGGGGACTGGACTGCACATGGACTTGCATAGAAGGCTATAAGACATCCAAAGCACTCCCCGACGGGAGCCTGGAATGTGTCAAGGAGGGATCGTGGTCTTTGTGGGATTTGTTTACTATCTAATTAATCTGAATCCTATTTATTCAAAGCATATCAAATCACACAAAAACAAAATGGAAAAACAACTAGAAGAAATCAAAAAAAGCCTAGATTCATTACACCAAAGACTAGACAGACTCTTTTATTGGACAGGTTATATCGACCAAGAGTCGAAAATCAAGAGTCAAAGACTCACTTCTAAACCTCCAGACCCTAACCCCACTCCCAACCCAGACCCAGACTCATCCCCACCATCCACAGATAAAGACCCGCTCGAAATCCGCCTCATCAAGCTAAAACTAGACAAGAGCGTCTAGTCATTCACATTCACAAGCAGCTTCCTCCACCAAAGCATCCAGCTTGCTCTGGAAGTCCACAGGCAGAAACACTGAATCCACCACAAACTCATCAGGATTCAAGTGCTTCTGGTAAAGATTACAGAACGAGGTAATGTTGTCGTTGATAATCCCAAAGATAGCATTAGCCATCACAACCAAGTCATAGCACACCAGACAATCAGCAGGAGGGATGATTCTCTTCGAGATCTCATCAGCAAGGGTCCTCTGCTTGGCCTCTGTATTATAATACTTCATCTTGGGCACAACCCGCTTGACAAAAGAGGCAAGTGTAGCAGCCATAGCAAGCACATTGTTGTTGTCTTCTTTGGTCTGATTTACCAGAGCCTCAATCACTTGAAAGCCCTGCTCAATAGGAAAGCCAGAGCAGGCAATGGCAACGAAGGAAATATCCTTCACAGTCCTTTCATTCAAGACCTTGTGGTGGTACATCACTCCCACCACATGCTGATAAACGTAAAGTCTCGACTCTGGATTCACAAGTTCTTTAACCTTCTGAGCAAACACCAACACTTCCGAAAGATAATTCAATCTGAAAGTTATCTTCTTCAGCTCCGTCATGCTTTCAGAAAACATCTCTGGAACCATAGATCTATGAAGAACCCTCTGTGATATCTTGCTGATAAGGAACTGGAGAATGGATTTAAAAATGTGAACTTTTCCTGATTGATCATTGTTCTGACCAGAAGTGAATGCCTCATCAGAGAAGTACACATTTAGAGACATGAAGGCATTGGGATGACAGGACATCCCTGGAAGAAGGTGTCAGTGTCAATGATGATCTCCTGTGAAAATGTCTGAGCTTATATAGACACATGAAAAAAAAACAAAAAAAAATATTATTTTCTTTTTTTTAGATATCCAAGTTTAGTATATTTTCCTTTTTTTCTTCTACACTTAAGCATATTGAGGATTTCACAGAAATAACCTGAGTTGTCATGATCTTCACTGAAAGCTTGATGAAGTGCTTGAGATTCATAAATTGTCCAATCTACTTGCTTTCCCCAAATACTCTGTGAGAGCATGATGGCCCAATTGTCAATACTTTTCATTCAGAAATAAGGAAAATCCTTTTTTATATGTATCTATTCAAAAAGAAACTTTTTTTTCTGCATGCATATTTTTCGACTCTTTTTTTTTGGGTGGAGGGGGGGGGGGGGGGGGG
>Ga0209358_10000163_pt1 | contig 61855 bp, 61 predicted proteins | sample LauGreFa1BDMLBSN_2_FD_187574 | JGI IMG/M metagenome (GOLD analysis project Ga0209358, IMG submission 187574) | Freshwater lake microbial communities from Lake Michigan, USA - Fa13.BD.MLB.SN (SPAdes) (version 2) | ecosystem: Environmental > Aquatic > Freshwater > Lake | place: Lake Michigan, USA... | reverse complement strand
TTAAACTTAGAGGTGGTCCTACTCTTGAGAAAGTCCATTTTTTTAGACCATCTTTAACATTAACGCCATGAATAAGATTATCTGATGTTCTCACTATTGCTAGGCCTTCATGAATGGTAGGCGCACTTAATATTTGACTCGATAATCTTGTTTTCCAAAGCAATTTGCTATTTAAATCATAAGCGATTAATACACCGGTGGGAGTGCCGACTGTAATTTCATTAACCCCTACACCCACACCGCCTGATAATTTTTCACCTGTATTAATTTTCCAAATAGTTTTGCCAGTTTTTAAATCAAATTTAGCTACACTTCCATCGGATGATGCAGCGTACGCTTCTTCTCCAATAATGCCAGGATAGAATTCAAATGATTCAGTGCCTTCTAATTTTGCAGACCAAAGTATTTTAGGGTTAAGTTTAGCCTTAAATTCTTTAAGACCTGCAGGAGGGTCAATGGGGTCTTGGCCCACAATGCTCTGTGAAACTTGATCCGTAAAATCTTTAACAGGACCACAAGCTAAAAGCGCAATAGATAAAAATGCGAGAAGAAGATAACGAAATAAAATCAAACCCTATACCCCAAGTGATTCTAATTTTTCTTCTGTGAATCTGGCATAAGGATCTTTAGGTCCAAATCGTTTCAATGCTTCTTGATAGGCTTTTTTAGCCTCTTCTTTTTTACCCATCACGTTTAAAATATCACCCTTTAAATCATTCGATAGACCAAGATAACCTTCATTATCGACTTCATTTGCTTTCTTTAAAGCATCTTCATATTTTTTTTCTTCGACTAATATTTGACCTAATTGAATGAGAGCAATCGACTCTGTGGCAGATTCTTTTGCGTGGCTCGATGCCCATTCCAATTTTTCTTTGGCTTTATCTTTTAAGCCTTCAGCATAGCTTGCCTTCGCAAATAAAATAGCCGCGCGACCTGCATAAGGTGTACCGCCATAGTTATCGATTAAGCTTTGTGCTTTTTGCATAATGTCTTTAGTATTTTTTTCATCCAACACCACAATACTTTGATAAAGTTCAGAAGCGGCTAAGGATTGCTTCGTTTGGTAATAGCCCCATCCTTGATAAAGCCCATATAAAACAAAAAATGCAATGACACCACGCGTGATGTAGTTGCCATATTTTTTCCAGAGCGCTTTAAGTTCGTCTACCTGTTCTTGTTCTTCTAAATCGAGTGCCATAGCTTTTTATTCCCTTTAAAAAAATTAACTGACTTTAAATTTAAAATGATTGCCCGGAATTGCATTTAAGAGTTCACGCGTGTAATTTGCTTTTGGTTTTTCATAAATACCTTTAATAGAACCTTGCTCTACAATTTCTCCTTGATGCATCACTGCAATGCTATCTGCCATATGTCGCACCACTCTTAAATCGTGACTAATGAATAGATAGCTCAAACCTAATTCTTTTTGTAGTTCTTTTAGTAATAATAAAATCTGCGCTTGAATCGATACATCAAGTGCTGAAACAGGCTCATCACAAATAACGAGTTCGGGTTCTACAATTAAAGCTCTTGCAATACCAATTCTTTGTCTTTGCCCACCTGAAAACTGATGCGGGTATTTGTTCAAATCAGACACTTCCAACCCTACTTTTTTAATCATGTCGCGCATTTTTTTATCGCGCACAATCTTATTACCCAAATCATGAATTAATAAGCCTTCTTCTAAAATCTCAGCAATCTTCATGCGAGGGTTTAGTGAGGCATAAGGATCTTGAAAGACCATTTGAATATGGCGTTTAAGGTATTTTTTACCTTCCTTATCTAAAGTGGTGAGGTTTTCACCTTTAAAGAAAAGCTCACCCTGATCAAGCGACAGTAATTGTAACAGACAACGCGCCAAGGTTGACTTACCGCTGCCTGATTCACCTACAATCGCTAGCGTTTCTCCTTTTTTAATCGATAAACTGACATTATTAAGCGCTTTGATGACTCTTTGTTTTTTTACAAAAAAACCAGACGTTTGCGTATAGGTTTTATAAAGGCTTTTGGCCTGTAACAACACTTCATTTTTAAACATTTTTGCCATGATTAAAATATAACTCTTAAATAAATGTGCGATGTTGAATGGGTTTTAATTTCTTTATGCCTTTGGCATCTGGCACACATTGCAGCAAAGCTTTGGTGTAGGCATGTTTTGGTTTCTTTAATACGTCCTTCACGCTTCCCTTTTCAAGAATGTGGCCTTGATACATCACAATGACATCATCTGCGATTTCTTCCACCACACCAAAATCGTGCGTTATAAAAAGCATGGCCATGTGTCTTTTTTCTTTTAAATTTCGAAGGAGCTTTAAAATTTGCGCTTGCACTGTGACATCCAAAGCTGTCGTAGGTTCGTCGGCGATTAAAATTAAAGGTTCGCACGCTATACTCATCGCGATCATAATGCGTTGCCTTTGTCCACCTGACAGCTCATCGGGATAACTTGAAATACGATCTGCTGCGATACCCACCTCTTTAAAAAGGGATAGCACTTTTTTATTTAAACTATTGTTATCTAAATCTAAATGCACACTTAATGCTTCTTTGATCTGATCTCCAACCGTTAAGACCGGGTTTAAAGATGTCATGGGTTCCTGAAAAATCATGGCCATCGATTTACCACGATAATGTCGCATCTCAACATTAGATAATTGAGATATATTTTTCCCTTCAAAATAGATATCGCCAGTTTGTTTGAGTTGCGTGGATAAAAGCTTCATGATGGAGAGTGCTGTGAGACTTTTACCACTGCCTGATTCGCCCACAATGCAAGTCGTGCGACCTGGATACAAATCAAATGAAACATCATCCACTAAAATTTTACGTGGCTCATGGATGGGAGACACTTTTAAATGTTTGACTTCAAGTATTTTTTTCATGATGTTTGTTTCAATAAGAATTGAGCTAATTCATCTAATGGCATTTTAGATTGTTGATTTTCAACTCTTAAGGATTTGACTTGTGCCACACCCTCTTTCATTTCATCGTCACCTAAGATGACAGCAAATGCCGCACCACTTTTATCAGCTCGTTTCATTTGTGATTTAAAGCTACTCCCACCTGAATTTAAAACGACTTTTAATCCATAACTTCGAAGTGTTTCAGATAACTTTAATGCATAGTTTTCAGCAGCATCACCTAAATTCACCAAATAAATATTGGGTTCGTTTTGGAAAATAACGCCCATATCTTCTAACAGTAGAATGATACGTTCTAACCCTATTCCAAAACCTGAGGCAGGTGTTTTATCCCCACCTAATCGTTCAATTAAATAATCGTATCTGCCACCGCCCGCAATGGTGCCTTGACTCCCTAATCGATTCGTCACCCATTCGAATACAGTTCGATTGTAATAATCAAGACCTCTTACTAAGCGATGATTCAATTTGAAGGGAATACCAGCTTCATTGAGATAGCCACATACTGAATCAAAGTGCGCTTTTGCTTCACTATTTAAATAATCTGATAATTTCGGTGCCCCTTCTATCATCGCCTGCATGAGAGGGTTTTTACTATCCAAAATCCGCAATGGATTTTGATGGAGTCGTCGTTTCGCATCTTCATCTAAAATGTCTTGATGATTCTCAAAGTAACGAATAAGTTCAGTGCGATAGGTCAATCGATCTTCAGGGTCACCGATTGAATTGATGTGAAGTTCCACATCCTTAATGTCGAGTACTTTCCAGAGTCTCGCTAATAATAAGATTTGTTCGGCATCAATATTGGCATCATTAAATCCAAAAGCTTCAACACCCACTTGATTAAATTGTCGTTGACGTCCCTTTTGTACATTCTCGTGTCTAAACATAGGTCCTTGATACCACAAACGAATGGGGCCATTGTAAGTGAGGTTATGTTCAATGACTGCTCTCACACATCCCGCCGTTCCCTCAGGGCGAAGTGTTAATTGATCCTCGTTTAAAGGATCTACCCATGAATACATTTCTTTTTCGACAATGTCAGTATGCGTTCCCACACTATCGATAAATAATGAAGTTGGCTCTACAATGGGAAGGTTAATTTTTTCGTAAGCATAAAGATTTAATACTTCACGTATCTTGTCTTCAACAAAATGCCAGAGCGGCGTCTTGTCAGGTAAGACATCATAGAAACCTTTAATGCTTTGTAATTTTTTGCTCATAGTGACTATTTTAACTTTGAATAGTGCGATTCCACATAGTTCATGACAATCACTTTAAATTCATTCGCGATTTTGTCACCCTTTAAAGTGACCGTCTTTTCACCGTCGACAAATACAGGAGCAACTGGAATCTCCCCGGTACCAGGCAAGCTAATGCCAATATTGGCGAGCTTAGACTCTCCAGGGCCATTGACGACGCATCCCATCACGGCAACTGACATATCTTCAACCCCTGGAAATTGATCCTTCCATTGCGGCATCGATTCGCGTAAAAAAGTTTGAATCTCGAGTGCCAACTCCTGAAAATAAGTCGACGTCGTGCGACCACATCCAGGACATGCAGTTACCAAAGGTGTAAAAGATCGAATGCCCATCGTTTGTAAAATCTCTTGAGCGACCACGACTTCATTTGTTCTAGGTTCATTGGATGTGGGAGTGAGTGATACACGAATCGTATCGCCTATGCCTTGTTGTAAAAGAATAGCGAGTGCTGCAGTGGACGCCACAATACCTTTGGAACCCATGCCAGCTTCGGTTAAACCAAGATGCAGTGGAGATGAAGTTCTTTTGGCTAATTCTTGATAAATAAGAATTAAATCTTGAACCACACTCACCTTGCAAGAGATCACAATTTTGTTCTTAGATAATCCCCAGGAGACGGCTTGCTCTGCGCTTTCCAATGCGGATTGGATTAAAGCTTCCCGCATTAATGCATCAGATGAAAGTGGATTTTTTAATTTTGCATTCTCATCCATCATCATCGCCAATTTAGCTTGGTCTAAACTTCCCCAGTTGACCCCAATGCGCACAGGTTTATCGTAAGTTTTAGCAATTTCTATCATCGCTTCAAATTGTTCATCGCGTCGGCTACCTTTTCCTACATTGCCTGGATTGATACGATATTTGGCGAGAAGCTTTGCACACTCAGGGTAAGCCTGTAATAACTTATGTCCATTAAAATGAAAATCGCCCACGATCGGAACATGACAATTTCTTTTGTGTAGCTCTTCGACAATCTTTGGAATGGAGTCCGCAGAAGCTTCATTATTCACTGTCACTCTGACAATTTCAGAACCGGCCTTCCATAACTCAAAAACCTGTTCTACGGTTTTTTCAACATCCGCCGTATCGGTATTGGTCATAGATTGAACCACAATAGGCGAGCCCCCACCGACAGGGACGGACCCCACCATCACTTGATAAGTCGGTTTTTTGATTAGTTTTTCATTCATTTTTTATTTAATTAAATCAATACTTTATTGAATTAAATTAATTCTTTTTAGAGATCTTGTGGTCTTGTCATTCACCTGCCCTGCGAGCTGTCCGCATGCGGCATCAATATCATCACCCCGAGTTTTTCGGACTGTGACAATGTAATCTTGGTTCATGAGTACTTCTTTAAATTTACGAATTTGTTCATTGGATGAACGCTTATACCCGCTATTAGGGAATGGATTAAATGGGATTAAATTAAATTTACACGGCACATCTTTAACAATATTTAAAAGTGCTTTTGCATCTTCTATCGAATCATTAATGCCGTCTAACATGACGTATTCAAACGTCACAAAATCTCTTGGTGCTTTTTCTAAATAACGCCGACACCCTGCCATGAGTTCTTTAATGGGGAATTTTTTATTGATAGGCACAATTTCGTCCCTCAATTTATCATTCGATGCATGAAGCGATACCGCCAAAGCCACAGGACAATCATCTTTTAAGCGATCCATCGCATTGACTAGTCCGCTAGTAGAGAGTGTGACACGGCGACGGCTTAAGCCATAAGCCCTATCGTCTAACATCAATTTCATAGCAGCCACGACATTGTCATAGTTAGCTAAAGGCTCTCCCATACCCATCATGACGACATTACTGATAATGCGTTCTGAATTAGCTAATGCGTTATAACCTTCTTGTTGGCGAACATAAAAGTTGGCTAACCATAACTGTCCAATAATTTCAGCGGTGGTTAAGTTGCGATTAAAGCCTTGCCTACCGGTGGAGCAAAATGTACATTCAAGCGCACATCCCACTTGAGACGAAATACATAAAGTCCCTCGATCGTCATCTGGAATAAAAACAGTTTCAATGCCATTATTTCCACCCACATCGAATAACCATTTACGCGTGCCGTCATCTGACATCGCGTCACTCATAACGGATGGAAATTCAATGGTGGTTTTGTCTTTTAATACATCACGAAATACTTTAGAAATATCAGTCATCTCATTGAAATCAATGAGACTTTCTTGATAAATCCAATGCATCAACTGCTTGGCTCGATAAGGCTTTTCACCGAACGTTTCGATATAGGAAACGAGGTGCTCGTAGTCTAAATCGAGCAAGTTAGTCATTTAAAAATTAACCGAAGAAGTATTTTATTTCGATTTTAGCGTTGTCGAGCGAATCAGAACCATGAACCGCATTCGCATCAATACTCTCTGCAAAGTCAGCACGAATCGTTCCAGGTGCTGCCTCTTTAGGATTAGTCGCCCCCATCAAATCACGGTGTTTTAAAACAGCATTCTCACCTTCCAAGGCTTGGATCATGACAGGTCCTGAAATCATAAAACCTACTAAATCTTTAAAGAAAGGACGATCTTTATGCACCGCATAAAAGCCTTCTGCTTCAGCTTGAGATAAATGTGTCATTTTAGCTTTGATAATTTTTAAGCCTGCATGTTCAAAACGTGCATAGATTTGACCGATCACATTTTTTTTAACTGCATCGGGTTTAATAATCGATAAGGTTTGTTCAATTGCCATTGTTTAGACTCCGTAAGATTTAATACCGTTGAAAAGACTGTTAAAATAACATTTTTAGAGGGTTTAATAAAGAACAAAGCTCATGCAACACATCTATTTAACAACTGCGATGTACCATTTTGTGAGTCTTCCTCACTTTAAAACCTTACGGGAACCCCTACTTCAATTTTGTGTGAGCCTAGAGATTAAGGGCACTTTTCTTTTAGCCAACGAAGGTATTAATGGCACCGTCGCGGGAACAGAAAAATCTATTCTTGAATTATTAAGCTTCTTAAAAAATGATCCACTCTTCGAAGGTAACTTTAAAAACCTGGCCCACAAAGAATCATGGTCAGATAAACACCCCTTCTACCGCATGAAAGTAAAACTTAAAAAAGAAATCGTGACCTTAGGGGTTCCTGGTGTATCGCCCACTAAAATAGTGGGGAAATACGTCAAGCCTCAAGACTGGAATAAGATTATTTCTGATCCTGAAGTGGTATTGATTGATACACGCAATGATTATGAATATGCGATTGGCACATTCAAAGATGCAATTAATCCTAAAACAACGACCTTCCGTGAATTTCCTGAATTTATTAAAACGCACTTCGATCCAAAAAAACATAAAAAGGTCGCGATGTTTTGCACGGGTGGCATACGTTGCGAAAAAGCCTCTTCCTTCATGATGAGTGAGGGTTTTGATGAGGTATATCACCTAGAAGGTGGTATCCTCAAATACTTGGAGGAAGTCAAACCAGAAAACAGTCTATGGCAGGGGGAATGCTTTGTATTTGATCAGCGTGTCGCGATTAAGCATGGGCTAGAAGTGGGAAATTATGATCAATGTTACGCATGTCGTTATCCATTAACTCAAGATGACATCAAAAGTGAGCAATATACACCAGGGATTTCATGTCCTAATTGTTACAAAACCCACACAACCAAAAAATTAAAAAGCCTAACAGAACGTCAACGACAAGTTATTTTAGCTAAAGAGCGAGGTGTCCATCATATTGGAGAAAAGTCAAAATTTATTACTAAACAAAAAAACAATCGCAGAGAGATAAATTAAACTAAGATAATATTTAATAATGAACTTCAATAAATTACTCACCAATCTCAAAAAAAAAATTTCATTTATTACTGTTGGTCTATTGAATACAGTTTTTGGTTATTTTATTTCTATATTTTTACTGACTAGCCTTAAAGAACATTTAAAAATATTTTATATTTCAATATTAGCTAGCACTATTAGCATACTATTTTCATTTGTAACATATAAAATATTACATTTTAAAAGCACAAAGAAAAATTTTTTAAAATTTACTAAAAGTATATTAGTATACTCTTTATTATTTATTTTTAATGCTCTGATTCTAAATTACTTCATTGTGAACATGAACTTTAGCATTTTACTAAGCCAATTAATAGTTACTGCAATTTCGGCATTTATCTTGTACTTTCTCCACAATTACTTCACATTTAAAGAGCATTCCTAGTAAATGAATATTCTCTTAACCGGTGTCGAGGGGTTTATTGGAAGCAATATAAAAATTTATCTTCACAAAAAAGGTTATAAGATAATTTCCCCTTCTCTAAGCGAATTAGATTTCCGCGATTCCTTGGCGGTTGAGAAGCTTTTTAGAAACATCGAAATTAACTGCATAATACATAGCGCAACTGTACTTCAAAAAAATAAGTTATATATTGATACGGTATGTGAAGATAACCTTAAAATGTTTTTTAATCTTATTAAGTATAAAAATGATTCGTGCAAGTTAATAAACTTAGGAAGTGGGTCAGAATACAATAGAGATCATTGGATTCCAAAAATGGATGAGGATTATTTCGAATCTTTCATTCCCCAAGACTCACACAGTCTTTCCAAATTTATTACATCAAAATATATAAAAGATTCAAAACGAGAAGATCTCTATCATTTGAGAATTTTTGGAATCTTTGGGCCAAACGAAGATTATAGATACAAATTTATTTCTAACACTATAGCAAAAAAAAATTTCAAGCTTCCAATAATTATAAACAAAAATGTAATTTACGATTACTTATACATTGATGATTTTTGTAGAATTATCGATTTTTTTATTGGTAATAATACTCACGAAAAAATATTCAACACAACGCCTACCGAGTCTTCCGATTTACTAAATATTGTCAAGATTGTTGATGAAACATTTGGGAGCAAATCAAAAATAAATATTTTAAAAAAGGGATATGGGAAGGAGTATACGGGAAATAACTTAAAACTCTTATCACATATGCCTAATTTTAAATTTACCCCATTATCAGAATCAATTCGACTTTTGTCTGATTACTATCAAACAAAAAAAAATATCATCGATGTAAAATCTTTGATGGTGGATAATTTCCTAGACTATGCAAAAAAAATAAACCCATGAACAATCAAAATTTTAAACGTATTCTGCGGGAAGATGCCAAAGTAATAGCAAGTGAATTATTAAATTGGAGCCTATTAAAAAACTCCCGGATCTTACTTACTGGCGGTACAGGATTCATTGCAAGCTATTTCATTAAAATTCTTTATCATTTAAATGAGGAAAAAAACCTAAATATCAAATTGGACTGTATAGTAAGAGACATAGAAAAAGCGAAAAAAGTCTTTTGTAATAAAATCTATGATAGTGATTTTTTGAATATAAAAGCTCTATCAATCTTAGATCCTATTCAACTCAATCCTGAATACGACTTTATTTTCCATGCAGCTAGCATTGCCTCTCCTAAATTTTTTGAGTCTGATCCTATCGGTGTTGTTACTCCAAATACTATAGGAACGATTAGACTTTTAGAATTTGCTGAGAAAAATAATTTAAAAAAATTTATTTTTTTTAGTACGACTGGTGTTAATGGTCATATCAATGACGACTTAAGGCCAATCCCAGAAAATGTTTATGGTGCGCTTGATCCAACGTTGATAGAAAATTGTTACCTAGAAAGCAAAAGAATGGGTGAAAATTTATGTTTTGCATGGCACAAACAAAAATCAATACCTATCCAGATAGTTCGCCCTGCTATTACTTACGGTCCGGGGGTCCAACTTGATGATGGAAGATCTTATGCTGACTTCATTAAGGCAATGGTTACTAATAAAGATATTATTTTATATTCTGATGGAAGCGCTATAAGAAATTTTTGTTATGTAGCAGACTTCATAACTGGCCTATTCTATGTAATCTTTAAAGGCTCAATAGGAGAAGTCTACAATCTATCTGCAGAAACTGAATACTCAATTAAGGAACTAGCTGAGCTTCTCACAACAAAGATTTTTCCAGAAAAAAATTTGAAAGTGATTTACAAAAAGAATGAAAAAGAGTTTCTCAGAGTAAACTTTAGAAAAACGACAGTTTCGACGCAAAAAGCAAGATCACTCGGCTGGAGTATTAAATTTAGCATTGAAGAAGGTTTGCGAAGAACTGTAGAAAGCTACTAAAAAGATGAGTTATTTTAAAAAAAACTTAATGTCAACATCTAAAATCTAGCCTGAAAAATAAACTCTAATCAAAGTTTATTCTTTCGGCCTCGGTAACTAGGGGTAGTTTCCTAACTTGAGTATAAATTGATCCAATATATTCACCTACTACCCCTATAAAAAAGGCTTGAAGTGACCCAAAGAAGAATATTCCAATTAAAATGGGAGCGATTCCAAAACTAAAAGAATTCCAAAAAAGTAATTTTGCAATAATAAATAAAATTGCTACCAGAAGGCTCAAAAAAGACAAAATAAAACCTCCAATTGCCATAATCCTTAGAGGCAATTTAGAGTGGTTTACAATTCCACTCATCGCACTATCATAAAGAGAGTAGAAATTATTTTTGCTTTTTCCCTTTTTTCTTTGTGGTTGGTTAAATGGAATTAAAGATATGGGGAAACCAATTTCACACAAAAGACCTCTTAGGTAGGGATAAGGGGAATCAAGTTGCCTTAAAATATTAACTACCTTTTGGTCAAGTATTCCATATCCGGTACAGTTTTCAGTTAAAGGAATTTCAGAAATCTTATTCAAAAATACATAATAAGAATTTCTTAAGTGAAACATTAATGAATGTTCTTCAGACAAAACCTTTTTAGCAAGTACAATATTAAAGCCCTGTTCCCATTTTTCTATAAACTGCGGAATCATTTCTGGGGGATCTTGAAAATCTGCCGAAATTAGGATGCATGCATCACCAGATGTCTGAAGGATTCCATAAAAAGGAGATCTTACGTGCCCAAAATTACGGGTATTTATAATTATTCTAAGATTCTTACTCTCAATAGCAAGCTCTTTAAGAATTTTAACTGTATTATCATTTGATGCATTATCGATAAAAATATGTTCGTAATCATAAGGTAAATCATTCATAACTTTTTTTACGGCAACAAATAAATCTCTTACGTTTAATTCTTCATTAAAGCATGGGGTTACAAAGCTAATTGTTTTTGATTTCATATTTGACTTGATTAATGTCGTTTGTGGTGGGGATTATGTTATAGATAACATATAATATAAAAATGAATAAAGCAAGTCTCATTACCCCCCAAATACGAAACAATAAGTTTTATAGTAAAGTTTATAAATGTATCAACTGCAAATCTAGCTTGTTTTCAAGAGCTCATCAAAATGTGGGGGGCAGTAAATTTAATATAGACCTCTGTAAAAACTGTGGTTTGGCATTTACAAACCCTAAAATTAAAGATAAATACCTACAAAAATTATATGAAGTTGACATAAATAATACTAAGGCCTCTCAAGATGGTATTAGATTCGCAAGAAAATCAAAATTAAAAAATTTACGATTATTAAAACTTTACTTTTATGTTTGGAGATTTATTAATAAAAAATGGATAAAAGTTAACGATAGAGTACTTGATTATGGTTGTGGTGATGGGCTTTTAGTCGAGGCCCTAAAAATAAAAAATTCAATTGGAGCAGACTTTAATAAATGGCCCGATACTCCAAAGCATTTAAAAATAATTACATATAAACAATTAAGCAATAAAAAATATTATGCATATTTTGACGTAATTATATTAAGGCATGTACTTGAACATACAACAAACCCAAACCAATTTCTTAAAAGTATTAGTAAATATATAAACAGTAATGGAAGTTTTTTAATTGAAGTGCCGAATTATGCTCATTGGTGGATAAAAATTTTTGGTGCAAATTACGATCAGTTTTCTGTGCCCTATCATGTTCATCATTTTACTTCTGAGTCTTTGCAAAAAACTTTAAAAGATTTTAATTGCACAAAAAAAATTTCAGCTAACTTGCCTATTATTGCCTTAAGTCTTGCAAGATTTTTTAAAATAAATATTAGCAAATATGGTTTAATGGTTAATCTTCTATATCCAATACAAATATTGTTAGATACATTTTTTTCTAGTCATGCTGCATTCATTTTTTCCGTAAAAACCAAAATCAAGCAATAAATAAATTCCTATAAATTTCATGCCAGCTTAATAGGTTATCTGGGGGATGTTTGAAAAAATTAATTTTATTAGGACCTTTTTTTGATTTATTTAGCAGTAAATTAAATTCCCGATCCTCCAAATAACACTCAAACAACAAAGAGATAAAATGAGCCCTCTCTTTTTGCTGAGATGCGATTATTTGATTTACTGCTACAGGACCTTCTGCTTTAAAAATTTTACAATTAAGTTCTATTTTTGCTACCTCGCGCACTCTAGAGTCCCATGACTCTTTAAATCTTATAATGCCACCGGGAAAATGCCACCCCTTTCCAGCGTGGAGATCATCTCTCATAGTCAATAGAATTCCGTAGGTTGGATGTTTTATTAAGAGGTCAACATTGACAAACGGGGTAAGCCTGCCAACAAAATAAAAAATATCATCTGGAAGGCCTTTGCGAGAATCTCCTATTGAGTTTTCGAGTGATTTAATAATTTCTTTCATTAACTTTTAACAGTAAAGCCAGCATCTAGCAGACTTTTTTCTTTTGCATACTTATCCCAGCCTGGCCTATTGAACCCCATATTGTATTCTGGCAAGGATAAATTCATACATTTACCACAAATAGAAACTTCACTTTTTTGTTTATTGATTTCATAAAGACTGGACTCTAAAAAATTTTTAGCTACAACATTCTTATCTCTTTGAAAAACAGTACAACAAACGGGCACAGATAAATCTGCATTAATATTAATTTGATTTTCTCTAAAGGGACATTGATTTTTAGGAAGGCGAGTCTGAGAGGAAGCCTCAATACCCTCCTCGATCCTCACTAGTAAATTTTCTTGTAATTTAGTGGTTTGCTCATCTGGATTTCCATCGATGAATGAAATAACTCTTTCTAGTGGCATTACCAAGGCATATGTTTTCGATAAAACAAAATTAAGTTCTGTTGCAAGTTCTTCAAACTTTTCTAAATTAACACCGCTATTATCTCTGTATAAATGATAGTTAATATCAATTAAAGTGCTCGAATTATATTTGTCAATCAAATGTCTTATTTTATATAAATTTGATTTAACTAAATTAATATCACCACCTTCATGTGTATTATCATAAGCTGTAGGATAAAAGCCAGATACTGATATTTTTAAATAATCAGGTGATAACTCTATAAGTTTATCTAATCGCTTATCAAAATTAATGGATAAATTACTTGAGAGAGCAACCGCAATATCTCTTTCATGAATATATTTCACAATCTCATTTAAGTAAGGATGTATGAGTGGCTCACCCCAACTATACAAGCTTATATGCGATATAGTCGGTGTGTCTGTTACAATTTTATCTACAACTTTTTTCAATGTTTCAAGTGTCATTGAGCCTTTTGGTACATCATGATCACTAATGCTATGAGGGCATGATGAGCATCTAAGATTGCATGAGCTTAGAATATCTATAGTGTAGTAAGGAGAGTTTTCGTCATGAAAACTAAAAATAGGTGTATTTATATCTTGGACAGTTTTAATTTGAGATAAAATTTCGTCCTCTTTAAGAGCTACCGCAATTAATATAGCTACATTTTTGGTGGCACCTAAAATTTTATTGACATTTAATGGCTGATACACAGGAAGATTGCTAACTTTTTTTCCAATAAAAGCTATATCAGAATCAATAAATCCAATAACTTTTATTCCGGCAGCTTTTAATTTTCTTAGCGCGCCTAAACCAGTCATTCTTGCACCCCAGATTAAAACTTCCTTATCTAATAATTGAGCAATAATTTTTTTTCTGTCATTAGACATTCATATTCCTTATTTCTTTAAGATTATCTTCAGTTAAATAGTTTTTGTAAAAATTAATTAAAGATTTTATTGATTGTTTTATCGGTGTGAATTCAAAATGACCTAATTCATCAAAAATCTTTTTGGGGCTTCCCGAATATTCTGGATTCAACCCTGGTTCCTTGATGTTAATTTCACCATCCAGATTCATCTCAGTCATAATCATAGCGGCTAATTCGCTTAAATATATTGGCTTGCCAGTACAAAAATTATAACTTACTGAATTTAAGGGTAATTTAAATATAAGCCCTTCAAGAAATATCGCTAGATCGTGAACATCAATAAAATCAAAAAACATGTCGCGATTAATTGATATTGATTGATCTGCCATTGCCCTACAAATATTATTTGATATAAAACGTCTCATAAAATTTTCATAAGGCCCAAATATTCCAAACAATCTTAAATTGATAACATTAGTTGACTTTGACGATTCCAGCTCTCTAGCAATTAAATACTTTGCAAGACCATATGTATCAATTGGCGTTGATTTACCAAATTGCAATTCATTCATTTTTGGCTGATAGTATCTTTTGTCGTACTCCGCACCGGAACCAAGCTGAATTAGATGTCCATAATGATTTTTTTCATTATAAATATTGAAAAACATTTTTAGAGAATTTTCTGCTGAGTTGATATCTACAGCTGCATGAATCACAATATCTGGAGTATGTTTTTTAAGATATAACTTACACTCAGCTGAATCTAAAAGATTTAAATCTTGTCGGGTTGGCGATAGAATAATGTGATTATTTCTAGACTCAAAAAAGAGTTTAAGGTTTTTTCCAATAAACCCAGTGCCGCCTAGAATGAGAATTTTAGGCATACCAATAATTTACTTAATAAATTTAATACTTGAGGATAGTTGATTATTGATCCACTTATTTTTTTCAATATTCTTAAAATCTTGCATACCACCAATTGCTTCAATAACATGATTTGCATGTGGATCCAGATCCTCTTCGACACATACCATAGGAGCTGAACAAGAGGCACAAAAATTAATACATTTTCTTTTTCCTGCCAACATGGCCACTTGAAGTTCACGCAATGACGAACCTTGCCAAATATTTTTTACACTTTCATTGTTAACATTTCCAATCACGACCTTCCTAGGCCAGTCTAGAGTGCAGGGGCTAACGGTGCCATCACAATTAAAATGCATGTACATAAATATAAACGGACAAACCTCTTTCCACTGTTTAATTGATTGGCCATACATGCCTTTATCTGTAACTTCATTTTGTTTATCTAATTGAGTTTCTGCCCATTGCGGAACTACTTTTTCAACAAAAATTTCATCGCAAATGGGAGTAAATGTGTCATAAAAGTATTTCTTCTCATCATCGGATAATATAAAAATTTCATTGCCGTCACCTTTTAGCGCATGTGCTTGATCAGCAATTTTCACGTATATCTTTAAGTCACTGTTGGCCTTAGTTTTGATTTCGTAAAGACTTTTAACCCCATCTATAATTTCTTGAAAGTTTTGTCTTGTACCAGCTACCTGCAAATATCTCTCGTCTGTAAGGCCTTCAAGAGAAATATTAATTCTCTGAAGACCGGCACTAACTAAACCCTCATTAATTTCGGGAGTTAATTTGGATCCATTTGTAAACATTTCAACAATATCTGCTGTTTTACTTGCTCTGGCATAAGCAACCATTTCAACAACAGATGGGTGGAGCGTAGGTTCTCCATGATTTCCAATTTTAATTTTTTTAATTTTTTCTGGAAATTCAGAAAAATCATCGATAATTTTTTTAAATAACGAGACCTCCATAAATCCACGCTTTAGGTTTACTTCTTTCATTCCTGCTGTGTCAGCTTGAAAACAAAAGCTACATCTATAATTACATAAGCTTGATATATCAACATGAGCTGAAATTGGGGTTTGGACCGGGACAATATCCTGCAAAGGTCTTTTTTCTGCTGAATGAATTCTTGGCCTGATAACTGCTGAAGGTTCATTATTCATCTTTTAGATCTCCGCCAATTTAAAAATTTCATTTTTACTCAAAGGTGTATCCTTAAAAACTAAAACCTCGCATCTAATCTCCTTAGAGCGAAGAAAATTAATGACTTGCTCCGAAAGGCTTCCTGGTAACATTATAATCAACAAATCACATTTTAATTGAATAAACACTTCTGGACTAATAATTTTTTTATGCAAAATTGGACTGTATTTGTCTTGCTTAAAGGAAGCCGAATCAACGATATAATCAATTTCTCGCAATTCTGCAAGCGCCATAAGGGCCAATGCCCGATGTCCCGCCCCCCAAATTATGATATTTTTATTTTTGTAATCTGTAACAATATCTTTTAATGTCTTAATAATATTATTTACGGTTTTTTTACTTTTATCTAAATTAATATTTTTTCTGAGTTTTGCAATAACCACTAGATCATTGTTGTTGTTTTTCTTATATTGTTCTAAAACTTCAAATCCATTAACTTCCAGAGCCTTTTTTAAAGTAACTTCGCTGAAATATACGAGATGATCTGCTACAAATTCGTAAAGACAATCGTTTTTTAGGAGGTATTCAACATTTGGCACTGAAAGGTATAAAAAACCATTTTGAACTAACAATTCTCTCATCTTAGATATAAAAGCTTTTATGTTTGGCTGATGCTCTAAGAAATTATTAGAGATAACAAGAGAATATTCTTTTTTTAATTTATTTTGATCTAACAAATACCCTTTAAATACATTTAATCTTCTTTCCCTGGCATAAGATAAATTTTCTTCGGAATTTTCAAGGCCACAAAGGTCTAGAGAACTATTTGACATGGCAATCAAAAAATCACCTTTACCAGCCCCTATTTCAATAGCTTTTTTGTTGTCTAGTTCATATTTTTTTATTATAGGTTCCCATTCATCTATAATTCTTTTTTTGGAGGCCTCAGATAAAGAGGCTGCAGTAATTACATCCTTGTAATACTCAACCGGATCATTTTTTAATTGAATAAGCCCACAATCGGTACATTCAATAATGTTTAGTGTAATAGGCTGGTCTTGTGAAGTGTTATCTAAGTTTTGAATAAAAAATTGTGCAGCTTTTGGAAAATTATCAAGAGAAGCTAAGTCCAAATACTCTTGGGAGCCACATAACCTACAAAAAAAATATTTATTGGTCATTCCTATAAAATTTATTTATTTAGGAGCTTCCAGCGATTATCTAACATCTCAATCCTTTTATCATCTTCACGAGTAATTAAAGAGTAATATTCGCGCTTATTGATAAGCCATAGAAGCTCAAAATGCACTGCAACAAGCAATCCTTTATTAATTTCTGTTTTGGTTAATGCATTAGAATTAAATATAATTTTACGAGTTTCAAATCGAGTTAAATGCGTATCATGAATTAATTTCAATCCATTTACAGCGTTTGCTGAAATACCACCACCTACAACAAAGTCCAGATTATTTGTATTGGCAATTTGTGCTACAACTTTACAATCTTCAGTAACCTCATCAGTATCTACTGAATCTAAGGGCCTTCCGAGAGAACCTACATAATCTACTCGACCAAAAACGATGCCTTGAATTCCGTTAGAACTAGAAGCTTTTTTAGCAATTTCATTACAATTCTGAAACCCTGTCTTAGTTTCAATATTTACAAGAAAATCAACATCAGCTCTTTCATCTACATTAAAAATTTTATTTTTAGCTTCTATATATTTTTCAAGCGCATAAGGTGATTCAACCATCGGTGCAATAATAAAATCTACACCGAATTGTTTAGCTTCAATCATATCTCTTACCGCTTCACACCCTCCTATCTTCAAACCAATTCCAAGATTTGCACGGCGAGCTATTTCAAGTAATCTAAGTAATTCTTCAGTTCTTGTACCCTCTGCCTCAAATTCAGCTTTGACTGCAACCGCTCCATAATTATTTTTAAGGTCATTCAAAAGACCAAGCATTTGTTTTTCTATTTTATTCATTTAAATAAGCCTATTAAATCCATATAATTATTAAATTTTAAATCGATTTTATCGAAGTTGATGCCATCATTATAACCACCCTCAAAAAATAAAAAGTTTATTTCTGCATTTTCGGCTGCCACTTGATCTACGATGCTATCGCCAATCATAATTACCTTCTCTCTATCTACCGCAGCATTTTTAATAATTTTATTAATACCTTCTGCGCTAGGCTTTTTATTTTTTACATCTGAACCAGAAATAACAAAATCAAAATAATCTAACAAGTCATGATGCAATAAAACTTTATCTACCAATTCCTTTGGTTTATTGCTGCAAAGAGCAACACTTTTTCCAACTGAAGTTAAATAGGTCAGAAACTTTAGGGCGTGATCGAATAATTTTTCATTTTTTAAATTGTCTTTCATATATAACAATCTAAAATATTTCAAATAATAATCTACATCCAATCTTTCGTGAATTGTCTTTGCAATCATATCAGCACCTCCGAGACTAAGAACTGATAGAGCATCTTCGTGACTAATGGGACTCATATCTAACTCACACCGGATCAAGTTAAGTATCTTCAATACAGTGTGAGATGAGTCCACTAAAGTCCCATCTAAATCAAAAATAAAAAGCTCAATTGAATTTTTAATCAAATTAAAATATTTGAGTCTAATTCTTCTCGAGATAAAAAGGGTGCCATATCTTCAAGCGAAGGAGATACCATAGTACCGTCCTCTAATTTTCTAGATGCAAGTTTTGGAGAAAAAGATTGTTTGGAATCCACAATAACTTCAATTAGAGCGCATGATTCATTGTTCATTAAATTTTGTGTCTCTTGATTATGCCAATCTATTATAGAATTAACTCGCGTTGACGTAATACCAATAGCGTTTCCCAGCTTTACAAAATCAGGTAAAAAAACACCATTATTTTGATCGATTCCTATAAGGTTATCTGGAAAATAAGCTTCCTGAGTCTGGCGAATAGATAAATACCCATTATTATTTAAAATAATAATTTTTATGGGCAATCGATATCCAATCACCGTTGATAACTCCTGAATATTCATCATGATACTTCCATCACCAGCAATGCATATCACCCTTTTCCCTCCTAGCGCAATTGATGCACCGATAGCTGCAGGCAAGTCATATCCCATGGAGGCTGAGCCTGAATTTGTATAAAGTCTTTGCTGTTCCTTTAATTTTGCTGCTTGAAAAGTGATAACACAAGCCGAACCATTACCAGTAATAATGACATCATCTTCTTTTAAGGTTTTATACAACTCATCAATAAAATAATAAGGATTAATTAAAGTTGAATTCTTATATTCAGGAAGAACAGTCGGATATTTTTTCGTGGTATTTTTACACCACTCAAGAAATTCTGTATGCATTTTGGAAGGAGTATATCCCACCAAAGCCTCTCGAAACTTTGGAATAAAATGTCGCAAATCTGCATGTATTTTTAAATCAATACTGATCGTAGGTTTTTCTAATTCAGCCAAATCAACATCTACCATAGCTTTCCAGGCTTTTTTAGCAAAGCTTTGCCAGTTATAGCTAACCTGTCTAATATTGAGCCTACTGCCTAGAATTAACAAAAAATCTGCATTTTGAACTGCAAAGTTACCCGGTCTATCCCCTACAGTTCCCGGCCTTCCAGCATAATAATAATTGTCATTTGAGATGGCATCGTGAGCATTCCAACCTGTCACTACAGGAATTTTTAGGTCATCAATTAAATTCAAAAGAAGTTTATGGGTACCAGAAATGCGAATACCAGAACCAATAAATAAAACGGGTCTTTTTGCTTTCTTTAGTTGATCAACTATATTTTTTATTTTCGAATCTAAAGTATCACTTCCAAGGTTCAATAATTCATACTTAGAATTATCAGTTACACCTGGATCAGACGACAAAATTTTAACATCATTATTAAATCGACTTAATTGCGTTGGATCAATTAAGGCTGATTGAATATCAACAGGCACATCAATCCAAACAGGGCCTGGTCTGCCATATCTACTAAGAAAAATAGCTTTATCCATAACCTCACCAACCTTTGACGGGTCTTGCAAAATAGTTACGTATTTCACAATAGGTCGAACCATTGACACAATATCAACCTCTTGATCACCCAATTGGCGAAGAGGAGTAGCTGGATAATTACGTAGATAAGTTTCACGTTTTACTTGACCCGAAACAACCAAGATGCCTAATGAGTCTGTATAAGCACCATAAACCCCATTTAAAGCATTTATACCACCTGGTCCGGTAGTAACATTCAACAATGCTAAACGATTAGTTAAACGAAAATAGCTTTCAGCTGCCATAGCTGCAGCTTGTTCATGATGAAAACATACAATATTTAAATCTCGATTCCGACCCAAGGCATCATTAAGATGCATAGCACCTCCGCCTGTCACTAAAAAAGCATCTTTAATACCGGCCTCAACAGATCTTTGCGCTATGTAATCCGCAACACGAATCTTGCTCATCACTAAAAATTGATTCCTAAAAATGTTTCTATTTTAGATGCAGTAAAATCAAGCATCTCTTTGTTAAGTCCAGGATAAACACCAACCCAGAAACTATCATTCATAATCGTATCGGTATGCGTTAAATCACCGCTCACACGATAGCTTCGACCTTGCATATAGGGCTGGCGAGTTAAGTTACCTGAAAACAATAAGCGGGTGCCAATTTTTTCTTGATCAAGATAAGAGAGCAAATCCACACGACGAATATTTGCCTCAGGCTTAATTGTCATTAAAAATCCAAACCATGAAGGGGTGCTATTTTCAGTTGCCTCAGGGAAAATTAAAAAATCTTGACATGACTGAAGGCGTTCATATAAAAACTTGAAGTTATCTTTTCTGGCCTGAATGAAACCTTCTAATTTATCCATTTGCGCTAAACCACAAGCCGCTTGCATATCGGTAATTTTTAAGTTGTATCCTGCATGAGCATAGGTGTATTTGTGATCATACCCTTCGGGTAAATCACCTAACTTCCAACAAAAACGTTTGCCACAGGTATTGTCTTTACCCGGCTGGCAATAACAATCGCGTCCCCAGTCTCTGAAAGATTCAATAATCATTTTTAATTCAGCATTGTTGGTAAAGACCGCGCCGCCCTCACCCATCGTTATATGGTGTGCAGGATAAAAACTTAACGTACCAATATCACCAAATGTACCTGTAAGTTGTCCGTGATAACGAGAGCCTAATGCATCACAATTATCTTCAATAAGCCATAGATTGTACTTCTTACAAATCTCTAAAATCACTTTTAAGTTAAATGGATTACCTAAGGAGTGAGCCAACATAATTGCTTTAGTTTTTGAGCTAATCGCGTCTTCAATTTTGGTCACATCAATATTGTGTGTCGCAATCTCTACATCTACAAATACAGGAATTGCACCAAATTGTAGAATGGGATTAACGGTTGTAGGAAATCCTGCTGCAACACTAATTACTTCATCACCCGGCTTAATCGCACGCTCTTTGAGTTTGGGAGATGTAAGGGCTGAAAATGCCAATAAATTCGCTGAGGAACCTGAGTTAGTGGTGATTAAGAATTTAATACCTAAAAAATCTCGTAATTTTTTTTCAAAGGCATCATTAAAACGACCAGTCGTCAGCCATCCATCTAAGGAGGCTTCCACCATGTTTTTTAATTCAAGACCATCTAAGACTTTACCTGAAGGTGGAATGACAGTTTCTCCAGCCTTAAAATCTTGTGGTGCATATTTTAAATGGGCATATTCATCAACGAGCACTGCGATCTTTTTTCTAATTTCTTCTTGTTGATCCAAAACTTTAGACACCTTAATTATTATTGTAATGTATACATTTTAATATCATTCAGACTATAAAGATGCATATCTTTGTCATTTAAATAAGCTTGATGCCATGCAAATATTTTATCTAAGGCTACATGAATATCCCATTTGGCTTGCCAACCAAGCTTATGTTGTGCCTTTGTACAGTCTAATTTTAAGAAATGTGCTTCATATAAGAATGAGGTATTTGAATTTACTTCGTAAGCCGCACCATCGCCCCAAGCTTTTACTAATTGGCTTGCAATCCATTCCACATTTTTTGCATCTTTCTCATCGGGGCCAAAATTAAAGCTTTCAGAAAAATTTGGTCCTTCTTCGTAGAGTTTTTGACAGAGCATCAAATAACCCTGGAGGGGCTCTAACACATGCTGCCATGGACGAATGGCATGAGGATTTCGAATGGAAACTTTCTGTTTTGCTTCAATAGCGCGAATAAAGTCTGGAATAAGACGGTCTTCTGCCCAGTCGCCACCACCAATTACATTGCCTGCGCGAGCTGTGGCAAAGGCCACGCCATGTTCTTTGTATTTTTCAATATTAAAAAAAGAATTTCGGTATGCCGATGAAACTAATTCAGCGCATCCTTTTGAATTGCTATAAGGATCAAAGCCGCCCATAGGTTCATCTTCACGATAGCCTCGATTAATTTCACGATTTTCATAACATTTATCACTTGTTACATTAAGTATTGCTTTAATATTTTTATTCTCACGGGCTGCTTCCAATACATGGACGGTTCCCATTACGTTTGTTGCATAAGTTTCAACTGGATTAGTATATGAATAACGCACCAAAGGTTGTGCCGCCATATGAACGAGAATGTCTGGTTTCGCTTTTTTTATGGCTTTTTTTAAATTATCTAAATCACGAATATCACCAATAACAGAATGCATTCCTTTTTCAACGGAAGCCACCTCAAAAAAATTAGGTTTCGTAGGAGGTTTTAACGCATAACCAGTAACTTCAGCTCCCAAAGATTGAAGCCATAACGACAACCAACTTCCTTTAAATCCCGTATGGCCTGTTAGAAAAACACGCTTCCCGGCCCAGAAAGATCCTTTCATTACCAAGTCTTCCAAGGAGCCTTGCCTGACTCCCAGAGCACTTCAAGTAAATTCTTTTCTCGAAGAGTATCCATAGGTTGCCAGAAATTTTTATGCTCATAGGCTATTAATTCACCCTTAATAGCAATATCCTTGAGAGGCTTTTGTTCCCAGGCAGTGTCGTCTGAATGAATATAATCGATGCATTCGGGACTTAAGACAAAGAATCCACCATTAATCCAGCCGCCATCCCCTTTAGGTTTCTCAATAAACCCGGTCACCAAATCATTGTCACGATTTAATGCGCCATAACGACCAGGGGGCTGAACGGCTGTCACTGTGGCTAACTTGCCGTGGCTCTCATGAAATTTTATAAGCTTAGTAATATCGACATTAGCTAAACCATCGCCATAGGTAAAACAGAAAGCTTTTTCATTTTTTAAGTAAGATGCTATTCGCTTTAAACGGCCACCTGTTTGGGTATCTTCTCCCGTATCAACCAAAGTCACCGTCCATGGCTCGGAATTTTGCTGATGCACCTTCATCTTATTATTAGTCATGTCAAAAGTGACATCTGACATATGAAGAAAGTAGTTAGCAAAATACTCTTTAATAACATACCCCTTAAAACCACAGCAGATTATGAAATCGTTAATACCATGGGATGAATAAATTTTCATTAAATGCCAGAGAATCGGTTTGCCCCCTATTTCGATCATCGGCTTAGGTTTTAGGTGAGTTTCTTCTGAGATTCTTGTTCCAAGACCACCTGCTAGAATGACTGCTTTCATTTACCTGCTACCTTTAAAAATTGTTAGGGGTCTATAAAAACCAAGAAAACTGTGTGTATTTAACTGCAAAAAAAATTATAAATCACTTGAAAATTTTAATACAAATTAGTAAGCAAATGTAAAAATAAATAAAACATAAAATCACATAATTCGTACATTCGGCCTTTCCTTAAAAAAGACAAAAAATCTTCTTCCAATAAAATTCCATAACAATGTTAAAGGTATCGGAATAATTTTTGAGATTAATAAATCAAGATGTAAAAAATAAGTTAGTAAGAAAAAAATTAAGTTACTTATAAATAAGCCTCCAAAAGAAATAAGGGATATTCTGAATATTTCACTTTTTCTAGAAAATTTACCTCTGAGAAAAGCAAGTTTATAAGACAGAAAGTAATTAACTATTGTTGCAATAGTTACACTTAATATCGATGCAATATAGATATTAAAGTACAAGTTAATCAATGTAAAAAAAATTACAAAATCTACCAATGCACAAGCGGCCCCTACAATCAAATAAAGAAGAAACTGATACATTATTTACAGGGCATTAGAATGTAGGCCAATTATTTGCATGAAATAGGAATTAAGATTAATAAGCTTTGATTTTGTGGTCGGAAAAAATTGGGGGGCGTTGAATATTTGGAATATACATGAAATCCCAATGGAATTCTAAAATTAGCAAGATCACTATCTAGTAATGATTTAAAAATCAAAATATCACCAGCCTGCGTAATTTTAGATTTGAAATCAAGATCTGGTCTTAAGTTATTAAAAACATCCGATTGAGCGGTGGGAGCTATTTGATATTGTCTAAATGGACTAATTACCTGTAAAAAATTGTCTTCTGAGTCATTATAATGATATTGAATACCGCAATTAAGTATGAATATTTTTTTTAAATCTTCATCAATTTTTTCATAATAATTAATCGTTTTAGTGGGCCATTTCTGACCTTTAAAGTATTTAATTGAATTGACTGAAAACGCATTTTTTCTTAAATCACTACTTGGATAAAAGTAATTACCAGTATTTAAGGTAAGAAACGTTGCGCTGAGGGTATAAGCAAATAATAGGAAAATTACATTCAAATGTTTGTATCGATCTAAGAAGATAAATAAAGTTATTACTCCTACAGATGAAATTGTTGCTAGTCTGAATATTTCGGGTATGTGCAGAGAATTTGAAATACCTAGGAGAGAAGATATAAGGATAAGGTTTAGACAGGGAGTGTTAAAAAACTTTTCTTTTTTTGCTAATTTATTTATCAGAATAAAAAAATTAACACTTAATAGCAATAAGAAAAAATTCCAGCGAAAATTTAAATGTACGAAGCTACCAATAAGATTATTAATGAAATTTTTTAAGCCCGTTAAACCTGCGGCACCAGGAAAAAGTATAGTGCTAAATATTCTAGGCACATCCCACGAGAGCTTCTGCCAATATCCCACCAAATTATAAGTCTGCAAGTAAATCAAAAATATTATGATTGGGAGTATTAAACCAATGACCAGGTAGATTTTTGGCTTTAAAAAATTTAAAAGTCCTTTTTTTTCATCAAAATAGTCAAGTAAAGAAGATAAAATTAGACTTAAAATTATTGCAGGAGCAATCGTTTCTCTCGACAAAATTGCAAGCCCAAAAAAAAGTCCTGAGAGAAAATAGTGTTTAGGATTTGTTTTTTCATTGGAAATAAAAAAAATACCCGCCATAAAAAATGGAAAAGATATGTAATTTGACCAAGGATAAATCGCAATTGGATGAACAAGAAAGCATATAAAAGCTGAAAATAAAGCAATCTTAGTACTCTTGCTAACAGCAAGTGATACTAAATATATTAACCAAACGCCTATTGAATAAGCTATCCCGGTAATAAAAATAATTGAAAATAGATTTTTTCCAAAGAGCCAATATGAAAAAGCATGTATTGCTGTAGTCAGAAAACCGTATTGAATATAAATATCTTTGTAAGGCATCTTGCCTTCAAATAGGTCTTTCGCGTTACTTAACATCAAACCCCAATGAATCGGGTCATAGCTATATTGGCCTTGCCATTGAGTTCCAAGGGTAATTAATGTAATTAAACTAAAGAAAAAGGAAGCTGAAAATAAGCTGTAATGAGATTTTTTAATCATTGACTGCATAAACCATCAAATTTTTTCCAATAAATAGAGAAAGAAAAGTATCGCAAATGCGACTAAGAGGAAAAATTATTTGATCGTAAAATATGATTGATTTAGTATTTAGTAGCCCAGAATTACGGCTTAACAATTTATATACTAACGATGCAAAAAATCCGATGCTATCTACATATCTAACAGATTGAACCTTAAACCCTGCAATTTTAATTTTTTCTAAAAGTTCACTTTTGCTGTACCTTCTAACATGCCCAACTCTTATATCCATTGAAGAGAAAAGACACATAAATGCAGGGACATAAATAAGCAATAGTCCGCGAGGTTTTAAAAGTCTCTTCAATTCCTTTAATGCTGCAACATCATCATCGATATGCTCTAAAACATTAAATGAATATATAAAATCAAATGATTTTCCTTTAAGCGTCGAGCTATTTGAGGTTGCGATCAGTCCGAGATTTTTTAATCCCTTTAATAACCCCAAATCAATTTCATAAGCTTTTAATTTAAATCCAGAATCATGAATTTTTTTTGAGAATGTGCCGGTACCAGCTCCAAAATCTAGAATTTGATCCGTTTTTTTAATTTTTTCGAAAACTAAACTTGTTAAGAATTTATTATAATTGACAGCCTCTGCCATAACTTCTAGATTTATAGTACCGCTATATTTACTCATATCATCTATTTTTCAAGGCTTTGTCAAGCATCCTAAATTGAAAATTAATTTTATTTTGGTGGGCTACTGCATCAAGCATTACCCCTAAGCCGATTGCTATAAAAGATAAAATCATTAATGCGGCAGAAAGAATTGCAAGTGGAACATGATAAATAAATTTTGAAATCATATATTCATTAATTACAGGCAGACCAAAAACTAATCCAGATAAAAAGAAAAATCCACTCAATATTGCAAAGAAAAAGAAAGGTTTATAAATTCTAAGCATTTGAAAAATAGTGAAAACAATCTTAGCTCCATCTCCAAAAGTGCCTAATTTTGAGAAACTGCCAAGGGGTCTTTCTTTATATACTATTGGAATCTCCTGTATCCTAAATCCTTTGTCTAGTGCGAATAGTGTAAGATCAGTCTCAATCTCAAACCCCTCAACAATTACCGGATAATTCTGGACGAAATCCCGTGATAAAGCCCTAAAACCACTCATAACATCATGAAGGTTCGACCTGAAAAGCAAATTAATTATAAACAATACAAGTTTGTTTCCAACATTATGAAACATTCTTTTATTTTGTTTCTTGTATTGTCCAAGTGAGTGTCTATCACCAACAACCATATCTGCTTCCCCTTTAATTAGGGGCTCAATCAGCTCAAATGCGTGAAAAGCAGGATATGTGCAATCAGCATCCGCTATCAGATAAATATCTGCATCAATTTCACAAAAAGCTTTTTTCAGGGCGTTACCCTTACCCTGTTTTGTCTCATTCAACACTCCTCCATGAATTTTATTTTTGGTAAGTGTTTTATTGGCTATAAATTCTGTTTGATCTGAAGAATTATTATTTATCACGTAAATTGAAGCGCGAGGAAGTGTAGTATAAAAATCTAGGATTGATTTTTTAATAGTTATTTCTTCATTGAAAGCTGGCAATATAACAGCGATATTTAAAGGTTTTGTTTTTATATTTTTCATGGATTACTATCTGTTAAGAGCAATTTCATCACAATTAATTTTAACTAACCGCTCTTGTTCTTTTAAATATTCACGGTTAACTTTATTATAAATTAACTTTGAATTTATATATTTACTATTCGAAGAAAGCGTGCCTAAAAAAACTTTCATAACATGCTCAACGCCATCTTCTGTGACCGATCTTAAATCACTCGCAAAATAAGCTCCCCGATTAAAGGCCCCAGTAACAATTTCATATGATGGGAAATAAATTATATGCTTATAATTAGCCTGGATCTCTTCGCAAACAGAACGCAGAACTGCTTTTGAATATGCTGTGGCGGTTAAAACATGATTATCAGTTGCAGTCGCAGTAAGGGGCACCGGGGATACTGTTAAAATAACTTTAGCTTTAGGATTAATTTTTTTTAAGGATTCAATAAATAAAATTAAATCATTTTTGTTTTCAGTAAAAGATAAATTAGAGAAAAAATATTTTTTTGAACTAAATTGCCCTCCTGCCACTCCTGGGCATAGCGGAAATACAGCGCCATCACTCCTTGATGACCAGCATTCTGTAAGTCCCATCGTAAAAATAAATATATCTAAATCAAGAAACATTTTTTTTACAGCTCTAAGGTGTTGCAGTCTATCTAAGCTTAACTCCAGCTGAGATCGAAAACCATCAGGCTGAATTCGAGGCCTAAATGGATCTACCCAAGTACCATCAGATGACTTCCATGCATTATCATGGGGGTTAAATGTTCCAAATGCTCTTTGAAACAATTGTAGCAATTGCCTTATAGTGTAGACATTTCCATAGCGAGCTGAAAAATCATTAAATCCATACTCCAAACCTAGCTCTTCATCAATTAAAGAGTGAGCTCTCTCTGCTATGTAAAAATTAAATCCATTCTTTTTTAAATGCCTTGCGATGTGCTGTGCAAAGCAACTCCCTGCCGTTGCTATTTTTTGATCTCTAGTAATTTTAAATTTAGGGGAGACAAAAGGATTAATTTCTTTTTTATCAGGATTTACAACGCCTTTATCCCAAAAGGCGTAATCTTTCTGATTTTTATAAGGAGTATTTTTCATTTAACTATTAACTGATCGATCAGGGCTCGCCCATATATAGAATTTGCATGATTTGTATCCAGATCCCACGCCTTTTCGATTAAAAAGCCATTTGAATCAATCATGGATGAGGGGTGAGAAATAAAATTGATACCTAAATTTTTACATTCGTTTTTTACTAATTCCGAATGAACTTTCCAAAGTTTTTTCCTTAAATATGCTGGCGAAGGTCCGTACTTTCTAAAGCTATCTTTAAAAGGACCGGCATATTTAAGTAAATGTGCTTTGGAAGGAATGGGTGGTGGCGACTCAAATTGAATAATTTCTCCAGAATAAGACTCCCTGAGCGCTCGAAGACAGCTAATAGTTTCTGGATACCCACCCTGTCTCATCATTGCTTTTTTTATAACATTTAGGGGGATTAATTTAGCGCCATTGATAAGTTTATTTTCAGCTTCATCGCTCATAAGAAAATCAAAAGGTTCAGGATGATTTACAAGGCCCATAATATTATGGGCATTGCCACCAAAAAGAGAAAAGCAGTACTTAACATTCCGTAAAGATGCCTTTAGCTCATTCTGAACTTTAAAAGACCAGGCGAAAACTTTATTTTTACCATAAAAAAAATGCTTAATTTGTAATTCAAATGGCAAGGAATCTTTAAAATTATCATCGAGCAAACAGATTGTTTTAATTGAAATATTTTTAGCATTAAGAAAATCTTTATTTTCAGAAATAGCATATTCAATAGATTTAATGTGGCTGTGACCGATGCCAAAATATTGATCATTATGATTTTTCTTGTTTTTATAATCAGTAAATATATCTAAAACACTCATAAAAAATTTGACTATTCCTTAAAAAAAATACTATCGTCAAATTTAGTAATTTGGGAAAATTTTTCAGCATTTTTGTAAACAAAATTCCCTATATAAATTGAATGAGGCTTAAATTTAAAATCAAAATTGTCAAAATAATTTACTGTATATTTACCTGGGCAATTGTAATAAAAAAAACCAAATGAAACAAAACTATCCACATAAACATTCTCAACTGGTAAATTATTTTTACATACTAATAATCCGGCAGAATCAGGCGGTGTATTGTTTTTTCTTGCGATATAACCCAAAGGAGAAATCAAAATAGCAAAGATAATCAAAATTGAAATCAGACCAAAATGAAATTTCAAAATATTAAAGAAATTTAGTAGTAATATAAAAATCAAACCAATAAATAAAAAATTAGAGCTAAAAAAAGAGTTTATATTCGCATTGTCTATATAAGATAATTGATAATAATGGGTTAGAAAAATGCTAGCAATTAAGATTAGCAAAGAACTTGTGATTACGTATAACTTATACTCGTTTTTGCCAAAATCTATTTTGGGAAAAAAAGAAAGATACGCTATTAACAGCGGTGAAAAAATAAAAGCGTAATAACGCTCATGAAGACGATTAAGTATTTCATCTGATTTAAATGCAATATAGTAAGATGAAATAAAGGCAAGTGTTATCATTAAAATATAAATAAACAAAATGAATTTTTCTCTCGAAAAAAAATTTATTAATTTAATTTTCTTAAAAAATACTAATAAGAAAATAGGTGTTAAAAAAGTAATAATATATAGAAGGTGACCTAAGAAATTTACTATAAATCTCATCAAAATGTCTGAACTTATATATGAATTAGACTTATATATGCTCTCATATACACCTCCAAAAATAAAAATATTACTATTTATATAGGTGTCAATAATAAATTTCCCAACGAATACTAATAGCACGAAAATAATTGGGGTCGTAAATCTTCTTAAGGTATTAGATTCGCTAAGAATCATTAATAAAGCAATAACAGGAATTAAAAAAATTCCATGACTCTTTGTGTAGATAAGTAAAATTTCTAATACTGAGAGAATTAAAAGAGGGATTAAATTAGGTTTAAAATTTACTTTATCAAGCAAATATAAAATCCAATAAAAAAAAGTGCCAAATATTATCTCGGGCATTACATTTGTTATGTATTGAGAAAATGGTGAAAAAAGATAAAAAATAACTATAAAAAATACACTCTTGTAGCCTAAATATTTCTTAGCTAACTTGTAAATTGGAATTAGCCCAAGTAAATAAAAGGTGAGGTTTAAAAATCTAGCATTTTCTACAACGTTATTTGAGAAATGTATATGTTTATTCAAAAAAAAGAAAAGTGGTGACGGGTAGACTGAATCTTTAGATTCTCCCAATATACCTAACATATATTGCATTTCATCAATTACATTCATGTTTGTTTCATTGAATATATAAATATGGCAAAAACTCGCTAGACAGGCCAAACCTAATATTAATTTTGTTTGGTAGGTTTTTAATAAGGAAATATTTTTGTCTAGAGGCAACATATTTAAAATATTAGTAGAATATCTTTCAATCGATTGTTAATAATTAACGATACTTTCTTTGCGCTATGGTTTTCTTTGATAGTCCAGTAACCTAATTTAGATATTTTATTACTAAAAAGTTTATTACTTACTAATTTTTTCATATATCTTCCTGCATCAGCTATGGATGGCTCAGCCCAAAATTGATTTTCCCAGAACGGGTATGCATTTTTTTTCAATTTAATAAGTTTATAAGGGACGATACAGCTATTTTTACTGTTCATAAAATCCAAATTACCTGAATAGCCAGTAGCAATAACTGGCTTTGAAAAGAACATAGATTCAGCAAGCCCCAAACCAAAACCTTCGGCACGATGCAGGCTCACATATGCATCACATGAATTTATTAATCCATACATTTCTTGTCTATCAAGAGTTTTATTAACAACAGAAATTCGATTATCCTTTGAAATTTTGCTAATTAATTTATTGTACAAAATAGGATATTTTTCTCCATTAATCATTTTAATAACAAGACCTACATTATCTTTTTTATTTCTAAAAGCATACTGAAATGCTTTTAGAACAGCTTCTGGATTTTTTCTTTCTGAAAAAGAGTGAAAATCATAGCTAAAATGAAATAAATAGCTTTTTCCAGGTAATCCAAAATAGTTTCGATCAAATGATTTTACGAATTTTGGCTCAACGACAACCGGAACATAATAGACTGGGATTGGCGATACCTTTCTTAAACATTCGTAGATAAATTTTGTTGGGGCCCAAACTTCATTAAGCTTATCAAAAGCCCCCATCCAAGCCTTTGGAAATTCAGCAAGCTCCCAAAACCAATAGCCAATTTTATATTTACGATCATTTAAGTCGTTTGATAAATTATTTATTGTAGCTAATGTTTGATCAGCATTCACACAATAGATTTGTATGTATGAATCAGATTTTAATTTAATATATTTATTCAAACTTTGATCAGTTTCGGATTGACTTCCATTTGTGCTGATATCCAAAACATTAATTTTATAATCTAGCAATTTAAATGCTTCTACAACACCTCTCAAATTTTGCGCTACCCCGAAATCACCTTTGGCGTACCCTACGATATCTATTGAATTTAAATCTAATTTTGACTTATAGAGTTCATGTAAATAAATTGGGGGGGGTCCCGATATATAAATAGACTTTAGGAAATCATAAAGAGTGTGGCCGATAGATTTTTTTACTTTTTTTATATTCTCTTTGTTCATAATTAAAGAATTATGGGCTAACCCTTTTAAGAGGCCTATGAGAATAAATATAAAATTTTTCCCCTTTAAGCTTTGGCTTTGGCTTTGGCCATATAAATAACTAAAATCTCGAGTAAATTTATTTCGATCATTTTTTGAAAAAAGATTATATTGGCTGTGTAAATTTATATTTTTAGAATAAAAAGCAAACATTTCTCTCGTAAGATTTGAATTATCTCGAAATAAATTTTCATTTTTTCTAAAAAAATTAGCATTTAACTCTCTAAAAGGGTTTGAATATTTTTTATTTTGTAAATTATTATAATAAAACCTCATCGCTGAACTTATTCTGGTTCCATCATTAAAAAAGTCAAATTCATAAGGTAGCTTGCTCGTAGCTATATAATCATTTCTCATAAGACTTTTAATGTAATGGTCAAATATTGGCTTTAGCACTCCAATATTATTAATTTTTAAGCGATTTTGATGCTTTGAAAAAATTGTAGGATTCAAAGGATCTATCCCACTAAAATGAACAAAAACCATGGGCATATCATTAACAAAATATTTTTTATTCTTAGAGCTTACTTTTCGTTGAAACAGGTTCCAATATGCCAAGTTGTAACCTGGATGTCTAAGGATATAAACCGAATGAAATAAACTTGGCATCAAATTAGCCCATTTTTGATCGGTAAATAGGCCGCTTTCTAAATCCACAAATGCATCTTTTTCAAGTCGATTTGCCCACCACTTGATTAGCTTATTTCCCTCTAAATTATTATTGATGGCTATAAAACCTAAGTTATACGAACCTACCTGGAGCATTGTTCGTTCGTTCGGATGAAAATTATCGTTAATTGGATCTAGAAGGTGCGGTGTGAGCACTGCACTTACATTTTCTTTAAGTTTTTTTTCAACTTCTGTTAACGGTGAAATGAGATAAATATCCGGATCTAGGTAAATAGCTGATTTATGGTGTCTTTTTTCAAAAATCCATTTGAAGACATAAGGTTTGATTGCAGTACTAAATTCAAGGATATCGTATCTAAAAGCGAATTGATCGAAATTTGGAAGATTTAATTCCTCAAGGGAAATAAATTTAATATGAGCATTACCTGTATCTAAAAATTCATAATTGCGATCACATATTACGACATAGATAATTGCGTTTGGATACTGAACTATTATAGAATCTGTAAGTGTTCGCGCAAAGCTAATATAGTTTCTAGCTACTATAGTAAAGAATATGGGTAATTTGTTCATAGCTTTCCTAAAAACAAACTTAAATACATCTTCTTAATTTTTCTTAATGGCTTTGTAACACGCCATGAAAAAGTATTTTTAATATTTTCAATTTCTTTTTTCAGATATTCAATTTTTTGATTTAAGCTCCTTGACTCTTCTTCTGCAAAAAAAGTCCTATATTGAATAAATTCATCAAAAACATTAGGGGGGCAGTCAAATTTTGAAACTAATTCTTTTTTTTCTTTTGCAAGATAGAATCGATTTAATCCATCGGTATAAACGTATAAATAATTAGCCTTGATGAGAATTGGCTCCCAAGCAGAAAAGGACGCCCTATTCGAGCCTGGAAAGGTTGACTCTATTAAAATAACCCATGGTCTATTTTTTTTCCAATCATTAGAAAGCAATACTTTTCCTTCAAAACCCTCAACATCAATTTTTAAAAAATGTACTTTTTTACTATTTGAGACATAATCTTTAAAAATCGTTTTAAGGCTTATAGTTCTGACTATTTGGGCGGTTGATTTCCATCCGTTTCTAAAATGCTTAAGAGCTATTTTATTATCTAAGGTAGACATTCCACTTCCAATACCTTCTAAAATAGTCATTTTAGCTTCGCCCTCATCATCACTTACAGCAACACATAGATTTATATCGCGAGGTCTTTTTTCTAACAATTCTTTATGAAATTTAGGGTTTGGCTCAACATTTATACCAGTCCAATTTCTAAGATAAAAAGATTTAGTTATGGAATCAATATCAGGAGACCAGGCTCCAAGATCAATATAAAACCCGTTTTTAATATTTGCAAAACATCTCTGGAGAATTACATCTTCAAAATTTTGTGCGTAAGAAATAAAAGTCATAATTTTTTCATTGTTATAAGGCTATAAAAATATGCATCCATGGAAAACTGTGTTTTTCGTTGACACCATTTTACCTTGAGCATCCTTGTCGTTGCCAACCATTTAGGACATTTCGAAGGCTAAAGGCTAGGTTATAATTGTATGCTTATGACACTTGATTCCACATTAAAATTAGGCTTAGAAGAGCTGAAAGACGGATTCACCTCCCACGAACAGTGGCTCTATATGGCGGTGCAAGATATCAAGCTCCGTTATCGACGATCCATGATCGGCCCCTGGTGGGTCACAATCTCAACTGGTGTCATGGTCATGATGTTAGGCTTCCTGTGGTCCTATATCTTTGGGAGTGACCTTGAAAATTACCTCCCCTTCTTCGCGGTGGGCTTTGTCTTGTGGACCTGGATGAGCGGGCAGATATTAGATGCGGCGGGCGGGCTTTTTCAGTTTCAAGGGGTCATTAAACAGATGAGGCTACCCTTTCCGATTTTTACGTTTCGATGCAATGTCAGGCAACTCATTATTTTAGTGCACAACACGGTCATCATCGCGCTGGTTTTATTGCTTATAGGCAAAGGGTTGTCGTGGATTAATCTTATCGCCATTCCAAGCTTAATCCTTATCCAACTTAACCTGACCTTACTTTCTATCGTAGTCACTATTTTTTGTACGCGCTACCAGGACATGACACAGGTCGTTAATGTAGGCACCCAGATTATATTTTTCTTTACACCCATTTTATGGCAGGTAGAAACTCTAAAGAGCCGAAGTTACTTGGCAGAAATGAATCCCATCTACCATTGGATTGAGATAATTAGGGCGCCCCTCTTAGGGCACTTACCGAGTGTAAGCAACTACCTATGGTCATTCGCTTCTTTGGTGGCGTTGTCCCTCTTAGCAACTTACTGTATAGGTCGCTATCGCTCACGCATCGCTTACTGGTTATAAGGCATGGCATCTATTCATCTTCAAAACGTGAGTGTGGAGATCCCTGTGTTTTCAAATCACAGTCGATCTTTGAAAAATTCATTTATCAAAAGCTTTTCAAAAGAAAAAGCTTCAATACAAAGCGTCACAGCACTCCATGAGATTAACTTAAATCTAAAAGATGGCGACAGGCTAGGCGTCATGGGCCCAAATGGTGCAGGTAAATCCACCCTCCTTAGGACCATCGCAGGTGTTTATGCGCCGAGCTTAGGCCACATCCATGTCAAAGGTAGCATCGCATCATTGATTGATATTTCTTTGGGTATGGATATGGAGGCGACCGGTTATGAAAACATTCGTATGCGCGCCATCATGATGGGTATGAAATTAAAACAGATCAAAACAATTGAGGAAGAGATTGCAGACTTCACTGAATTGGGCAAGTTTTTAGAGTTACCGGTTCGTACCTACTCCACGGGTATGCTCATGCGATTGGGTTTTGCGGTATCGACGACCGTACCTGCAGATATTATTCTGATGGATGAATGGTTAAGTGTTGGGGATAGTGACTTCTTAGTCAAAGCCGAAAAAAGACTTCATGACTACATTCAAAAATCTTCTATCTTAGTCATTGCATCGCATTCGGAAGATCTTATTTCAAAACTCACGAACCAAACCTTATGCCTCGAACATAAAGCGTAAATCGTTTTTAACTAAAGTACTTTGCCTCTTTAAAAGAAAGGGCCGCGTGATCTTTGGAAGACAGTGACACCTCTTTCATGGGCCATTGAATACCAATCTTTTCATCATTCCAACGAATAGCCTGTTCATGTTCCTTGCTATAGAAGTCGGTCGTCTTATATAAAAATTCTACGGTGTCGGATAAGGTTAAAAATCCATGGGCAAAACCTTCCGGTATCCAAATCTGTTTTTTATTGTCGGCAGATAATATTTCACTTGCCCACTTACCGAATGTCGGGGACGACTGTCTCAAATCTACAACCACGTCGAACACCTCACCCTGAATCACGCGAACAAGTTTACCTTGTGCCTTGGGATTTAATTGGTAATGCAATCCTCGCAATACGCCTTTCACTGACTTTGAGTGATTGTCCTGTACAAAATTAATTTTATGGCCGAGTGCCGCTTCAAATTTATTCTGATTAAAGCTCTCGTAAAAGAATCCCCTGTCATCAGTAAACACTTGAGACTCAATGAGTAATACGTCAGGAATGCTTAAGGGTGTGACCTTCATGTGTTACAGAACTTTTTCTTTTAAGACGCGTTGAAGATACTCACCATAACCATTCTTTGATAACGGTGCGGCTAATTTTTCTAATTGCAATGCATTAATCCAACCACGCCGATAACTAATCTCTTCAGGGCAGGCAACCTTTAAGCCCTGACGATTTTCTACCGTTGCAATAAATTGACTTGCTTCCAATAATGAGTCGTGCGTACCCGTATCGAGCCATGCGTAACCACGACCCATGATCTCGACGTTGAGTTTTTCTTTTTCTAAATAGAGTCGGTTGAGGTCCGTGATCTCGAGTTCACCACGTGCCGATGGCTTTAAACTTTTTGCCATCGCGACCACATCATTATCGTAAAAATAAAGGCCCGTCACCGCGTAATTGGATTTAGGATTTTTTGGTTTTTCTTCTAGGGATAATACTTTGTTGGACTTATCAAATTCAGCGACACCGTATCGCTCAGGATCGCGCACGCGATAAGCAAACACGGTAGCACCTTCATAACGCTTCATCGCGTTACCTAATAACTCAATAAAGTCGTGGCCATAAAAAATATTGTCGCCCAAGACTAAAGCCGATAAATCGTTTCCAATAAAAGTGTCGCCTAAAATAAACGCTTGTGCCAAACCGTCGGGGGACGGTTGTACCTTATAAGAAATATTTAAGCCCCACTGACTGCCATTTCCTAAAAGCGATTCAAAGCGCGGTGTGTCGTCGGGTGTTGAAATAATCAAGATATCTTGGATACCCGCCAGCATTAAGGTCGAAAGCGGATAATAAATCATCGGCTTGTCGTACACTGGGAGTAGTTGTTTTGAAATACTCTGCGTCATCGGATACAAACGTGTTCCTGAGCCACCCGCGAGTATGATGCCTTTTCTTTTTTGTAAGTTAGCCAATTAAATGATTTCCTTTAATACCTTTTTAACTTCCAATTCCCAGTGAGGCAATTCTAGCACGAAGGTCTTTTTTAATTTTTCACAATTCAATCTTGAGTTAAGGGGTCGAATGGCAGCGGCTGGGTATTGAGATGTTAATATCGGATGGATCTGATCGGGCACACATTTTATTTTGACATTTAATTTTATTAATTCACTCGCGATCAAATTAGCATATTTTTGCCAATTCGTTTCACCGTCACTCGTTACATGATAAGTCCCGTAGTCGTTAAAATTTTTATTTTTTAAAATCGTATTGACAATCTTAAATGTCACATCACTCAACATTGATGCAGATGCTGGAGTGCCCCATTGATCACCCACGATATTGAGCGAATCTTTTTCTTGTATGAGACGCAACATCGTCTTTAAAAAATTATTACCGTGACTACCGAACACCCAGCTCGTTCTAAAGATAATGTGCTTAGGATATTTGCGAATTTTTTCTTCGCCCTCACATTTTGTTTTACCATAGACAGACTGAGGATTCGTTTTGTCACTCTCGACGTAGGCTTCTTTTTTTAATCCATCAAACACGTAGTCCGTCGAAAAATGTATCAAAGGAATATTTAACTCAGCGGCCTTCTCCGCTAAAACTTCGGGGGCTAATGTATTAATTTGATAAGCGATTTCAGGTTCGGATTCGGCCTTATCCACAGCGGTGTATGCTGCGGGATTGATAATTATATCAGGCTTAACTTGATCAACAAATTGTCGAATAGCTTGAGGATTAGCAAGGTCCAATTCTTCGTGGTCTGTTGCAATCACTTCACCCAATGCACTTAATTTTTTTGCTAATTTGAAACCGACCTGGCCGTTTTTACCGGTAAGAAGAATCTTCATAAATACTGCTTTTCAACCCAGTTTTTATATTCGCCACTGACGACATGACCAACCCAGTCTTGATTATTTAGATACCACTCGACGGTCTTACGAATCCCAGTCTCGAAGGTCTCATTAGGTTTCCAACCGAGTTCTTTTTCTAATTTTGTGGCATCAATCGCATATCGTCTGTCGTGGCCCGGACGGTCTTTGACGAAGGTGATTTGTGTTTCGTATTTTGTGCTATCAGATTTAGGTTTTAATTCGTCTAGGATGCTGCAAAGCGTTTTAACAACTTCGATATTCGCCTTCTCGTTGCAACCACCCACGTTGTAAGTTTCTCCTAATTGCCCTTTTTCTAAGACGGTACGAATGGCACTACAGTGGTCTTTCACATAGAGCCAATCACGGACCTGCTGACCGTCACCGTAGATAGGAAGTGGTTTACCGTTCAATGCATTCAGGATGCAAAGAGGAATTAATTTTTCTGGGAAGTGATAGGGTCCATAATTGTTCGAGCAGTTCGTTGTTAATACTGGCAGTCTATAAGTTTGGTGCCAGGCCCTCACCAAGTGATTACTCGCAGCCTTACTCGCACTGTAGGGGCTATTCGGCTCATAAGGATTTGTTTCTGAGAAAGCTGGGTCCGTTTTGCTTAAGGAGCCATACACCTCGTCGGTCGAAACATGGAGGAATCTAAAATCTTTTTTATGCGTTTCATCTAAGTCATTCCAATATGATCTAACCGACTCGAGTAAGTTGTAGGTGCCTACAATATTAGTTTCAATAAAGTCACCCGGCCTATGGATCGATCGGTCAACGTGGCTCTCGGCCGCGAAGTTCACGACCGCCCTTACCTGATGTCTTTTTAAGAGTTGGGACACAAGTTCTCGGTCCCCGATGTTGCCTTGAATAAAATGATGGCGAGTATTGCCATTTAAGGATGATAGGTTTTCAAAATTACCAGCGTATGTTAATAAATCAAGAGATAGCACTGTCTCAGTCGATTGACTTAACCAGTCTAACACGAAGTTAGATCCTATAAAGCCCGCAGCACCAGTAACGAGAATGGTCATATCAAAAAAAATTAAATATTTTAGATACAGTTAAAAGTACTTTATAAATCGCCATGTTTTTTTACTGCTAAATTATTATACATATCGAGTGTCATTGCAGTATCAACCCATCTTGGATGATTGTTGGGGATATCGATTTTTCGGCCAGAAACCCCACCTCGGAATGCAACAGTCCATGAATCTGTAATTTCAAATCCAGAGTTACTAAGCAACATTTCTAAACATTTTTGATTTGGGGCCCAAAAATTTGTAACATCACCACCCAAGCTTCCATTTGAATAAAATTGAGCAATCTGAATATTTTTATAATCATCAATTAGACTAGTCCAATTCCCTGACGAATCGACTAATCCGTGATCTATAGTATGGCTCTCTAAAATCAACAGCCCATTCGAGTTTAGCACATCATAAATTCTATCAATTGCTAAAGCAGGATGACGCAGATGATAAATTAAGCCTAAAAATAAGACTACATCAAATTTTCCTAAAAATTTTGGATTAATTGTATAAATATTTGCATTAATAAATTTAACTTTTGATTTTAATATTTTTTTGCATAAGCTAAAACCAGTGTCCTTTTGATCAACATAATCAATAGCAATAACTTCCTTTGCGCCTCTTTTTTCACATTCAAAACTAAAAAAACCATCTCTGGCGCCCAAATCAAGGACCCTCAAGTCTTTTAAGCTTTTAGGTAAAGATATCTGAGAAAGTAAGGCCTGGGTATCTTGTAATCCTGGCGTTGTAATTTCTTCACTAAGATTGATGCAATGATGCCAAACTTTAATCTTTTTAATTTCCGCTAAAATTTCTTTTTTATTCATTTTGATATCTCCCAATGCTTAAAAATGTTACAAGTAAAGCCTTTAATTAAAGTTCTGCTAAAAGTAAATTTAGCTGCTTCAGGATAAGAATTTTTAGGCCCGAGGATTATGACTTCTTCTCTCGATTGCAGAAACCAGTCCAACACGAAATTTGACCCGATGAAGCCAGCAGCACCTGTGACGAGGATAGTCATAGCACTTATTTTAACAGTTTAATTTTAGTCTTGGTCGAAGAGATCGGTTTGGATGTCGAGCCACTTTCGCATGACGGTAAGCTTGTCGGATTTAGGAAACGAGAGCCCGTTGAGCCATTTTCTGACGGCCTCGCGTGTCACGGTTTTAGAGTCGTGCGCACGCAAGTTGAACTCGATCGCAATGAAGCTGGTCGAGGGAACTTTTTTGTAACGCACCTTTAACTTTTCCTTTAAGTGCGCTGTGAATTTTTTGCGTAACTTATCCAAATTGACGTTTATCCTAAGGGGATTTTAAGGTGAGTATGCCTCCTAATGTATCAACGATTGCCAACTGAGTGTAATCTTTTGAATACAAAAAATAAAGCGCCATTAGCCCGACCCTTGGCCGAAGTTAAAGGAGAGAGAGCGAGAGAGAGTAAAAAGAAGACCTTTTTTTAGGAAGTTTTCCCGGTGGGATTAAGTGTTAACTAAGGATGACAATACGCTTTATGGATCATCATGAGGTCCGCTAACACCACTTAACGGACTTAATAACGCCTTCTTATCAAATATACTATTAATTCACTTTTGGACCATAAAATTTAATAAAATAACAGATAGCAAACATAATTAACTTATAAATTAAAACAATTCAATGAAGCTCGTCTCCACTCCGTCTTCTGTCGCCATTCTTCTTTGCACCTATCAAGGTGAAAGTTATATTGAGGATCAATTAACGTCTTTTCTTGAACAGACTTACCCTAAAAGGAAGCTCTATATTTCGGATGACGGCTCCCGAGATCGTACTTTAAATATCATTAAGAAATTTAGCATGCGTCATAAAACACGCTTTGATCTATTCAAGGGACCTAAAAAGGGATTTGCATCTAATTTTATAAGTTTAACCAAGCGACACGAGGTCAAATCTACCTATTACGCATGGGCCGACCAAGATGACATCTGGAATAAAACAAAGCTAGAGAAAGCTATTCGATGGCTAGATCGCCAGCCTACATCCCGTCCACTTTTATTTTCTTCGACGACAATATTGGTGAATCATTTAAATCGTTATATCCAACCAGCACCCCTATTTAAAAAACCTAAAACATTTCAGAATGCATTGGTACAAAATATTGCGGGCGGTAATACCATGGTTTTTAATGAAAAAGCGAGGCAGCTTTTTATAAAAGCTACAAAGTACAAAAATATTCCAGCTCACGATTGGTTGATGTACCAGATTGTGTCAGCTTGCAACGGAATCATACATTATGATGAAAAGCCTTCTATTCGTTATCGCCAACATAGTCAGAATATAATTGGTATCAATACCGGCATTAAAGCTCGAATTAAGCGTATAAAGCTTATTTGGCATGGTCAATTCCGAACATGGAACAACCAAAATATATATGCTTTAGATAATATCTATCAAAATATGACATTACAAAATCAAATAATCTTTGATCGCTTTAAGCAGTTAAAAAATGCATCACTAATAAAACGTTTTTTACTTTTTAAAAAAAGTGGTATTTTTCGACAAACTTTTTTGCAAAATATTGGGCTTATATTAAGCGTACTTTTGAATAAAATTTAAATTATGATTCACAATCACTTCTAAGTATAATTTAGGTATAGATAACTCAGTATATTGATAAGTGGCAATCTTAAAGAGATTATTTAAATATTAAACTTAAGAACTAAGTTCAAAAAAATTAATTTAAGTTGATATCACCTTGGTATTCTTTCACCCAAATTTTTAGCTCTTCTTTAACCAGTTCCTCATTTTTATTAATTACTGAGCTAATCCATTTAAGTAATGCAATTACCCATTTTTTATCTACTGATTTTGCGGATGCGATCCAAAGTTTTTTATGGGGGGTTGCAAGGGTTGTTTCATCGTGAGCTAAAAGTTCTTCAAACAATTTCTCGCCTGGGCGCAAGCCTGAAAATTCAATCTTAATTTCATCTTCAGTAAAGCCGGAAAGTTTAATCATATCTTTCGCTAAATCAACAATACGAACCGGCTCTCCCATATCTAGCACAAATATCTCGCCGCGTTTACCCATTAATCCTGCCTGCATGACCAGCTGGGCCGCTTCAGGAATGGACATGAAATAACGTGTAATTTCAGGATGGGTAACAGTAATGGGCCCACCTGCATTAATCTGTTCTCTAAACCTAGGAATAACACTGCCACTACTGCCTAGTACATTACCGAAACGTACTATAACAAAATCAGTACCTTTTTTTTCCTGCAAACCTTGGCAAACCATCTCGGCCAATCGTTTGCTTGCGCCCATCACGTTGGTGGGATTTACTGCTTTATCCGTAGAAATTAATATGAATTTATCCACTTTCGCTTTTTTACAAGCCTGGGCTAGAATGAATGTCCCTAGTACATTATTATTTAAAGCTTCTGCTACATTCTCAGATTCCATCAAAGGAACGTGCTTATAGGCAGCCGCATGAAAAACAACTTTAGGCTTATAATTTACAAATAATTTATCTAAACGAGCTGTATTCTTGACATCACCAACTACATAACTGAGTTTTGTTGATAATCCTCGGCAGCTTATTTCTTTTTCCAATTGATAAATTGCATATTCTGAAATATCTAAGCAGATTAAATGGCTTGGTTTAAATTTAAGAATTTGACGACAAAGCTCCGCGCCAATTGAACCACCAGCGCCGGATACAAGCAAAGTATGTTTAGCAATTAAGTGCTGAAGTCCTGAATTGTCCATATCAATAACATCTCGACCAAGCAAATCTTCTAAATCAATACGACGGATTTGTGAAATATTTAGGCGGCCACTCATCAGGTCATCGATTGCTGGAACTGTAAGCGCTTCTAAGCCAACATGGCTTATTAAATCCAATGCTTTTCGACGTTCTTGTTGATTTGAAAATTGAGTTGCAATGATCGCATGGCGCACTCTAAGTCGCGTTGCAAATTTAGATAAATCGCCAATGCTTCCTAGAATCTTTACTCCATTAATTTCGCGACCATGCATCGTTTGATCATCATCTAATATTCCAACGACATGCCACTCTGAGCTTTGACATAGTTCTTTCACTAGAGATATTGCTGTCACACCAGCTCCAAAAACAATTACTGGCTCACCTTTCTTTAAGTAGGCTCCATAAAGTTTATACTCCTTGAAAGAACGATAAATAAAACGCCCGCCGCCCATTATAAAAAAGAGCAGTAAAGGATCTAGAAATAAAACAGAACGAGGTACTCTATCATTAGTATTAATCATAAAAAGTAAAGCCACTAAAACTACGCCAGATATAATAACCGATAAGATAATTCGCTTTAAATCAGGAATGCTAGCAAAACGCCATGTCCCTTTATAAAGACCGAGGCTTAAGAAGACAACCAGCTTCGTCATTAGAACAATTAAAAGTGTATGTTTAAATAAAATAAGGTATTCGAAAGGAATTTCAAAATTAAATCGTAATAAAAATGCTCCAAACCAAGCAATCAAAACAGCCAGCAAATCATAGACTAGTGCGAGCATGGTGCGGTAATTTATTAAAGTCTTTTTCATGTGTAGTTACAAAGAAGAATTGTCTAAAAGTTAGCTAATAATAGAATACAGTAAATCATTATGGATGATTCTAGTGAGATATTCCTTCGCGCTTAATTACCTTTAAAATAGTTAAGCATATTATTTTTAAATCTAGGGAGACTGATTGGATCTGCATATACTCAATATCTAATGCAACTTTTTTTTTGATAGATAGGATATCTCGGCCATTAATTTGAGCCCAGCCAGTTAAACCTGGTAATAAAGTATCTATCCCTGCTTTTGATCTCAATGCTATTAAATATTTTTGATTAAAAAGAGCGGGTCTGGGGCCCACTAAACTCATATCCCCCTTGATGATACTCCAAAGTTGTGGTAACTCATCAAGACTACTTTTGCGAAGAAATTCACCAATAGACGTAAAATAGATACTTGGGTTGTTTAAAAGGTGAGTTGGAACAGCTGGCGTTCCTTTTCGCATTGTTCTAAATTTTGGCATTCTAAAAATAATATTATTTACTCCAATTCTATTAGACCAATAAAATATTGGGCCCCTTGAGGTTAAGCGAACAGCAAGGCAGATGAATAAAAAAGGCACCAATATTATAGGTATGACTAACAGCACAAAAATTATATCAAAGACGCGTTTCATCTTAAATTAAACCTAGCACTCATCAAGATAGCTTTGCACAGTTATCTTTATACCCTGTGAAAATTTAAATGGTGGGGTCCAACTGAGTAATTGTTTTGTTTTTTTAATATCAATTAGCAACGATTTAAATAATGAATTTGCGATATGCTCTTTGCCAATAATTTTAAAGAAAAATATTGTCAATTTCTGAGGGATCTTAATAAAATTTATGGGGCATCCAAACTCTTTACTGATATTCATCATTAAATTTTTTAGAGAAATATCTTCATCATCGGATACAAAAAAAGTTTCACCTACTGCATTTGGATGATCAATTAACTTTACTAACAAATCAGTTAAATTACCAACAAATACAAGACTCTTTTTACTATAAATTATAGGCAACGGTAAGCCTATTCGAATATATTTCATCATATTTAAAAAATTTGATTTAACACCAGGACCATAGACTAATGGGGGTCTAACAATCACTAATTCCATTTTGCTTTTTTTTGTTATTTCCTTCAAACCTTTTTCAGCTTCCCATTTGCTCTTAGCATAATAAGTAACTGGTGAAGGAATATCACCTGGACTAATTCTATCTTTAGCATGAGAAAAGTTGCCATTAACTGCAATTGTGCTGACAAAGATAAATCTCTTAACACCTGCTGACATAGCTTTTTTAGCTAAATTTAATGTGTATAAAGTATTTACTTCTCTATATTTAGATAATGGAACCTGAAAAATTAAATTACGTTGGTGAACAATAGATGCTAAATGAATGATGCAATCGACTCCGGCCAAATCTTCTGACCAGCTATTACGACCTGGTTTAATTAAATCAAAACTACTTAAACTTTTACAAAGTGACTTACCTATAAATCCATTAGATCCAGTAACAACTATCTTCAATGTGAAAATCCTATAAATTCAAATATTTTTATAAAGTATCTAGAAAGTAACTTTGCCCAATTTGTCTTGATACCGTTTTCTATGCAAGATTGCATAATTTCTTTGTTAAGAATTATGGTTGATTTTAAGCCTCTTGTACTAACTCCGCCAGTTTGCATAGTCACAAAAACTTCCGGGATATATAAATATCTTAAATTATTATTCTTAAATGCTCTTAAAATAAAGTCAAAGTCCCCTGCTATTTTATAATTTATATTGAACTTACCTACTACTTTGAATATTTCTTTTTTCATAAAAATTGAAGGATGGGCTGGCATCAGTCCGTATGCTAACTTTCTCGGAGAAAAAAATTTTGAGCTATACCTTCTAAGGATTTTATTTGTATCATTAGAAGAAAAAAAATCAACATCGCCATAAACAGTATCCAATTCAGCAGAAACAATTTTTTTAACGGCCTTCTCAACAATATTCGTTTTTTTATAAAAATCATCTGCATTCAAAAAAGCAATAATTTCTCCTGATGCAGCTGAAATACCTTTATTCATAGCATCATAAATGCCTACGTCTTCTTCACTAATCAATTTATCTATAAACCTAAATTTCTTAACTATTTGAATAGTTGAGTCTTTGGATTTACCATCAACAATAATATATTCAATGTTCTTATAGCTTTGATTTTTAACGCTAAAAATAGTTCTTTCTATTGTTGCTGCGCTGTTATAACAAACCGTAATTACAGATACTTTTGGATTAATTAATTGTGTTGTTTTCTGTCCTTGAGTGTGTTCATTCAACATAAGGCTTTGCATAATAATATTCTCGACATTATTAAATCTTCAAAAAATACATGAACCCTTAAAAGTGCAAAACTGATTCAAATTAGCTTTTATAGAAATTTTTTTCATTGCGAACCATTTCGATTACAACATCTTTCATTTTAAATTGAGCCTCCCAATTTAATTTAAGCATAGCTTTGTGAGGATTTCCGCAGCTATAAAAAATTTCAGAGGGTCTAAACAGTTTAGGATTCTGAACAACATACTTTTCCCAATCCAAATCTAAAGCATTAAAAGTTGTAGCAACAAAATCCTTAAGAGAATTTGCTTCACCGGTTGCAATTACGAAGTCTTCTGGAAATTCCATCTGAAGCATTGCCCACATTGCTTGAACATACTCCTCACTCCAGCCCCAATCTCTTTTTATTGATAAATCACCAAGTATTAACTTATCAATCTGTCCTAAGGAAATTTTAACTGCAGACTGAATAATCTTACTTGTCACAAATCGTGATGGTCTTAGGGGTGATTCATGGTTAAATAAAATACCCGTGCATGCAAACAAACCATATGATTCTCTATAGTTTGCTATCAACCAATGTGCGGTAGATTTTGCAATAGCGTAGGGACTAGCCGGCTTGAATAAAGAATTTTCGTCGGCTGGCTGATTAGCCAAATCACCAAAGCACTCACTCGAACCCGCGTTATAAAGCTTAATTGGGATAGCAAGGAATCTTATCACTTCCAAAAGATTTAGTGTTGCAGTTGCAATGCTCTCAAGGGTCTCTGCAGGCTGTTCAAATGAAAGTCCAACAGAACTTTGCCCGGAAAGATTATAAATTTCATGGGGTTTGCATATGTTAATCGCCTGCAAAACACTTTTAAAATCATTAGGTGCCATTGAAATAGTTTTGACAGATTCTCGAACACCTAGAAGAGATAGATTTTTAAATGATGACAACTCAGCATCTCTAGATGATCCCCAAACTTCATAACCTTTATTGATTAGAAGTTTTGCAAGGTATGCGCCATCTTGGCCAGAAATACCACAAATTAAAGCCCTCCTCAATTCTGGTGTCTGATTTGATGTATTCATACTAATTTTTTGTAAAGTTTAAAAGTTTCGTCAGCACATTTATCCCAAGAAAAATTTCTCAATCTTAATTTACCAGCCCTAATGAGAGAATTTCTTAAGGTTGAGGAGCCAGCTAAGGTCTCGATTTTATCTCTCATATCATTAATATTAGTAGGATCAAAATATATTCCTGCATCAGCCACTACCTCTGGAATTGAGCTCGTGTTGCTACAAGCTACCGGACAATCATAGGCCATTGCCTCAAGCGGAGGAATACCAAAACCCTCATATAAAGATGGGTAGACAAATATTAATGCTTTTTTATAAAAATTTGCTAGGAAATTATCATCTCCTGAGAATTGAAAAACTTGTTCATTGCATATTTCAAGTTCCTCAAAAAGAGCTAATTCATCTCTAGAAAACTTTCCACCACCAAAACAAATTAAATTAAATTTACCCTTAAGAATATATGAACTTGCATAAGCACGAACCAACATATCAAAGTTTTTATACCCACCCCTTGATCCCACATATAATAAATACGGCTTAATTAGCAGTTCATCTGGAATACTTGAGACATTTTTACTATTAATCATTAAGTCAAACCCTAAATGTATTACTGATATTTTGTCTGGCTTGACACCTAAAATCTTAATGACATCTTTTTTTGTAGACTCAGAAATACAAATGATGTGATCTGCACGTTCTGCAGCTAAAGCTTTGTAATTCGATGTTTTATCGCTCATTGGAAATTGAGATTTAAATTTTTCGTGAATCATGTCATAGATAGTCAATACACGGATGGCTTTTTTAGGCCCTAAAGACCATCTAAAATAATAGGTTTCGTGAATAATATTGGGGGAAAGATATCGTAAAATAAGATCGCCTAAAATAAAACTAAATGCGCGCTGTTGCTGCGACATTAAATTAAACGAAAATGGCGATTTAAAACCTCTCACAAGATATTTTGGTAGGTTATCCAAATATTCATTTTTATACATAGGAGCAACGACATTAACGTTTACCCTGTTAACTTCGCAATTAGAAATTCTAGAAGCAATCTCACAGAAATAACGTGAAATACCACCGTAAATTTGACTGCTAAATATCAATGGATCGTAGGCAATCTTAATCATTTTTTTGCATTATTTTAAGATGATCCTCGTATGTTTTTGACCCTAAAAAACGTTGAATCAAAAATGCCGGGAATATGCTCAAATACCTATTGGTTAATATATTCAAAAGAAATTGATTAATTTTTTTTCTTGAAAGGATATGTATGCCATTTGCAGTTACGAAATGCAAGTCCATATCAAGGGCAATCCTCTTAAATGTTTTTTGCTGAAAAAAACCAATATGTTGCCCAGTAGTGAAAGTGTAGTACCACCACGATGTAGGATCGGGAGGATCGCCTTCATATAGCTCAGTTGTAAATATTAGCATGCTTGCACCTGAATGATTTAAAGCATCTTTAATGAATAATTTTGGGTCAATAACATGCTCCATTACTTCAATGGCAGTTATTGCGTTACATTTGCCAATAGTTTTGTTATATTCAAATCCATTTGCAAATAAATTTTGACAATATTTATCCGTCCAAAAAAAATTAAACCCAAAGTCACGCATTAATCTTGTTAAGCAACCGTAACCCCCGGCAACATCAAGATAGCTACTATCAGGCTGATGATCGCCTAACCAAAATAATATACGAGATATTTTATTTGCTAATAAATTATTACGCGTCATAACCCCTGTATCAGCATCTGCAATTGGCAATAGGTAGGCTTCTGAGAGCCAGTGTGGTTTGTCTGCTTGAAGATAACCGCATTCATAACAAACTTTATATTGCGCTTGATACTTTTTTAAAACTTCAGCATTGAAAATATTAATTTGATTGGACAAACAGATGGGGCAGCTCATGAAAACCTCCGATAAAGACTTTCAAGAATTTTTTTTGATATTGACTTTATTTTAGTTAAAATAATTTTGTGCTTATCTTATAATTTAAATTATTCGCCACTAACGCTTGGTTTAAATCCATTTTCTATCAAAATTGCGCGTTGTTTTGCTTCTTGAAGATCTAAAAAAACCATTTCTTTGCACATTTGTTGGACTGTAATTTCAGGCACCCAGCCTAATTTTTGTTTAGCTTTTGTTGGGTCACCTAAAAGTGTATCAACTTCAGTAGGTCGGAAGTACCGTGGATCGATCTTCATAACAATATCGCCAACTTTTAATGCAGGAGCCTTGTTGCCTTGAATGCTAGCAACAATAGCTTTTTCATTGAGTCCGTTACCTTCAAAACGCAAAATAACTCCAATTTCAGCTGCCGCCCATTCAATAAATTGACGAACTGTAAACTGAATGCCTGTTGCAATTACAAAATCTTCGGGCTGTTTCTGCTGAAGCATCATCCATTGCATACGGACATAATCTTTTGCATGACCCCAATCTCTTAGAGAATCAATATTGCCCATGTACAAACATTTTTCTATACCCAATGCCATATTAGCAAAACCTCGAGTAATTTTCCGCGTTACAAAAGTCTCACCGCGACGAGGACTTTCATGATTAAAAAGAATACCATTACATGCATACATACCATAGGCTTCTCGGTAGTTAACGGTGATCCAATAAGCATATAATTTTGCAACGGCATAAGGACTGCGAGGGTAAAAAGGGGTGACTTCATCTTGAGGAGTTTCTTGCACTAAACCATATAACTCAGATGTTGATGCCTGATAGAAACGAGTTTTATTTTCAAGACCAAGAATACGAATAGCTTCGAGTATTCTTAATGTACCCATGGCATCCACGTCAGTTGTATATTCTGGACTTTCAAAGCTCACGGCGACATGACTCTGAGCACCTAAATTGTATATTTCGCTAGGTTGCGTTTCCTTTATAATGCGAATCAAATTACTGCTATCAGTAAGGTCGCCATAATGCAACTTCAAATTTACATTATCAATATGCAAATCTTGGTAAAGATGATCGATGCGCTGTGTATTGAAAGAACTTGCCCGACGCTTTATTCCATGAACCATATAGCCTTTACCTAATAAAAATTCTGCTAAATACGATCCATCTTGACCAGTAATACCAGTAATTAACGCAACTTTTTTTGACATGTCTTTATTCCTATTCCATTCTCAATGTATCAGGGTGCATCATAAAATCTTCATAAGTTTTTTTAAGTCCATCTTTCAAATTGACTTGCGGTTTCCACCCTAGCAAATTAATTAATTTACTATTCATTAATTTAGTCGGTGCTCCATCAGGCTTGTTAACATCGAATTTAATATTCCCAGAATATTCTACAGTTTCACTTATAACTTTAGCCAAATCTGCAATAGTAAGATCATCACCATAACCTATATTAATATGGCTTTGCATAGGCGATGTGTTCTTGGTATATATATTTCTGTCCAAATTCATCACGTGAACGCTAGCGGCAGCCATATCATCGACATATAAGAATTCTCGTCTTGGAGAACCTGAACCCCAAATAACAACTTCTTCTTTATTTAAGGCTTTAGCCTCGTGAAATCTTCTTATAAGGGCTGGAATAACATGAGAATTTTCAAAATGGTAGTTGTCGCCCAGTCCGTACAAATTACATGGCATAACACTCCTAAAATCTACGCCGAACTGCCTGTTATAACTTTCGCATAGTTTAATTCCAGAAATTTTAGCAATTGCATATGGCTCATTGGTTGGCTCTAGAACCCCGGTCAAAAGCGCATCTTCCGAGATAGGCTGCTCAGCTAACTTTGGGTAAATACAACTCGACCCTAAAAATAAAAGTTTAGTTACGCCATATCTGTATGCTGCATGGATTACATTTGCTTGCATCATAAGATTTTCATAAATAAACTCGGCCGGATAAATGTTGTTAGCATAAATCCCACCAACTTTTGCTGCAGCTAAATAAACCTGATCAGGACGTTCTTTTTCAAAAAAAAGATTGACCATTGCTTGGTTTGTAAGGTCTAGCTCAGCATGCGAACGAAAAATGATATTGTTTTGTCTGTCTACTTGAAGCTTTCTGATAATTGCAGAACCAACCATACCAGAATGACCCGCTATATATATTTTAGGTATTTTACCCATGGCTAAATTTCTTTATATCAATAATTAATAAGAATAATATCATCGCTATCAGATATTCCGATATTCTAAAGAAAAGCTCTAGTATTAATTTTTAGCAACTCTATACTAAAAAATCATTTATTAAAGTTTGATAGCAGTTTTTTATATAGCTTCTTGATTAATTCTTTACGGGGCCAAAAATAAAAACCGGTAAAGATTGAAAAAAAATATAATGGAAGTGAAATTAGATATTTAAATCCATCAATTATTAGTAGATTAATTATTAAATGCGAAGAAATCTGAAGGGATTTAAAAATCCCGTGATTTGATGATAACTCCCAAAATGCGGCAATCATATATTTATTTGAAAGCCAATTTTTCCTAGCACCCCTTACCAGTCGCAACAATTCATTGGAAATATTCTTGAATATTGGTAATTGAAAGATCGTAATAGTATTCACAAACATTGAAAAAAGTGGCCAAGAAGTAGACTTATCCTTATTGTTAGATATACTTAAAAAAAGCTGATCTTTAGTTATATAGTATTTACCAATTGGCTTTGACTTAATAACCCCATAAAGCATAGATATTAAGTGCGGCACTCTCATATGCAAATTTAAAAATCCGCCAACCAAACCTTCCTTGATGCAAGAAGTTTTATAAATATTATTTGAAATAAAAACTAACTCACTGATAGAGTCGAGATGTTTAATAAAATCAGTCATAGAATTATCTTTTGTTTCGGAAATTCTTTTGGGCTGGAAATCGGCAGAATGAAAGTTAATCCAGATTACGTCACCATAAGCTAAGAATGTTTTAATTTTTTTTAATGCATTTGGCAATGGAAAATCATCATCACCTAATATCCAAATGTAATCTGATTCACAAAGCTCTATGCAACGTAAAATATTGGCGTCTCCTCCTATGTTGACTGGATTTCTGATGACTCTAATTTTATTTTGATGGGTTTTAATTTTTTTTTTTAAATAACCCTCAACTTTAATGTCGGAACAATTATCTATAATTAAAATATTTACATTCTTATCAATTTGTGGGAGCAAATGCTTTAAGTTCTGAAATAAAATTGCGTTTCTATTAAATGTCGGTATAGCAATTGTTAAGGTTGGATTAGCCATTAATAATTTCTCTTTTGATCGTTTATGAAAATTATGCCACCACCTATAAAACCAAATAAGAGGGTACCAATAAAATAAGAGAAAACAGCCCCCATATAACTATACTTAGGAATTAATAATACTGCTAAAGAAAATATACTTATTGCACTTAAAATAGATATCACCATAAAAGGCTCTTTCTTATGAGATCTTAAGTATGAAGCCATACAAAATACTATATGACTGAGAAATGATGATATAGCAAGCAAGGCTAAACCTTTAAAAGGTAGAATTTTGGATACTATTGAAGCTTTCGTAAAAACTAAATACCAGTAAAAGAAACCAGCAACTAAAATTGCAATTACAATGATTAATGTAGACTGAAAAAAACTTTTAAAGAATAATTTTTTTAGCTCTTTATAGTTTTCTTTTGCAACTAGCATTCCAAAAATTGGCATTTTGGTAGAAATCCAAACAATTGCACCGGCATTCAGAATTGAAAATATTTGCATGCTGGCACCAAATTGTCCAGAAATGGTAGGTCCAGCTTGCTTAAATAAAAGCGGGGTCAAAGAATAAAATATAAAGTAGCCACTAATCCAACTTACAGCAATTCGCCATTGAAATGGAAAAATTTCACGCCTCCAATTTATTCCTGGCTTTGGATATTCAAATCTAAAAATATCAATAAAAAAATTACGAAATCGGATATAAAGCCAAATTACACAGACAATTAAAGCAATAAGACTTCCAAAAGCTGCAGAATAAAGACCTAAATTATTTACCAAAAAAAACCACATAAATAAAGACGATATAAATGATTGTAAAAATTTAACTGTAATGACATCTGATATCCTTCCTGTGCCTTCAATTATCGACAATGTTGGAGATACAATTAAAGTAAAGGCGGTTGCAGTTACCAATATAATCCATGGGATAATTACATCTACTGAATCACCAAAAAAAAATAAGCCAAAAGGAATAAGGATAATCAGAAATAATAATGCGCCGAATCCAAACCATTTGTAAGTAAAAGCTATTATTGTCTGCAAACGACGTTTAATAGAGGGGTCACCTTGTGCAGCTCCCGATGAATCTAAAGAAAGATGCGCCATTTCATGGCTAACGAGTTGAACTAAAGAAAAAGTTAAGCCCATTTCCACAAAAAGCTGAAGAGCAATTATGCTGTAAAAAGTAAAATAAAAGCCCTGCAATATTGGATCAAAATATAGAGTAATAAAATATAGAGTAATAAAATTAGAAAAGCCAATCCATAGACCCTTCAATAAGCTCTTAGCTATAAGTTTATCAATTCCAAAAAAAAATTTAAATTTTTTATACATCTAACAAATATTTTCTATGCAGTTAAATTAAACACTTTTTTAATTGTTTTAAATTTCATTATATATTAAGTGGTAAGTGACGAGCTTTAATAAATTGACATCAAAAAAGCTTTAAGTAATTTACTACTAATCTCAAAGCTTATCTTCATCCTTTCACGTTTTAAAAAATTTGTTGCAATGATCATTTTTTTAGATTTCAACATGCCTGAGCTGCATTAACAATTTATTTCAATATATAAATATCCAATGTAAAAAAATATTAGTACATAAATACATAAAAAAAATAGTCAGGATAAGCTTGTTGAATTGCCCAATTTAAGGAATAAATCTAATGCAAGTTTTATACAAGCTTATTATGAAAAATAGTGGGTTTATTTAAAAATTATAAAAACTTTAATATTCTAGAGTTAAATTTTGATGGTAAAGTATGAATAAAATTTAAGTAAAAATTAGGAATCAAAAAAAACCATGATAACAAAATTAATAACTATTGATTTGCTTATGCTAGGTCTTATGATTCTAAGTCTTCCAGGCATTGAAGCGCCTAAAAATATTTTTTTGGTTGGCTACCTGATAACCCGAGTGCTTATTGAAATCTTTCAATTCAATCAAGGTATAAGAAAATGGAACAAATGGGATTATATATTTTTAATTATTGTGGGCACTGCATATTTAAGTACCTTATTCGCTGGAATGCCACACCTGGAAGAGTGGAAAGGGTATTCTGTCTTACTAACAGCTATTTTAACTGGCTGGGCTTTAAGTCGGGCACAATATACAAAAGAAAATTATAAAGGTCTTTTTGTACTAATTATTTCTGGTGCGTTTTTAACTTTGCTATGGGGTCTTTACCAGTATTTAATTTTACAGACTAAATCGACTCTTCAGCTTCATTCTGTAGGGCATGTTAATCATTCTGCCATTTATTTGACGATGATTTTTGGTGCTTCATTTTCTTGGTTCTTAAGTGAATTTAACTTAGCCAAGAATAAATTTAAATTGATCCAGAAAAATAATTACCTTTTTATACTTGGAGTTTTAAGTTTACTTTTCCATTTGAGTTTAATTATTGGGCAATCTAGAGCTGCTTATGGAGTTGGCATTATGATAGGCTTAATAATTACTTTTTTTGTTGCTAAAGATAGGAGAATCAAAACTATTGGGATTACTTCAATAATTTTGATATTACTTCTCTCTGTGACCTTTAAATCTTCCATCATTGAAAAACAAATTGCTAACCAGAAAGCTAGCAATGTTCTAGCTTCTCGCGATAAAGTCTGGAATGTATCACTTGAAGCCGCTCGCTTTTCCCCTATCCTGGGAATTGGCTTAAGTAATTGGCATTTTATTACATTGGAAGATTTAAAAAAATCTACTGAAAATAGAGGGAAACAATTTAATTCTGAAGACTATGCTTTCCCTGGTCATTCTCATAGTCTTTACTTAAGCGCGCTGGTAGAAAGAGGTATTTTGGGGTTATTAATAACACTCATGTTTTGCACTTTTTGGATTGGGCATATCATCAGTTCTTTTAATTGGGCAAAAAAATCAAATCAATCAATCTGTCTTTGGGGGGCTTCATTAAGTGCTTGGATCGCAACTTTTGGAATAGGTTTTGTCAACACAACCTTTCATCATGAACATGCCATACTTGCCTGCTTATTTTTGGGATTATATCTGAGTTATACAAATGAATTTCTTAAAAAGAATAATCGTAAATAAATCATACTCTTGCCAAACAAACTTAATCACTAAATAATGCGTACAAACTAAATTATGAAGTTTATTATCTTAAAGAGAGATAAGCTTGGTGATCTTCTACTAACAACTCCTTTACTCCAAACTTTAAAGCAATTTTATCCCAAAGCAAAAGTTGCTGTGGTTGTGCCAGAATCATCTGCATGGGTCTTAAAGCATGCGCCATTTATAGATCAGCTTTATATATATCCTCAACCAAAAACCCTCAATTTTAAAAGTATTATCTCTATCTTTATTCAATTATCTATCTTTTTTAAAATTCGACGTGAGTGTTTCGACATTGCTATTGCAGCTGGTGGAGAATATTCACATCGCGCTGTAAAAAGACTATGTTGGATGGGGGCAAAACGAACAATTTCATATGTTCCACGAAGTACACGTATTAATAAAATTACAGATCCAATTTCAGAGCCAAATAAAAAAATCCATGAGTCTTTAAGGATGCTTAATCTCCTACGTCCAATTATAAAATTCAAAAAAAGATTATATTTGCAAAATGTTTGGTTTAAACCACCAAAAGAATGGCTTTTAATGGCTGAATCATTCTTATACAAGAATCATCTTAAATCTCAATCTTTTATTGTATTTGGATTGGGCGCTAGACGAGAGAAAAAACAGGCTTCAAAAGAGCAAATTATAGAAACAGCGCGTTATGTCTATAAAAAATATCATATTAAAACAATTTTAGTTTGGACACCTGGGGATAAAAAAAATAAAAGCTATCCAGGTGACGATGATCTGGCTTATCAAATATTAAAAGACGCACCACAAGAAATATTACCATTAAGAGCCCCGTTAGATTTAACTATCGGGGTAATTTGGTTTGCAAAAAAATCTATTTTTCCTGATAGCGGCCTCATGCATTTTGCTGCAGCAAGCCCTGGCGGCGTAATCGGTTTATTTGCAGATACTAAAGTTTCTCCAAATCCAAAGCAATGGGGGCCTCTTGGCCATAATTCTATTTATATAGAAGCCATAAAAAATATCAAGGAACTTGGAAATAATTTTTTACATAATCACTTAAATCGGTTATAACAATATAATGATTTCTAGCTACTTAAATATCTACTTACTTTTAAATTTGTTTAGCTGAAAAAAATAAATCCCTAATTATGAATAAATCTAAACTACCCAGTGCAATAGAAATTAAAAATTTACATAATGCATATCTTGAAAATTCATCATGGCCAAATGAAAGTGAATTCAGGTTTCAATTATCAAATTCAATATTTAAGTTTATTGAAGCTAATCATTTTTACAATACTAGCTTATGGAATGAAGAAGATTTAGCCAGAAGGAAAACAGTTTCTGATAGTGAAATTGCTAAAAATAAAAGGGCTATCGACAAATTCAATCAATCAAGAAATGATTTTATAGAAAGATTAGACGATTATTTCTTTGAAAATATTTCGTTTTCATCATCAGAGAATAGCAGGCAGATTAGTGAAACGCCTGGAGCTATAATTGATAGATTATCCATTTTAAGTTTGAAAATTTTTCATATGACAATACAAACAAAAAGAACAGATGTATTAGAAAGTCATGTAAAAATTTGTTCTGAAAAATTAAAAGTTTTAAGCAAACAAAGAGATGATTTATGTGTCTGTTTTGACGAGATTATAGAAGACTGTCAAAATGGAAGAAGGTACTTTAAGCAGTATAAGCAATTTAAAATGTATAACGATCCCAATTTAAATCCACAAATGTATAGTGAAAAATAATTTTACTTTTCTTAACTTAGCCAATTGAAACAAAATCCTTCACCCATTCTAATACCTGTAATTCTCTCCGGAGGAACAGGTAGTCGATTATGGCCATTATCTCGCAAGGGCCATCCCAAACCTTTTATTAAGCTCTTTGATGGCGAAACGCTTCTTGAAAAAACTTATCACCGCATAGGTCTTTTGGATCATATTCCAAGAGCAAATGGTAAACCTATCTCGTTAACTATCACAAATCGTGAATATTACTTTATTAGTAAAGATGAGCTTGAAAAAACTAATCTCGATAGTATTTTTCTACTAGAACCCGAAGGAAGAAATACTGCGCCAGCGATTACGATGGCAGCTCTTTGGATTAAGGAGCATTTCGGTCTTCATGCCTCCATGCTTATCATGCCTTCAGACCACATCATTGAAGATCAAAGAGCATTCGAATTAAAAGTCTATGATGCGCTCGAACTAACCCATCGCGAACCATCATATTTAGTGACTTTCGGTATTAAGCCACAATCAGCAGATATCGGTTTTGGTTACATTGAGTCCGGTAAAGTTATGGGAAAAGGATTTGAAGTTGTTCGTTTTTATGAGAAGCCTGATTTAGAGACAGCAGAAGAATTTATTCGCTCAAAGCAGTTTTTTTGGAACTCAGGTATTTTCTGTTTCAATGTAGGTCAGTTTTTTGAAGAATTGTCTATCCATGCGCCTCAGGTTCTCGAGCACACTCTCAAATCCTGGGATATCTGTTCTAAAAGCTTATCCAAAGATCCTTCTAAAATAGAAATTCCACTTCTTCCTTTCAAGGAATGTCCTAGTATTTCTATTGATTATGCTCTTATGGAAAAATCAAAAAAAGTTGCCATGATTCCATCTGATTTTAAATGGAATGATGTTGGCTCTTGGTTAAGCTTTTCAAAACTTATCAAGCCTGATTCAGATGGCAATAGCACTGTTGGTGAAAGTTTGATTTTTAAATCAAAAAATACTTTCATTCAGTCAAGTGAAAGAATTATTGCTGCAGTAGGCGTAAATAACCTCATTATTGTCGATACCCCAGATGCGCTTCTTGTCATAGACAAATCTCATACTCAAGATGTAAAACTGGTTACCTCAAAGCTAAAACAAAAAGAGGAAGAAGTTCTTTATTCTCATCAGACCATTAAAAGGCCTTGGGGTAATTTCACTACACTTCAAAGTGGCCCCTCTTTTAAAATCAAACGCATTGAAGTTAACCCCTTAAAGTCACTGAGCCTTCAATCGCACAAGCATAGGAGTGAGCATTGGATAGTGATAGAAGGTGAGGCAGAAGTCATTAATCAGGACAAGACGTATAGAATAAAAACAAATGAATCTACATTTATTTCGCAAGGCTCAAAACATCGATTAATCAATCCACTACCTCACACAATATTAAAAATTATTGAAGTACAGTCTGGCTCATATGTTGGGGAAGATGATATCGAAAGATTTGAGGACCATTATGGACGACTCTAATCTAATTTTTAAAAAAGTATCAAGAACAATCTATTCTGAAATATACTTCATTTAATGAACATACTAATTACTGGCGGAGCAGGTTTTTTGGGCTCCCATCTCTGTGATGCACTCATTGAGAAAGGTCATGATATTTTATGCGTCGATAATTTCTTTACAGGCAATAAAAGCAATATTTCTCACTTATTAACAAATCCAAACTTTACTCTTATTCGTCACGACGTCACTTTTCCATTGTATGTAGAAGTTGATCAAATCTATAATTTAGCTTGTCCTGCGTCACCTATTCATTACCAATTTGATCCAGTACAAACGACAAAAACTAGCGTTCATGGTGCTATTAACATGCTTGGTTTAGCAAAAAGACTAAAAGCTAGAATTCTTCAAGCCTCAACTTCTGAAGTATATGGTGACCCGGAAATTCATCCTCAGACAGAAGAATATTGGGGTCGTGTCAATCCAATCGGTATCCGAAGTTGTTATGACGAGGGAAAGCGGTGTGCTGAAACCTTATTTTTTGACTATTGGCGTCAACACAAACTTGAGATTAAAGTGATGCGAATTTTTAATACGTATGGGCCTCGCATGCATCCAAATGATGGGCGTGTCGTGAGCAACTTTATTGTACAAGCATTGAATAATAAGCCTATTACAATCTACGGTGATGGTTCACAGTCGAGAAGCTTTTGTTATGTAGATGATTTAATTACTGGCATGATCAAACTCATGGAGAGCCATAAATCGATTACTGGGCCCATTAATATGGGTAATCCATCTGAATTTACGATGATTGAACTTGCTGAACTTGTGATAAAGCTAACTTCTAGTAGCTCAAAACTTAAATTTAAACCTCTACCAGAAGATGACCCCAAGCAAAGACAGCCTAACATTTCTCTAGCAAAATCTAAATTGAATTGGTCGCCAAAAGTTTCCCTAGAAGAAGGTTTAAATAAAACAATTACCTACTTCAAAAATTTATTAGATAAATAAATTAATAGAAAAATATCCAATTTTATTTAGGGTCTAATCTCAACCACGACATCAATCTGGGCCTTCCCTCAGACGCAATTAACCATCTTTCTGAATCTGAATATTCACTGAGTTCTGAAAAGCGTGATAAATCTCTAGAAGCAGTTCTTAAAGTTGAAACTTTAAAAAAAGGTCTTATTTCTTTCATCAGTATCTCTAATTTATTTTTACCGTCTTTAAAAAGCCAGTCATGTAGCTCAATAAAAATAATTGATTTTTTTATTTGCTCAAATACTTCCCGATTCAATAAAGAAAATTCAGCACCTTCGATATCAATCAAGACGACTGATTTATCCATATGTTTTTTTGGAATTTCTTTATAAAAATCTTTAGTTGCTTCTCCAAAGATCTTGAGTTTTCCGGCTACTTTATTTAATACTGCATTTTTACTGATAATATCTCGGCCTTTAGCTGATATTTCGAAAGCATAACTCATTGTATATTTTCGACTTACCAATGAGCCAATACTATAATAACCATCAGCAGCGCCTATATTCACGAAAACATTATATTTACTTGGTATCGACATAAGTGAATTTAATATCTCCTCCTCATAAATTCCGAGTAGCATAGCTGACCTATCTGAAGCGCCCCACCAATGATCCTGAGAAAAAACCATGCCTTTGAATGGGCCATACTTAATGGTATGTTTAAATCTTGAATTTATATCTAGCGCTAATAATTTGCGTTTTTTATTAATTGCTATGGATAAGCCTCGGTCATCCAAGACAAGCAATGAAAATATTTTTCTTAAACCCACAGATTACTCCTCTAACTACACTTAAAATAAATTTAACTTATTGTGAATCACTTAATTTTATATTTTTATGAAAAAACCACCTCTCGGTGGCTTCTTACTCTAACTAAGGTGTGGTGGAGCTGCACAAAATGGGATTGCTTTGTTTTCCCGAATTTAATCAATAACCTGTGGGTTTTCATAACCCATCTTACCCACAAAACTACCCACAAAAAATTACAGGTGAGTTTTGATGCCTTGCTCCAAGTGTTAGGGGTAGTTTAGCAGAAGTGATAATTGGGAAGTAGTTTTTCGGGTTTAATACCGATAATTGATAGACTGGATTAGGATAAAAATATATAGTTGAACTGACTAATAAATAACTTTCCGAATGAATATCGCAATGTCTTTTCGTGTACCCATAAAAATTGTTTTAATTTTAATTTTTCTTGCTAATCAAGCGATAGCCGATGCTAAATGGGATGGGTATTTTGTGGGCATTGGAATTGGAAGCAATAATACAACATCAAAACAATCCTATAGTCATTCAAGAACTACTGCCTTATGTGACAACAACAATTATGGCTCCATCGGAAACGGCGCAAATTGTGTAAATTCAAATGAAGATTACCAAAAAGAATATAAAAATAAAGCTTCATTAGGTTCAATTGATTTAAGAGCCGGCAAATACTGGTCTTATGATTCATATGTATTGGGTTTGTTTGGTGCTTATAATAATTCTAATTTTGATAAAACAAATTACGAGGTTATATCGTCTGGATTTGGAGATACCTTATCCATTTCATCCAAACAAAAGGATTCTCTGTCTGTTCTTGGTTTAGTCGGTTTACCAATGAGTCAATTTATGCCATATATCACGGCAGGAATCTCTAACGCTGATATTGAATCCTCTGTTACCCAAAGCATTGTTGGCACCCCGCCTCTTAATTTACCTAGAACCTTTAGTAGCTCTCAAAGAAAGACAGGTTATGCTTTGGGGGGTGGAATAAAATGGATGATTAGTGAATCATTGATTATTGGTGGTGAATATCTCTTTACAAATTATGGCAGCATGAAATCAGATGCTGCTGGCTATATGCCCCCAGCAGGTGGAGGGAATAAATATCCAATCACTAATCTTAATACTGAAATCTATTCAAGTGACTTTAAAATAAATCTGGAATATAAGTTTTAATTCAATAAAAAAAACCACCTCTCGGTGGCTTCTTACTCTAACTAAGGTGTGGTGGAGCTGGGGGGAATCGAACCCCCGTCCGTAAGCACTCTACAGAAAGTTCTAC